>Ga0187810_10000498_pt1 | contig 15025 bp, 13 predicted proteins | sample NC_wetland_sal_i_9_FD_132963 | JGI IMG/M metagenome (GOLD analysis project Ga0187810, IMG submission 132963) | Wetland sediment microbial communities from Neuse River Estuary, North Carolina, USA - ASW_5 | ecosystem: Environmental > Aquatic > Freshwater > Wetlands > Sediment | place: USA: North...
AAATCGAGCGGCGGCTCGGCCCGCGAAGTGACGTTGATCAACACGCCGGGTGAAACCGCAGCCCTCAGCGTCCAAATCATCGCGCATCAAAATGTTTTTGACCGGATGAGCGTCCCGCCCCCCGGCCAAAAGCCGTATCCCGAGAGCGCCTGGCCTACCGACACTTACATTGGCGCTGAAAAGGAAGTGTATTTCAACGGCGAGGCGGTCCAGATGTTTCACCCCGCGGCTGCGCACACCGACGGCGACACCATCGCGTTCTTTCGGCGCTCCGACGTAATTAGCGCCGGCGACATCTTCGTCACCAACGGCTACCCGATTATCGATCTGAAAAACGGCGGCAGCCTGCAAGGCGAGATCAACGGATTGAACCAAATCCTCGACCTCGCAATTCCCGCGCATCATGAGGAAGGCGGCACCTACATCATTCCCGGCCACGGCCGCTTGTGCGACGAGTTCGACGTGCTGGAATATCGCGACATGGTGACCATCGTTCGCGACCGTATTCAGGCCATGATCAAGAAGAGCATGACGCTCGATCAGATCAAGGCCGCGCGGCCGACGCTAGATTACGATCCGCGCTACAACACGCCCGGCGGATTCTGGACCGCTGACATGTTCATCGAAGCCGCGTACAAAAGCCTCACGCAGAGCAAATAATGGAGAGCCTCACCGGAAAAGTCGCCCTCGTCACTGGCGGAGGGCGGGGAATTGGACGGGCCGTTTCGTTGGCGTTGGCCCGCGCGGGCTGCGATGTGGCGGTGAACTATCGGGAGCGCCGTGACGACGCGGAATCCGCAGTGCGCGAAATTCAAAAGCTGGGCCGCCGCGCAGCCGCTATCCAGGCCGACGTTTCGCGCGCCACCGATGTCACGCAATTGGTGCGCGGCGCCGAATCGCAGCTCGGCCCCGTCGAAATCCTCATTAACAATGCTGGCAAAATCCTGATCCAACCCATCGATCAGATGACCGAAGAGAGCTGGAACGATATGATCAGCTCTAATCTCACCTCTTGCTTCCTGGTGACGCAGGCGGTTCTGCCTGGCATGCGCGCTCGCCGCTGGGGACGCATCATCAACATGTCGTCGGTCGCGGCGCAAGCGGGCAGCATCGTTGGCGTGCACTACGCCGCGTCGAAAGCGGGAATGCTCGGCCTCACGCGCAGCTACGCGCGAGTGTTGGCCAAAGAAGGCATCACGGTCAACGCCATCACGCCCGCGCTGGTGGCAACTGAAATGGTGGTTTCGAACCCCGTCGCCAAGCCTGACATGATCCCATCGGACGCTTCGGCGATATCGAAGAGGTCGCCGACGTGGCGCTGATGCTGGCCGGGAATGCCTACATCACTGGCCAAACCATCAACGTCAATGGCGGCTACTACATGAGCTAGCAGGCTGGGCTAAATCATTAGGCTAAATCACTTTCGTCGCGCCGCCATCCATATCGATCAGCGAACCTTGCAGGAAGCGGCCTTCCGGGCCGACCACGAACGCAACCAGCGCCGCAATATCTTTCGTCTCGCCAATGCGGGTAGTCCGAGCGCTTTCGATCAACTTGCGCTCGGCGGTGGCCACATCGATCCCCTGCTGCGCGGCGCTCGTCTCCAGCATGTGGCGAAAGCGATCGGTGCGGATGCTGCCCGGATTGATCGCGTTCACCTGCACGCCATCGCGAATTCCGATGTCCGCCATCGCCTTGGTGAAGGATAGCAGCGCCGCGTTCACCGAACCGCCGATCGTGAACTGCGGCCCCGGCATCCTGCCTCCCACTCCCGATATGTTCAGCACGGAACCGCCTTGCTTCTTCAAATGCGGCCATGCCTCGCGCGTCAGCCGCATCGCGCCGAAAAACTTGAGCGCGAAGCCGTCGGCCCAATCTTCGTCGGTCAGTTGCAGGAATTCGCCGCGCTTGGTTGCGCCCGCATTGTTCACGAGGATATCGATCTGGCGGTAGGTATCGATCGCGAAGTCCACCACTTTCTTCGCCGCGTCCATGCCGCGCAGATCCACGGCCAAAGCCGATGCATTTCCTCCGGCGTTCTCGATCTCATTCACCGCGTCTTTCAGCAAACTTTCGTCGCGTGCGCAGAGCACCGCGTCGGCTCCCTCGGCCGCTAAACGCAGCGCAATGCCCTTTCCGATGCCGCGGCTCGCGCCAGTTACAATCGCCGTTTTACCAGTCAGTCGTTTTTCCATTGTCGTTTTCTTTTATGACGGTTCTATTATGCTTGTTCGAGAGCGCGCCGTGCTAGTTCACTCCACGACTACCCAATCCCGCCGGGCGAAACTGATGCCGGTTGTTCGCGTGGCCGCCGGCAATGCGCTCGAGATGTACGATTTTCAGATCTTCGGCTATTATGCCGCTGCCATCGCCACCACGTTCTTCCCCAGCGGCAACGAATTCGCGTCGCTGATGTTGTCCCTGGCCACCTTCGGCGCGGGCTTCCTGATGCGGCCTCTCGGCGCCATCATTTTGGGTGCGTACATCGATCATCGCGGGCGACGCGCGGGCCTGCTGCTCACACTCGCGCTTATGGGCTTCGGCACGCTCGCGGTGGCGTGCCTGCCTGGCTATGCCGTGCTTGGACTCGCTGCGCCGTTGTTGGTCTTGGTCGGCCGCCTAGTGCAGGGATTTTCCGCGGGCGTCGAACTCGGGGGCGTCTCCGTTTACCTTTCCGAAATCGCTCCGCCCAACCGAAAAGGCTTCTACGTGAGCTGGCAATCGGCCAGCCAGCAAGTGGCAGTGATGTTCGCCGCGCTACTCGGCATCGCCCTCACGTCCACGCTCTCGAACAGCCAAATGTCGCGCTTCGGATGGCGCGTTGCGCTCCTGGCCGGATGCGCGCTGCTCCCGTTGCTGCTTTTCTTGCGCCGCTCTCTTGAGGAAACGGCGGAGTTCCTCGCTCGGCCACATCACTCCAGCGCATCCGAGATCGCCAAATCACTCGCGGCGAATTGGCGCCTGGTCCTCCTGGGAATGATGATGTCCACCATGACCACTGTTTGCTTTTACCTGGTCACTGCGTACACGCCCACCTTCGGCAGCGCCGTGCTGCATCTCGCACCCACCGGCAACTTGATCGTCACGCTGTGCGTCGGCGCCTGCAACTTTGCTGTGCTACCGATCTCCGGCGCGCTTTCGGATCGCATCGGACGACGGCCGATTCTCTACACGTGCACCATCGTCGCGCTCCTGACGGCGTATCCGGCTCTCCTATGGCTGGTCAGCGCGCCTTCGTTCACGCGCCTGCTCATCGTCGAACTCTGGTTCTCGCTGTTTTACGCAACCTACAACGGCGCGATGGCCGTGTATCTCACCGAGATCATGCCCGTCGAAGTGCGGACGTCTGGATTCGCGCTCGCCTACAGCCTCGCCACCGCGGTCTTCGGCGGATTCACGCCGGCCATCTGCACATACCTGATCCATGTCACCGGGAATCGCGCCGTGCCCGGCCTCTGGCTCTCGTTCGCCGCCGTGTGCGGATTGTCCGCTGCGCTCATGCTATCGCGGAGGCCAGCCTCTAGCTGATATCCTGCGTTCTGGGAGGTGACCCTGTGGTCCCGAGTTTGAATTACGGAATTGTTGCAGCGATGATGATAGCCGCGCCGCTCTTGGCGCAACAAAGCCCTCCCGCCGAAACATCGGTCACCATTGCTGGCAAAGTAATCCGCATCAACTACTCCGCACCCTCCATGCGCGGGCGCAAAATCTTCGGCGGTCTGGAGCCCTATAGCCGAGTCTGGCGCGCGGGCGCGAACGAAGCCACCGCGCTGCACACCGACGCAAATCTCGATATCGGCGGCCTCGCGGTTCCCAAAGGCGACTACACGCTTTTCGTCTACTTGGATCCCAATCAGTGGCAGCTTATCGTGAGCAAGCAGACCGGCGAGTGGGGTTTGGACTACAACCAAAGCCGCGACCTCGGCCGCGTCAAGATGGAAATGAGTAAGCCGCCCAAGCCGATCGAGACTTACAAAATGACGCTGTCGAGCCTCGGCGCAAACAAAGGCAAGCTCCAACTCGCCTGGGAAAATACGATCGCCGAAGTCCCCATTACGGTGAAGTGACGCGCTAGCCGAAGAACGCCAGCTTCTGGGATCCGAAGTTTGCGAAATTCGGAAACACTGTCGCGAGCGCGTTGTCCGGAATCCCGAACCACGAACACAACGACGCGCCATATTGATCGACCGACGTCGTCGGAATCCAGCGCCCGCGAGTATCCGTATCGTTCTGGCCGCCAAGCTCAAATGTCGGGAACTGCCCGAAGATTTGCCCGCCCTTCACCGCGCCTCCGAGAACCAAGTGATGGCTGCCCCAGGCGTGATCGCTGCCGTCGCTTGTGGTGGGTTGAAACGTCCGGCTGAAATCAGACTCCGTAAACGTCGTCACGTTTTGCGCCATTCCGAGTTCCTGCGTCGCGTCGTAAAACGCGGCCAGCGCCTGGCTCAACTGCGGATACAGATTGTTGTGCGCCTCTAGTTCGCCAGCGTGCGTATCGAAGCCGCCCAGGGAGCAGAAAAAGATCTGGCGGCTCATTCCGAGATACGACTGCACCTGGATGATCTGTGCCACCTGCTGCAACTGCGCTCCCAGGCTCGTGGTTGGAAATTGCGTCTTCAGTGGACTCGTTTTCGCAAGCGCGGCTTCCAGCGCCGCAGCATCCGCGATGCTGTTGGCCATGGTGTTGTTCGCCGCCTGCACGAGCGAAACTCCGTTATCCGTGGTGAGCAGAGAAGTGAGCGCGTTCAAGCGTGCTTGCGACGCGGCCGCGCTGGTGAATCCCTTCAGCGTGAGCGACTGCCCGGGCGTGATGGCGACTGGTTGCGTGGCCGCGCCCTGTCCTTCGAGTGAATTGCCGGCGAGGGAAATGAACGCGGGGAAATTCGACGCATTGATTTTCTGCGACACCAGATAATCGGCTGCGCGACCGGCCCAACCGGTCGGGCTGTTGCCTTGTGCGATGGAGGTCTGCCATTGCAATTGCTGGTCAGAATGCGAGAACAGATTCAGCGGGATCGGCGCCTGCGCGCCCTGATATTGGGTCCGCGTGAGCGGCTGCACCAGCGATCCGGTATTGGCGAGCACCGCCAATTCCTTGCTCGAAAACATGCTCGCGAGTTCCGGCAGCATCCCGTGAAATGCATAGGGCGCGTTCGAAACGCTGTACACCGTCGGCGTGAGCTCACTAGTAGTAAGCGCCAGGCTGCCGCGAATCGATGTGTAGGCCTGAAAGCTAGCGTCATCCATCGGGATGATGGTGTTGTTCGAATCGTTCCCGCCAAACAAAAACACGCACACCAGCGCGCGATAGTTTGCGCTGCTTTGTGCCAATGCTGGTAGCAGGCCGAAAGGGCGGAGCGCGAGCGTGCCCACGGTTGCAGCTCCTGCTCTGATAAAACCTCGTCTCGAAAGCATTGCCGATCTCCTAATGAACAATTTGATACTCGCTCGACGTCAGCACGACGTCGAGCGCGGCTTGTGCCTTGGCCAGCGGTGTTGCCGCCGCGTTGACCGCGTCCGTGGCCGCCTGCGCCAGCGCCGAGGACATCGAACCGTGCAGGAAAATCGAGCTGATGTAGCTGAGCAGAGAACTGGCGCTGCCGGCCTGCTGCACAAATGGCGCGAGGTTCACCGTCGTGCCTTTGTCGATCTGGCCGTACAAAATCGCATTGACAATGTCGGCGCGATTCGCGGCTGTCTGTGTGGTGTAGATCTGAAACTCCGGCCCCAGCAATCCTCCCTGCACGCGATACTGCGGAGAGAAATAGCTGAACACGCTAGGGGCATCGAAGAGATTTTCGCTGAGTTGCGAAGTGTCGTAGTTAATAACGCTATTCGCGGTCAAGGTCGCATTCAGCCCTCGCAGAATATCCGGCATGAACAGCACCGGCTCGCGCTGATGTCCGAAGGTTGGATTCGCCGGCGCGGTTGCATCGTCGCCCGCGCGCGCCTCGGGATCCGTAAGGATCGCCGTGATCACCGCCTGAAGGTTTCCCGTGACGCCGTGCCCATCATTCGCGAATACACTCGAAACGCGCTCGATATATTGCGGGCTCGGATTACTGGTGACCAGGTGCTGGATCAATTGCTGGCTGACAAACGGCGCCATGGTCGGCTGAGCCATCAGTGCGTCGAGCAGCGAATTGAGATCCTGCTCAGCGGTCTGCCCGCCCGGGATCGTGAGGTTCCCGAAAATCGACTTCGCGCTAGCATCGTGCTCGGATTCCACGGCGAACATTTGGCCGATGAAATATTCCGGATTGTTGACGTGCGGCGTCGCCCCCGGCGCCGTCGGGTACGTCCAGCCCGTGAGCACCTTCGCCATGTTGGTTACCACGGTTTGATCGTAGGTCGGCACCGGATTCTTATTCTGATCCAAAACCGGCGTGCCGTCCGGATTTAACTGGGTCAGCCCGAGCGTGAACAGTTGCATGAGCTCGCGGGCGTAGTTCTCGTTGGCCGACGTATTGGTCTTCGGGTTGGCCTTGTTGTTATTGGCCATGTTGAGATAACGGCCCATGGCGGGGCTTAACGTCAGAGCGTAAATCACGTCGCGATAGTTCCCGAATGCGTTGTCGCGAAACAGGCGCCAGTAGGGCGGATACGCGTAGGCTTTCGGTACTCCGCCTCCGGCCGACACCACCCAGATTTGGCTCAGCGCGAACGCGACGCGCTGCCGCAGTTGATCCTGACCGGTAACCGTGTTCTGAAAGAAGGCCGCTTTCACGGGAGTAAGATCGTAGTTCGGCTGGCCCGCCGAAGTGAGTATCGGCTGATCGGGGAGGTCCGATGTGTTCAACGCGAATTGAGCCTTCAGCCAATTCGTAATCCCCATCTGTTGCAATTGCGCGATGGACGCGGGCGTTGGCCCCCAAGTGGCCTGATCCAGGAAACGAGCGGCGGCGCTCGCCGACAGTCGTTGTGTATTGCTGGATTGGCCGAATCCCGGACTGACTACCAGGATTGCCATGAAATAAGCGATCCGCAGTTTGGCCATCACTTTTATGAACACGGGTAGTGAGCAGGAGTGTCGAAAAATCTCGAATTAGGCCGCTCGGTTGAACCGCTTAGTCGATGCCGTTGACAACCAACCCCACGATGGCTAAACATAGTACCCATGAAAATTCAATTCACAATTGCAGCTCTGTTCGCCACGATGCTGGCTGCCGCGCCGCTGGGAGCGCAGGACCCCGTGGTTGCCGCCCCCGATATCGATGCTCTCTTCCACAGCAAGGACAAGAAGCTCGACCGCAACAAACAGGCCGCGTACCACATCGAAAAGGATCTCCTCGAAGCGAATCACTGGGACGAGGCCGACAAATGGCTCACCGAACGTTACCTCCAGCACAATCCCAATGCCAAGTCGGGCCGCGCCGGCGTGGTCGCGTTCTTCTCGTCCCGCAAACCACCGCCCGTTCCCGAGCACCTCGGTACCAAGGTCGTTTTCGTTAGCGCGGAGGGCGATTACGTCACCGTTGGGACAGTGCGCGAGATGACCGACACCAAGACTCAGGCGAAGTACACCACCACTTGGTTCGACACCTGGCGCTTTGTCGATGGCAAGGCCGACGAGCACTGGGATTGCGCCGAGAAGTTCAGCCGGCCGTAATTGGTTAGTGCTGGTACACGTCGGCGGCCTTGAAATCGCCCGCGTTCACGATGGAGATCGCCGACGCGTCCACATGCCGGCGGAACGCCGCGTTCACTTGGTCGAGAGTCAGCCCGTCGAGTTTCGCGTCCATTTGTTCATCCCACGCGAGCGTCCGGTCGGCGTCTTCCCGCGTCGCGATCAACCGTAGCAGCGCCTGATCTTGCGAACGGTTCACCCGGCGCTCTTCCCGGATCGACTTTTTGGCGGCCTCCAGTTCCTCCGCGGTGAATCCTCCGGACAGCGTCTTGGCCAGTTCGTCGAGAAAACTCGCCTCCACTTTCGGCGAATTCTTCGGATTGCTGATGGCCATCGCGCCGAACCTGGCTGCATTCCCGATCGTGGGCTGCGGCGCCGTAAAGTTCGAATTCACTCCGTAGCTTAGGCCCTCGCGATTCCGGATGCGATCCGGCATCCGCGCCGTGAGCGATCCGCCGAACATATAGTTGGCCATCACCATGGCTGGATAGTCGGAATCGGTGTCCGACATCGCCAACCGCAGCGCCGCCGCGAACGTCGCGTTTTGTTTGTCCGGCGTTTCGATCTTCAGATTCACCGGCGCGATCCTCTCGAAGTTAGCCGTGATTCGCTGATAAGGCGCCGGGCTGGCCCAATTGCCGAACAACTCGGCCGCGGTCTTGCTCACCGCCGCGGGATCGAACTGCCCCACGATCACCAGCTCGCCGTGCGATGCCCCGTAAAACTGCGCGTAAAACTTCTTCACGTCATCCAGCGTGACCTTGCTTGAATCCTCCACTTGCTCGTCGATAGTGGGCACGTATCGCACATCGTTCTTGGGAAACGGATTCAACACGCGATCCAACGCGAGCGGCGCCAGCGCGCCGGGCTCGCTTCTGCGATTTTCAATTCCGGCGATCCGCTGCTTTTTCGCCGAGTCGAATTCCGATTCCGGAAACGACGATTCGCGCAACATCTCCGCCACCAGCCGCAGCGCCGGAATCAGGTTCTCCTCGGTGGTCTGGATGCTGGCGCTGGCTCCCGAAACGCCTCCCGCTACGCTGATCTGCGCATTCAGTTTCACCATCTCGTCCTGAATCTGCTGGCGCGTGCGATTCTTGGTCCCGCGCATCAGCATCGCGCCGGTCATGCCTCCCACCGCGTTCTTGCCCGCCAGCGCCGTGGCGTCGCCGAACTCAAGCTGCAGGACGGCCGAAACAGTACCGCCCCGGCTTGTTTTTGGCAACATCGCGAGCTTCAATCCATCAGCCAGCTTCGTACGCGTCACGTGTTTTTCGATGTTAGCGGGCGCGGGATCAAACGCTTCTCCCTGCGCGACGGTCATACCGGTCTTATAGTCCTTGAAGACCGCTTCCAGATCCGAGGATGCCGGTACTTCCGTGCGGTCCGGCGCAGCCGTTGGGATAAATTCGCCCACCGTCCGGTTCGATTCTTTGAAATAAAACTTCGCCACACGCACTACGTCGTCCGCAGTGACGCTCTTGATCTGGTCGTAATTCAGGAAGAATAGGCGCCAGTCGCCGCTCGCGATCATTTCCGACAATCCCAGCGCGGCCATTTGCGAATTCGCCATGCGCAGTTCCATCCCTTGCAGGATTCGCGCCTTCTCTCGTTCGACTTCTTCCTTGGTCGGCGGTTCGGTCGCTACGCCGGCCACCGTGTCGATGATCGTCTTGCGCGCTTCTTCCAGCGACTGATCCTTGCCCAGCCCCGCCGAAACCATCACGAATCCAGGATCGTGCAGTTCCTCGTAATCCATCCGCACCGACAGTGCTTTCTTGTTGTCCACCAGCGCGTGGTACAGACGGCCCGTGCCTCCGCGACCGCCTCCGGCCAGCACACCATCCAACACCTCCAACGCCGCCGAGTCCGGATGCGATAACGCCGGCGCGTGCCAAGCGATGATGAGCGCGGGATTCTCGCCAACCCGCCGCAGTTCGACAAACCGCTCGCCATCCTGCGCGGGCTCCACGGTGTAGGTTTCATCCAGCTTGCGCGTGGGCCGCGGGATCGCCCCGCAGGTCGCCGCCACATATGCCAACGCCTTCGACTCGTCGAATTGGCCGGCAATCACCAAAACCGCGTTATCCGGCTGATAGTATTTTTTGTAAAACGCCGCCAGCCGATCGATGGGAACCCTTTCAATGTCGGCACGCGAACCGATCACCGACTTGCCGTAGTTGTGCCACAAGTACGCCGTCGCGACTACGCGCTCTTCGAGTACACTCTGCGGGCTGTTCTCGCCCATCTCGAATTCGTTCCGCACCACGGTCATTTCTTTATCAAGCAACGGCTTCTCGATCCGCATGTTCACCATGCGATCAGCCTCCAGCCCGAGCGCCCATTTGAGATTGTCGTCGCTCGCCGTGACTGTTTCGAAATAGTTTGTGCGATCGTAATCGGTGCTCCCGTTATATTGCGCGCCGTGGTCGGTCAGCTCTTTCTTGATACTTCGGCCGTTGGTGGTCTGCAGGAAATTCATGTGCTCCAGCAGGTGAGCCATCCCCGTTTCGCCATAGCCTTCGAATCGCGAGCCAACCAGATAGGTCATGTTGACGGTCAATTTCGGGCTCGACTGATCCGGGAACAGAAGTACGCGCAGGCCGTTGGCGTAATCATATTCCGTGATGCCCCCGACCGTCGCCTTTTTCTCCACGCCTTGCGGCATGGTTTGCGAATACGCGGAAACCGCGGCCGCAATTATGATCAGCAGGACTTTATTCATTCGCATATTTATCTACCCGTGTGAACATCTACTTCAAAAACGTGCCTTGCTCCAGTTGATCGAATGCCTCGCGCAACTGCGATTGCGTGTTCATCACAATCGGCCCGTACCACGCCACCGGCTCCTCGATGGGCTTTCCAGAAACCAGCAAAAACCGGATGCCCTCCTCGCCGGCTTGCACCGTAAGCTCGTCGCCCTGATCGAATAGCACCAGTGATCGATTGTCGGCTTCTGCTGGAGGCGCGGTATCGGCCCATCCCACGCCTTCGGTCGGCACCGCCAGCGGACCCGACGCGTTCGAAAATTTCCCGTCACCGGCGAAAACATACGCAAAGGCGTGGCGCGTGGTCTCGATCGGAAACACTTTGCGCTTACCCGGCGGCACGGAAACATCCAGGTACATCGGGTCGGCGGCGATCCCGTCCACCGGGCCTTGCTTGCCCCAAAAACTTCCGCACACAATGCGCACTCCGGTGCCGTCATCATCGGTGACCAGCGGAATCTCGGCGGCTTTCACTTCCTGATAGCGCGGCGCCGTCATCTTGAGTGACGACGGCAGATTGGCCCACAACTGGAAGCCATGCATCCGGCCCGATTGATCGCCCTTAGGCATTTCCTGGTGAATGATGCCGCGTCCCGCCGTCATCCATTGCACGTCGCCGGCCGCGATCGCTCCGCGGTTGCCCATGCTGTCGCCGTGCTCCACCGTTCCCGCTAGCACATATGTGATCGTCTCGATGCCGCGATGCGGGTGCCACGGGAAACCAGCCAGATAATCGTCCGGAACATCGTTGCGGAAATCGTCGAACAGGAGGAACGGATCGAAATCGGACGTGTTGCCAAAACCGAACGCGCGGCGCAGATGAACGCCGGCGCCTTCCAGCGTCGGTTTCGATTTGATGAGCTTCTTGACGGGTCGAATGGACAAGTGGGCCTCCTTATCGAGCGTAGCGTACAATTTATTCCTATGAAGCGACTCCCCGCGATGCTGTGCTTCGCCCTTTCGCTGTGCGCCCAACAGCCCGAGACCCGCCTCAATCCCGCGATCAAACAGATCGTCGATGCGATCTCTCAAGATCGAATCGCGGCCACGCTCCAAAAACTCGAAGGCTTCGGCACGCGCTATATATTGTCATCGCAAGACGACCCGGAGCACGGCATCGGCGCTGCCAAACGCTGGATTCACGATGAGCTCCAAAGCTACAGCCCCCGCCTCCAGGTGAGCTATCAAAACTTCAGCATCAAGAAGGGCGCGCGGCGCGGACAAGTCATTCGTGACGTTGATTTATCGAACATCGTCGCGGTGCTTCCCGGTACTACAGAGAATGACCATTATATTCTGGTGACCGGCCACTACGATTCGGTCGCCCGGATTTGGAAGCCGTACACCGGCGATGAGCAAACCGTCGCCGAAGCGGTCCGGCAGGGCATTGACGAAGCCGAGGAGCGGCGCCTTCTGAGAATCCTTCCACGCGAGCGCGAGCAGGGCCCGCTGGACATGGAAGCCACGGCCGCGCAAACCATCGCCCCCGGAGTGACCGATGATGGCAGCGGTACCGCCGCGGTGCTGGAACTCGCGCGCGTAATGAGCGCCTATCAATTCGACAAGACCATCGTGTTCGTCGCCTTCGCGGCCGAAGAAGTTGGCTTAAGCGGAAGCCAGGTTTATGCGGCGCAGGCCAAGAAGGACGGCATGCAGATTGAGGCCGTGCTGAACAACGACATCATCGGCAGCGATGTATCGGGCAACGGCCGGTCGATTACCAACGTAGTGCGTGTATTCTCCGCCGGTCCGGACGACTCCGCGCAGCGCGAGTTGGCTCGCTACACTAAGCTGATCGCCGAGCGCTACGTGCCCTCCATGCAGGTCGAGATGGTTTTCCGCGGCGATCGATTCTTGCGCGGCGGCGACCACCGCCCCTTCGTCGAGGCCGGATTCCCGGCCGTGCGGCTCACCAGCGCGAGCGAGTACTTCGATAATCAGCACACCGTCACCGACACGTTCGCGCATACGTCGGTCCCCTACGCCACGCGCGTCATTCGCATGAATGCCGCCGTGCTCGCCAGCCTCGCGCTCGCGCCCGCTCCTCCAGTTCTCAATTGGACCTGGTCCTCCGGTCCCGACAAAGGCGGACACGAACCGCTGCTGACGCGCGGAAAATCGGAGTACGACGCCGTGCTGCACTGGCTGCCGAATTCCGAGCCGGATCTGGCGGGTTACGCGGTGCTGGTGCGCTCCACTACGTCGCCCGTGTGGGAGCGCGAGATCTGGGTGGGCAACGTGAGCAGTTACACGATCCCGGACCTGTCCATCGACGACGTCGTGATCGGCGTGAAGGCAGTCGACCGGGAAGGGAATCAGAGCGTGGTGTCGTGCTACACCGAGCCCGTATTGCCGGGATTGCTTACGCCCGCTGAGAAGAAGTAGCGGTCCTTGACGTGCAGAATCGGTCGAATGCCTGCGTCAGCATTTGTGCGATCTCGGCCGGTTCGCGCCGTTCGATCTCGCTGCGGTGGATCATGTACACCGGCTTGCCGTCCTGAAAGAGAGCCATCGAGGGCGAGGACGGCGGATAGCCGGACAAAATATCGCGCAGATGTGCGACGGCCGCTTCATCGCCGCCGGCGAAAACGGAAGCAGCTTTCGCGGGCCGAACGGAGTGCTTGAGCGCCATCCCTACAGCCGGACGCGCGCGCCCCGCTGCGCAGCCGCATACGGAATTCACGATCATCAAAACCGAACCGCTTCCAGGCGCAAGCAAGCGGTCCACGTCGGCCGGTGTGCGAGCCTCCTCGACACCGTGACGAGTCAGATCGGCGCGCATGGGAGCGATGAGAACTTCGGAGTATGCCACGAACCAATTCTATCAAGGACGTCAAGCGCCGGGCCGGTTGATCAGGAACGTGGTGGTCGATTCAAAGAAGTCTTGGAGCATGCGGCGCGGCTCTTCGGGAAGCGCCGCCTCGTCCAACGCGCGCGTCATCAATTGCAGCCAGCGGTCGCGTGCGGCTTGTCCAATCGCGAATGGCGCGTGACGAATGCGCAGCCGCGGATGGCCCCGCTGCTCGATGTAGATCTGCGGCCCGCCGAAACGTCCGATCAAAAAATCGCGCAGCCGTTGCTTCGCTCCTTCAAGATCATGTGCCGGATACATCGGTCCCAAAATGTCATCAGCCGGAACTTGGCGATAAAATGCGTCAGCCAAACGCTCGAATCCGGCCTGCCCGATCGCCGAATAGATTTCAAGTTCGTCCACTGCAATCGATCCTAGCAGGTGGGACTAGAATAGAAACATGCGTGGAATGCTGGCCTGTATCTTCGGCGTAGCAATGATCGCTCACGCGTCGGACCCCGGCGTGCCTCCGCGCGCCGCCAGCACGGACTATCCGGTTCATGGTCAAGCGGGCACTGCAACCATCGCCGCCGCCATCGTGCCACCCAATCAAGTGAGCAAGATGTTTTCGCCCGACATCAACAAGGACTACATTGTGGTGGAAGTCGCCATCTATCCCGAAAACGGCGTTCCGTTCGACGCACGATCGGCCGACTTCTCGCTGCGCGTGGGCCAGCGGATCGGTCGCGCGGACACCCCGCTCGATGTCGCGCCGTGGCCCGATCGGCGTGTGCCAGCCATACACTCGCCAGTGGATGTCACCGCGGAAGTCGGCGTCGCCCACGAGAGCGATAACGATCCCGTCTATGGACGCTCGCATGGCACTGCAACATATACCGGCGTTGCTGTTTCATCGCCTGGGCACGACAACCTGCCGCCCCCGCCCGACCCGCGCGTGGATCCACGAGTCGTGCAAGACAAAGTGCAACGCATGGCGCTCCCCGAAGGCGATACCAAGGTGGCAATTGCGGGATACCTGTATTTTCCCCAGTACGCAAAGCGAAAGAAGTCGGACGAGATCGAGTTGCGATACGCAAAAGACTACGCGACGGTGAATCTAGTTTTCCCGAAACCGTAGCCTTCTCTACGCCGGAACCTTCGCGTCCACCCACGCCCGGATCGCATCAAACACCTGCCGGTTATTGGTCTCCAGCATCATGAAATGGCCGTTGCCCAAGATCCCTTTGTCCTTGAGCTGAAGCTCTTCGGCGTCGCACCCCGCTTGCTTTAAGAACGCCACCACCGGCGGCCCCTGCGTGCGCCCCGACGATTCCGCAGTCACCATCACGATCGGAATGCCTTGCAAGTTTTTCAACTTGCGCGCGGGCTCTGCTTGCAGCTTGTACGCCGGCGTGACTCCGGCCGCAGCAACATCGCGCGTGGCCAGTTCCTTGGGATCTGAGACCGGCGGATCGTACGCCACAGGAATATCCGTCAGTCCCCACGCCGCGCCTAAACCAAACGGCATGCCCGCGCCTTCCACGTTCACGATCGCCTTCACTAACGCCGGCCGCTCATTCGCCACCAGCCAGCTGAACGGCCCGCCCGCCGAATGCACTTGGATAATCGCCGGTCCGATCTTGTCCAGCAACTCCGCACCCCTGCTGGCCCACAGCTTGTGCGCCATCACGTTGTCAGCCGGCGGTGAATTTTGCCCGGCTTGGAAATGATCCACTAGCGGATCGCCCGCGTCTCCCGTGCCCATCCACCGCCGGTTCGGATTGTTCACCGCGCGTTTGAAATCGCCGGTCACGGTGTCAAACGTGAGCAGCGGGCCGA
>Ga0187810_10000499_pt1 | contig 15002 bp, 18 predicted proteins | sample NC_wetland_sal_i_9_FD_132963 | JGI IMG/M metagenome (GOLD analysis project Ga0187810, IMG submission 132963) | Wetland sediment microbial communities from Neuse River Estuary, North Carolina, USA - ASW_5 | ecosystem: Environmental > Aquatic > Freshwater > Wetlands > Sediment | place: USA: North...
GCAGGTGATGATCGAAGGCCCCGGCCACGTGCCGATGCACAAGATCAAGGAAAATATGGACCGCCAGCTTCGCGATTGCGACGAGGCGCCGTTCTATACGTTAGGCCCGCTGACGACCGACGTTGCGCCCGGCTACGACCACATCACCTCGGCTATCGGCGCGGCGATGATCGGCTGGTTCGGCACCGCCATGCTTTGCTACGTGACGCCGAAGGAGCATCTCGGCCTGCCGGATCGCGACGACGTGAAGGCGGGTGTGATCGCCTATCGCATCGCGGCACATGCCGCCGATCTCGCCAAAGGCCATCCCGCGGCGCGCATCTGGGACGACGCGATGAGTAAGGCGCGGTTCGAGTTCCGCTGGCGCGATCAATTTGCGCTGGCGATGGACCCCGAAACCGCGGAAGCCTTCCATGACGAAACGCTGCCCGCGGAAGGCTCGAAGATCGCCCATTTCTGTTCCATGTGCGGGCCGAAATTCTGCTCCATGAAGATCAGCCAGGAAGTGCGCGACGCCGCGAAGGGCCGCAACGACTGGTCGCCGGATGGTTCTGGTTTAAGTGGGGGCCTGTCCACCGCCGAAATCCGCGCCGCCATGGATAAGAAGGCGCAGGAATTCCGCGACCACGGCGGGGAGATTTATCTGCCGAAGGATGCGGCGGAGTAAGACGATGGCGACGAGGGGCAGTCTGGACGATCCGCCGCTTGTGGTCACGACCTCGCCCGCGAGGACGGTGTGGTTCATCATCGTGGCGGTGTTCTTCGTCGCGATGTCCGTTTACGAGATTCAATTGGGACACGCCGGCAAGGACCTTTGGAAATTCTACGCGACGGCCGTGTTTTTCGGTCTGGGGATTCCGGTCTTCATCTGGCGCCTGCTGCCGCCCGCGCGGCTGGAACTGTCGCCGGGCGGCCTCGTCTGGTTCAACGGCCGCAAGGCAATAAGCTACGCGTGGTCGGACTTCGGCGCCTTTCAAGCCTACCGCCCGACATCGCGGATGCGGTCGTACTTCGTCGGTTTCGATTGGTCGCCGCAATCCTCAAAACGCAGGTCGCTGAGCGATCTGACGAGGAACGTCACCGGCGTGGAAGGAAGCTTCGGCGGAAGTTGGTCGCTCGACACCAAGACGCTGGTCGATATCCTCAATCAGGCCAAGGCGCGCTGGGCACGCCAGCCTGCGCCGCCCGCCCACGCCACGTTCGGCCGTCGTTAAAGCAATTCCGCGACCACGGCGGCGAAATCTATCTGCCGAAGGATGCTGCGGAGTGATCTTCCCTCTCCCCTCTGTGGGAGAGGGCGGTTTGCCTGCACTTACGCAGTAAGTGTTAGGCAAACCGGGCGAGGGGCTAGGGCGGCAATCCCAATGCCAGCGCTATTTCGCCCAGCACGCCATCAAGGTTCTCGATCAGTTGGTTGTTCCAGAAGCGGATAACCCGAAAGCCATCGCCTTCGAGGCGTTCGGTCCGTACGCGATCATACGCTTCGTTGGCGGCGAGGCCGTGCTGGTCGCCGTCTAGCTCGATGACAAGTTTTGCTTCGAAGCACACGAAGTCGGCGATATACGGTCCGATCGGTTGCTGGCGGCGAAATTTGAAGCTGTGGAAACGCCGGTCACGCAACGCGAACCAGAGCTTGCGTTCGACGTCCGTCTGTTCCCGGCGAAGCTGGCGGGCGAATTCGTGCTTCACGATACCCCTCACCCGGCTTCCTTCGCTGCGCTTCGGAGACCGCCCTCTCCCACAAGGGGAGAGGGAAGGTAGCAAAATTCCGCGACCACGGCGGGGAAATCTATCTGTCGAAGGATGCTGCGGAGTAAGCGCGCGGCCGCTATTTCGCGTCCGGCTGTTTTTCCGGCGGAGCGGCGGACGGCACCGCAGCCGGCGGTGCCGCTGTCGCCGCCGGGGCGGCGCTCTCCTGGGGCTGCGGCGCGGCATCCGTCTCCGAGGCTCCGGGCGCGACGTTCTGGTTGGTCATTCCGATCCGGTAAAGCGTTTCCGGAATGCTGTCGTCGAGAAGGTGCGAAATCGCCTGGTGGAGTTGGGCGGCCGCGTCGGGCGTCAACTTACCCGGCGTCTTGGGCCAGAGCTTGTTATCGACGCGGGCGTCGGGGTAGGCGCGCGCGCTCGCCGCGCTCATGGTCGCAAACCTCGCCAGGATCGGCTTCATCGTATGGGCATCCACCACCACGATGAGATAGGTCGCAAATGCGTCCGTGAATTCCGCGAGCAACGACGAATTGTGCCACAGGCCGAGATTGTCCTGCCCATCCTTGGTGAGCGGCGCCTTGAGGAGAAGCACATAGGCGTCCACGTCCTGGCCGGGCGAAAGCGCGCCGAGGAACGGCGGCGGCGTGGCCAACTTCGCGCCGACCTTGGCGAGCAGTGCGCGGTCCACCGGCACGTCTTTGACGACGAACCGGCCCTCCACGGCTTTGCGAACGGCGGCCTCAGCCTCGTTGTCGATCTGCCAGTCGGCAATGGGCAAAAGCGTCGACTTGTCGGGGACCAGCATCCCACCCTTGTCGTAGAAGCAGAAATTGTCCCCGATGGCCGATGCGATGGCGATCGATTTGATCCGCGCGGTCGCGTCGGCAGTCGGCACCGGAACGATCGAATGATCGCCGACCGGCGGAAGGGTCACGCCGAACTGAAGCGAGCGGATGGTCTCGAGAAGCGTGTAATCGAGCATCTGGCTCGTCCACGTGCGCAGCTTCTCCTGGTTGTCGGCGCCGACGGTCAAGGTGTCGTCGAGCTTGAATTCGGCCGGGACCATCCGACCCGGGAATGACGGCAGCGCGCCCTGCCGGAACAGGAGCCGCGACGTCGACTGGGCGATCTGCTTGTAGGTGTGGGCGTCGATCACGTCGAATTCGTAGCGCACCCAAAGCGTCGTTCCGTAGCCGGCGGTCTCGAGCAGCAGGCCGCTTGCGGTGTCCGGGCGCACGATAATGAAGGCGTCGATGTCCTTGTTCGGAACGGTCTTGAGGAACTTCGCCATCTCGCCGGCGTGCCACCAACTGGGCAGGATGGGCGCCAGCTTCTTTGCGTCGAACGGCACATCCGAAAAGGCGAAACGGCTGCCGAGATATTTGCGCACCGTCGCATTGACCTGATCGTCGACATGCCAGGACGAAATGTCCAGCGTGCCCGTTTTCGGCAACAAGAAATGGTCGTTTTGCAGCGCGAGTCCGGTTCCGATCGCGGAGAGAAGGGCAACGCGATGGATTTTCTCGTAGCCGCCGACGTCGGCGCCCGGCACCTGCGGCGCCGGGATGTAAATGGGGATGGAGTAATAGGTCACGCCCCCGCCGTGGCCGCCGCCTCCGCCGCCCTTCGCAACGGCCGCGGGCATGACGAGGATCGACGCCGCCAAAGCGGCCAGCAACACGCGTTTCATGACTTCCCCCCTGGGTCCGGCGCCGAACCGTTCGGCCGTCATATTCCGGTGCCGCGGAGAGAAAACCAACGCTTCGCATTGACGCGGCAGCGTCGTTAACGGCGCTTCGAGAGCCGTCGCGGCCGTACGCCCTACACTGCCGCGCGCATATTCCCGTAACGGGTGTGTTGCTCCCCGCCATTGCAAACGCCGGATGATTCGAAGGAAACCTTTGCAGGTAGCCTTCATATCTGCTAGACCGGCGGCATGAGCAGTTCTTCAGCGCCGTCGGACGCCGGTGTGGCCGCGACCTTGGCCGGAGAAATTCGTGTCGTGGCCGGCCAGTTGAAGCGTCGTCTGCGCGAAGAGGCGCAGCCGCACAATCTGACATGGTCGCAGGTTGCGGTGCTCGGGCTCCTCGAGCGCGACGGTCCCGCCACGGTGACGGCGCTGGCGCGGGCCGAAGGCGTCCGCCCGCAATCGATGGGCGAGACGGTGGCCGTCCTTCAAACCGCGGGGCTGGTGCGCGGCGCGCCTGATCCGAAGGACGGCCGGCAGACCCTGTTGTCGCTCACCCCGGCGTGCCGGCAGATGTTCAAGGAAGGCCGCGCCAAGCGGGAAGACTGGCTGTTCCGCACCATCCGCCAGAAGCTATCCGTGCAGGAGCAGAAGGAGTTGGCGCGCGCCGTCGTCCTCCTCAAGCGCCTCGTCGAGCCCTCCCGCGACTAGAAAAGGAAAAACCGATGCCGCTCACCACGCTCGATCCCAAGACGGCACTCGTCGTCATTGATCTTCAGAAAGGCATCGTGGCGTTCGCGGCCGCGCAACGCGCAACCGAGTTGGTCAACGGCGTGGTTGAGAAATCCGCAGCCCTCGCGGACGCCTTCCGCCGCCGTGGCTTGCCGGTGGTGCTCGTCAATGTCGATCCGGGACCGCAGCCGCGCTCCGAACGGACGCCGCCAAGGACGGGTGCGCTGCCTCCCGACTGGAAAGACATCGTCGCGGAGATGAATCCGCAGCCGAGCGACCATCGCATCACCAAGCATACCTGGGGCGCCTTCACCCACACGGACCTCGAAGCCTGGTTGCGTAGCCAGGGCGTGACTGAGATCGTATTGTGCGGCATCTCCACCAGCATCGGCGTGGAATCCACGGCCCGCTCCGCCTATGAACTCGGCTTCAACATCGCCTTCGCGGTGGATGCCATGGCCGACATGAGCGCCGAAGCCCATGAGAACTCCACCGCGCGCATCTTCCCGCGGCTGGGCGAGACCGCAGCGACGCAGGAGATCATCAACCTCGTGAAAAAGGGCGCTTGACCATGGATTGGCTCCCCGACGCGTCCTACTTTTTCGGCGGCGCGTTTCTCGCGAACGCCGTTCCACATTTTGTCAGCGGCATGATGGGGCGGCCTTTTCAAACCCCGTTCGCCAAGCCGCCGGGCAAAGGTCTTTCGTCTTCCACAGTGAACGTGCTTTGGGGATTTGCGAACTTCGTCGTTGCCTATCTTCTCATCGCCCGTGTGGGAAGCTTCGATCCGCGCGCCGTCGATCACGTCGGCGCCGTGGGCGTGGGCGTACTGCTCAGTGGTGCGTTCGCCGCGCGCGGTTTCGGGCGGTTCCACGGCGGCAATGCGCCCACTGGCACATGACGGCATTGGGCAAGGGCACGTTCCGTTCGCTGGCGAACCCCAATTACCGGATCTGGGCGGGCGGCGCTTTGGTGTCGAACATCGGCACCTGGATGCAGCGCATCGCCCAGGACTGGCTGGTGCTGACCCAGCTCACGCACAACAACGCCAGCGCGGTCGGCATCGTGATGTCGCTACAATTCGTCCCGCAACTCCTGCTTCTGCCGTGGAGCGGCTGGGCCGCCGATCGCTTCGACCGCCGCAAGGTGCTCTTCGCCACGCAGGGGGCGCTGGGCCTCATATCTCTGGTGCAGGGCGTGCTGGTGATCGCCGGCGTGGCCCAGTTGTGGCACATCTATGTGCTCGCGTTCCTGTTCGGCTGCGCGGCGGCGATCGATCTGCCCGCACGCAATACCTTCGTCTCCGACATCGTGGGCGAGGCGGACCTTTCCAATGCCGTGGGGCTCAACTCGACGTCGTTCAACGCCGCGCGCATGATCGGCCCCGCCGTGGCGGGCGCCATGATCGTCGTGGTCGGAACGGGCTGGGTGTTCGTGATCAACGCCCTGTCTTTTGTCGCCATGATCGCCGCGCTGTGTTTCGTCAGGACATCGCAATTCCGTAGGCCCAGGCAGGCGATGCGCGCAAACGGCGGCCTGGCGGAAGGCTTCCGTTACATCTGGAAGCGGCCGGATCTGTTCGCCATCCTGGCGATGGCCTTCCTGATCTGCACCTTCGGGCTCAATTTTCCGATCTTCATTTCAACCATGTCGGTCCGGGAGTTCCACGCCGGGGCCGGCCAATACGGCGTCTCGGTTACGATCATGGCGATCGGCACGCTGGTGGGAGCGTTGCTGTCCGCGTCACGGCGGAGCCCCACGATGCAGCTCCTGCTCGTGGCCGCCGCAGCATTCGGGATCGGCTGCATGCTGGCTGCCTTGGCGCCGGACTATCTTCTGTTCGGCGCGGCGTTGATCCTGATCGGGCTCTGCGCGCAGACCTTCAACACCTCGTGCAACAGCCTGTTGCAGCTCTCCACGGCGCCCGAAGTGCGCGGCCGTGCGCTGGCGATCTACCTCGCGGTCGCGCTGGGCGGCACGCCGCTGGGGGCGCCGCTGGTCGGCTGGGTGGCGGACGCGTTCGGGCCGCGATGGGCGCTCGGGGTCGGCGCCGCATCGGGCATCGGGGCCGCGCTGGTGGCGATCGTCTATCTCGTGCGCCATCGCAATCTGCGCCTGCGCTTTTCCGCCGGACGCCTCCGTCTGACGTTCGAAGAGGCAGCGCCGTGGCCGATTGCAGAAAACATGCAGCCTTGATACTGATTTGACCAACGTTAGTGGTCCGATTCCAACATTCGCATCTCGTTTGCGCCAGTCACTGTTGCGAATGTCGGAATCAAAGGACCACTAGCAAATATATGATTCTAGTGGAGCTTTGGATTTGACATTCGCTTACGGTGCCTGCGCCATGCAGGGTAGCGAATGTCAAATCCGCTCCACCGGAGGGGTGCATGTTCCGCATATTCGTCGCCGCGATCGCGACACTTGTGTTCGCCGTTTCCGCCTCTGCCGCGGTCACGCCGTTTCCCGCGAGCTTCAAGACCCGGATGATCGCCACCAATGGCACCGAGCTTTACGTGCGCGTGGGCGGCAAGGGGCCCGCCGTCGTCCTGCTGCACGGATTCGGCGACACGGGCGACATGTGGGAGCCCATCGCGGTCAAGCTCGCCGCCAACCACACGGTCGTGGTTCCCGATCTGCGCGGCATGGGGCTCTCGGCGCATCCCGGCGCAGGCTACACCAAGAAGAACGAGGCGGCGGATATTGCGGGCGTGATGGATGCGCTCCACATCGCGAAGGCCGAACTCGTCACGCACGATATCGGCAACATGGTGGGTTACGCGCTGGCTGCGCAATGGCCCGCGCGCGTCACGAAGTGGGTGGTAATCGACGCGCCGTTGCCGGGGCTCGGCAACTGGGCGGCGCAGCTTTCCAATCCCAAGACCTGGCACTTCAATTTCCACGGCCCGGACGAGGAGCGGCTGGTGGCGGGGCGCGAGCGCATTTATCTCGACCGCTTCTGGAACGAACTTTCGGCCGATCCGAAGAAGATCGACGAGGCCACGCGCGCCCATTATGCGGCGCTCTATGCGCGGCCGCACGCCATCCACGACGCCTTCGAACAATTCGTCGCCTTCCCGCAGGACGGCATCGACAACCGCGCGCTGCTCGCCAAGGGCAAGCTGACCATGCCGGTGTTGGCGCTGGGCGGGGAAAGATCATACGGCGAGGGCATGGCGACCGAGCTGAAGTTCGTCGCCGCCAACGTGAAAGGCGGCGTCATCCCGGCCTCGGGCCACTGGATCATGGAAGAGAACCCCGCCGCCACGACGAAGCTCGTGACGGATTTCCTGGCAGAGTGAACCTCAGCAGTTGTTGCTTTCGTCGTAGCCGAGCGGCACCGGGCGGTTCAGCAGCACGTCGGCCCAGGCGCTGACCGCCGAGGCTTTGCCGCGGTCGAGCACCCAGATTCCGGTGACGTTTTTCTGCTGCGGCGCCGGCAGCGAGGGACCGGGCTGCTTCGGGATCGGCGGGAAATCCATCACCACTTTCAGCACGGTCTGTCCGGCCTTGGCGTCATATTGCGGAGCGGGAGCGGTCAGCGTCTCCATCGTCGAGGTGTCTTTGTGGACGACGATCTTGCAGGCGACGAGCCGCTTCTTGAGCGAAATGCCTGCGGCCGTCTGGATGCCGTCGAGCGTCTTGTCGATCTGTTTGAAGTCGGCGACCGGCGCGGCGACGGACGAGGCGGCAAGGGCCGCCGCCAGCGTGAGGATCATTGCAACTCTCGGCATAGGTCGGTCTCCCGGTTGTTCGTGCAATCTCACCTGCGAAATGTGCCGGAAATGCGGTCGAGTGCAAGCGCGCCGTTCATTGCCGGTTCAGGCGGCAAGGGATAAAAGGTGCGGACGTTCTCCCGCGGAGACACCCGATGAAACTTCTCGTTCTCGCGACGGCGCTGGCCGCCGTTTCGACGGCCGCAGTGGCCGAGGCGCCAGAGGCCTCGTGCATCGATCCGCACAAAAGTTATGTTGCGCGGCCGCTGAACCACCACGACGTGTTCGTGCAGACCTCGCTGGGCAAGCCCAAGCCGCCGGTGCGGATCACGACGAGTTGCAGCTATCTCGATCCCGCGATCGGGTTCGGCTTCGGCTCCCAGTTCACCTGCGTAGGGCTCGGCGATTCCGTAACCGCGACCATCAACGGCGGCGGAAGGGAAACCTGCGTCGTCACGCACATAGCGCCTTACGCGCCCGAAAAAGGCGACCTGAAACAGCCGGCGATGTAAGCCCTGCGCTATTGCACCGAGCGGCAGCTCTGCGTCGTGCGGTTGACGATCAAATCCGCCCAGAAGCCGCGCGGGCTGCAGAACATCGTGTCGCTCGTGCCGCGGCAGTCGTCGCCGCTCTGGCTGGAATCGCCGGCCTTGACGATGAGGTAATCGCCCGCCGCAACGATGCGGATCGTGCAGTGCTGTGCGTCCGCCCGGCGGTCGCCTTTAGCACGCAACAGGATGCCGGTTTCGGCATCGACCTGCTTCAGGTCCGAAAGGCCGATCCGGCAGTTCTGATCGTCGCCCTGTTTGGAAGTCTCGCCGCGGAACAGCGACAGCTTTTTCACGCGCCCCTTCATCAGCGACAGGTCGACGGAGTGCGTATAGGTGTAGCCGTATTCGCGGTCGCGCCGCTTGGCCGAGCATTTGAAACGCCCGCTCACGCCGGCCAGCGTGCTGCGGACCTCGTTGAGATCGATTTCGACCGGCTTTTTGCCCGCCGCATTGCGCCACGTGCCCGACCAGTGCCCGCCCTTGACACGCCCGCTGAACGAGCCCGAGCGGGTGTTGGTGTTGGCCGTGTGCTCGTCGAGCTGGAAGAAGCCGTTTTGGTCCAGCTTGCCCTCCAGCCGAAGCTGCTTTCCGACCTTCATATAGAAGTACCAGCCCGACACGGTGTCGCCGGTGCGCGACAGGTCGGCAAAGACGGGCCGGGTGCCGATGGTGCCCGAGAGCTGAATCGGTTGCGCCGAGGCGGAGGCGAAAAGTCCCGCCGCCAGAACCAGGATCGCACCTGCCCGCATGGCATTCCCCAATCGGGTTATCGCAGCGTTTTGCGGCCCGTCGCGGCATGCCACAACAGGAGCACGACCACGGCGCCGACGATCGCAACCAGCATCGACATCAGGCTGAAGTGGTACAGCACGGGGTGTCCCAGGAAGGCGAAGATGGCGCCGCCGAGCGCCGCACCGACGATGCCGACCGCGATGTTGACGAAGCAGCCTTCGCCGCGCTGATTGACGATCTTATTGGCGATGAAGCCGACGATCAGCCCGAAAAACAGCCAACCCAAGATGGACATGCTTCACCCCTTTCGATCCGAAGCCCTCTCCTTCGAGGCGCTCGCTGCGCTCGCTCCTCAGGATGGGGGCTTCGGTACAGTGGCACCCTCATCCCGACGAGGCGCGAAGCGCCGTCTCGAAGGATGAGCGTGGCATATAACGGCCCATCATCTATTTTTTGACGTGGTTCGCCAAGTCCTGAAGCATCTCGGTCTGCATGCGCTGGATCTCCAGCAGCCGGCGCCACTGGTGATGCAGAAGCTGATCCATCTTCTCCGACAGCACCCGCACCTCGATTTCCGCCTTGAGGTTCACCTGATAATCGTTCTCTGCGCGCATGCGATCGCGATCTTCCTGGCGGTTCTGGCTCATCATGATGATCGGCGCCTGGATCGCCGCCAGCATCGAAAGGACCAGGTTGAACAGGATGTAGGGGTAGGGGTCGAACGGCCGCCACAGCAACGAGACGGTATTGATAACGATCCACACGGCCATCACGCCGAAAAAGATGATGATGAACTTCCAGCTTCCGCCGAACGCGGCAACCTTGTCGGCCAGCTTCGCACCGGCACTGAGATGGGTGTCGAATTCCTTATTGACGTTATCGGCGACGATCTGGTTCTGCCGGATGCTCTCCACCACCTCGGTTTCGAGCGCCGACAGCTCGCCGCGGTCCTTCTGCACCTCTTCCATCACGTACTCTGTGCGGAACTGGTTGTTGCAAGCCGTGCAGATATTGTCGTTGAGCGTCCACTCCGGGTGTTTTCGCCGGATCAGGGCGTCGATGGCCGGACGTACCAGGATGCCGGGGATGGTCTCGTCCTGCGGCTTGGCTTGGCCGCAGATGGAACATTTGACGGGCGGCGACGCCATGGCTTTATCCTCATAGCTGGGGACGTAAATCGGGCTTGCGAACGACTCGGGCACCCCGATGTTGTGGTCCAGGCCGGAGGCATTTGAAAGAAGCCGCCCGTGTTCCGCCTCCTTTCTGCCGGCGGCGCAACCCGCCAAACGGAATAGGGGCGCCAATATGAACATCTCTTTAGGACCCGGCCTTCATCGCGGCAGCGCCGGAACGCGACGGGTGGGTTCGTTCAACGCGAACGGTGGCGTCCTGCCCCTCCTCGATGGTAATATCGAGACGGAAGGGGCGCCTGACTTGTGGGAGATCTGGGTGTCATGAAAACCAAATACATCCTGGCGGCGCTGGTTACGGCAATCACGGCGGCACCGGCCTTCGCGGCGGACACGGCGCCCGCGCCGACGGCCAACAAGAATGTCTGCCTCATGCATCGCGACATCGACGGCTGGGGATCGCGCGACGATCACTCGATGGTCGTCGACGACCGCTTCGGCCGCAAATACCTCGTCAGTCTCGCCGGTGTGTGCAGCGACATCGACTGGGCGATGGGCGCGGGCTTCAGGTCGGTGGGCGGGAATTTCCCCGGCTCGTGCGTCGAGCGCGGCGACCACGTGATCCTGCGCGGCGGCAGCATGGCCTTCCCGCATTCGACCTGCTGGGTCACCAAGGTGCAGCCTTACACGCCGGAGATGCAGCTGGCCGACAAGACCGCCAAGGCCAACCGTCAACCGCTGAACGCGTATTAAGGTGCTCGTGTGCGCTTCACCCTCCCTCAAGGGGAGGGTCGATTCCTAGATAGTCGCCTCGGCCAGCGTCGCTGCCGGGCGGCAAGCGCCGACGACTTCGCCCCGCGTGTTGCGGATGGGCCTGTGCGCCAATCCCGCGCCGGGTTGGATCGCGCCCAGCTTCTCGAGGATCACGGCGATGGCGATTTCCGCCGCGCGCCCGGCGCCGTCGTCGATCTTGAGCGCGACGCCCAGACCGACCTCGGGCAGCATCGCCGCGTAGACCCCCTCGGCGCCCACCTTCACGGCGGCCTTGCCATGGGCGGCGCGCATCAGGGCGGTGCAGCTCCGCCCCGTGCCGGCGACAAGTTCGGGGTGGCTCATCATCGCCCGCAGGATGCGTCCGGCGCCAAGGGTGCGCCGTCCGGCGAGCTGTGCCAGGGCGCGGGCGAAGGCGGCAAGCGGCAGGGCGAAGTTCGGCGCCGCGCAGCCGTCCACGCCCCACGCCGGATCCTTCACGCCCGAGAGCGCTTCAAGCGATGTGAGCACTGCCTGCTGCACCGGGTGAGTGATGTTCACATAGCCCGCGACGGGGGCCTTGAGGTGCCTTGCCAGGGTCAGGAATCCGGTGTGCTTGCCGGAGCAATTGTTGTGGAGTCTCGTGGGCTTCTCACCGCTCCTTAACATTTCCTCTAAACTCGGCTCATAGCGCGGCGGCTGCGGTCCGCAGGCCAGATCCGTTTCGTGGCAGCCGATCCGCTCCAGCCACGCCTCGACGCGGCTCACGTGCATCGGTTCGCCCGAATGGGAGGCGCAGGCAAGCGCCACTTCTTCGTCGGAAAGCCCGAACGCCTCCGCCGCGCCGCTCTCGACCAGCGGCAGCGCCTGGATCGGCTTCAGCGACGAGCGCGGGTAGACCGGCGTTGCCACGTCCCCCAACGCGAATCGGGTTTCCCCGCCGGCGTGGACCACCGCAATGGCGCCGCGATGGACGCTCTCCACCAGCGCTCCGCGGGTGATCTCGACGAGGACGGGGTTGGGCATTCCGTGTAACCTTGTCATTCCGGCCAGCGGTGCGTTAGCACCGCGCGAGCCGGGAACCATCGGGACGTTTCTCTGCGGGTCCCGGATCGGACGCTAACGCGTCCCTCCGGGATGACAAGCGGTGCGGGGCACAAAATGCGCGGCTATTTCGGGGTGGGCGTGGACGGCGTGTCGAAGCCGATGAACCTCGGCAACCTGTCGCGCATCGCCAACGCCTTCGACGCAAGTTTCTTCTTTACGGTGAACGCCCACGTCAAACTTGCCGATGCGCAATCCGACACCTCGCGCGCCCAGCAGGCCATGCCCTATTACGCCTTCCACGGGATCGAGGAATTCCGCGTGCCGGTCGGCTGCAAACTGGTGGCCGTGGAAATTACCGAGGATGCCGTGGAACTGCCGCGGTTCCGCCATCCCCTGCGCGCCGCTTACGTGTTCGGGGCCGAGCGCCTGTCGCTCTCGGACGAGATGATGAAGCGCTGCGACTTCACCGTGAAGATTCCGATGAAGTTCTCGATCAACGTCGGCATGGCGGGCGCCATCGTCCTCTACGACAGGCTGATCAGCCTCGGCGGCTATCCCCCGCGCCCGGTTACGCCCGGCGGGCCGCAGGCCGACCTGCCGCCGCCCCACAAATGGGGCGCGCCGATGGTGCGGCGCGGACGCTGACAAGGCGCCGGTCACTGCACCTTCAGGCAATTCCACGGAGGGACGTCGAGGGCAGGCAGGCCTGTGTGCGTCAGCCGGGCGCGCAGCATGTTCGCCGCCACGATGCTGCGCAGGGTGCCGAACTGCACGCCGGTACGCTCGAGGCTCATCTGCAATTCGTGGCGCGTGAGCCCCTGCGCCGAAAGGAACTCGTCGATCTGCGCGTCCACCTCCGGTGCCGGCAGGATGATGTCGGCCCGTTGCGCCGCGATGCGGTCCATCGCTTCGCGCCGCAGCGTCTGCAGGATCATCGCCCTGGCCCGGGAACTCTGCGAGCGATCTTCGTCGCGCGCGAGCGCCACATGCCAGAGGATGCGCTGCCTCAACTCGGTGGCGGAGATCGGGACGCCCTCCACCATGGCGATGGTCCCCGTGCCGATTGCCGCCTGGATGTCTTGCGCGGCGGCAAGCGCCCGGTCGCATTCCACGGTGGAGTTCTCCGCGGCGAGCCGGCTGGCATCGAGGTCGGCGGACACGCCCGGCACGGCCGTCAGAAGCAACAGCAGGCCACAGAGCGCAATCGAACGGCCCTGCATCGTGTCTCCCAGCCAACACCTTACCCCGCGCAAGATTACGACTGCCGCCGCCCGGCGTCGAATCCTAAAGGGGGTGAGGCGGATTGACCCGGCGACCGGAAAGCGGCGAAACCGAGCGCGCAGCCGACGGTGCAGGCGCCGGGCCGCAGCCGCATGGCTGGTCTGCGTTATGCCCTTATGCCGTGGCGAGCACCACGCCCATGCTTGTTTCGCTCATCTCGCGCGCGCCCGCCGGCAGTACCCTTGCGGTAAACCAATCGGGGCGTCGGCCTCGAAGGAGGAATTGCATGTCGAACAAGCAAGCCGATCTCGCCGGCCCCGGCATCAGCACCTATGAAGAGGTCGCCAAGATCCTCCCCACCGGCTACAAGCCGCTGCTCAACCGCATCGATACGCAACGCGCGGTGTTCGCCGTAAAGCGCTACATCGAAGATCATCTCTGCCGGGCGCTGAACCTCGACATGGTTCAGGTGCCGCTGATCGTGGACAAGGCCAGCGGCGTCAACGACTACCTCGATCGCGACGGCTCGCGTACGCCGGTGGAATTCCCCTGCGGACTCGGGCTCGACAAGCGCATCGAGGCGCAGGTGGTGCAGGCCGCCACGAAATGGAAGCGGCTGGCGCTGTCGCAATTCGATTGCAAACCGGGCCAGGGCATCTGCACCGACATGCGCGCCGTGCGGAAAGATTATTTCCTCGACCACGACCACAGCTCTTATGTCGACCAGTGGGACTGGGAGCAACGCATCACGCCGGCCGAGCGCAATCTCGATTACCTCAAGAACACCGTGCGCGAGATCTGGAAGGTGATCCGGGATGCCGGCCTGCACGTGCAGGACATCTATCCCGGCCTGACCAAGGGCGGTTTTCCGCCGATCCCCGACGACATCACCTTCATCCATGCGGAAGACCTCTTGGCCGAATTCCCCGGTCTGCCGCGCAAAGAGCGCGAAACCGCCATCCTGCAGCGTCACCCGGCGGTGTTCATCATCGGCATCGGCTGGGTGCTGAAAGACGGCTATCCGCACGAGATGCGCGCCGCCGATTACGACGATTGGGTCGCCGACACGTCGAAGGAAAGCCGCCACGAGACCCACGGCCTCAACGGCGACATCCTGGTGTGGAATCCGGTCACCAGGCGCCGCCACGAACTTTCCAGCATGGGCATCCGCGTCACCAAGGAGACGCTGAAGGTCCAGCTCAAACTGTCGGGGCAGGAGGACTTCCTCAAGCTGCCCTATCACCAGGCGATCCTGAACGACAAGATTCCGCTGTCGATCGGCGGCGGCATCGGGCAGGGGCGGACCTATATGTATCTGCTCCGCGCCGCGCATCTGGGCGAGGTGACGGTTTCCGTCTGGCCCAAGCAGCTCAAGGACATCTGCGCGGCCAAGAACATCCACGTGCTGGAATAGGCGCGTTCCCGGCGGTCCCAAATCGCGCACCTGCCCTTACGGCAAGTGCCGGAAAATGGATTGGTATCAACCTGCTTGACTTCCGAAGGTCCGCCGGCGGAGAAAAGACGCGGTGGATACGACGGGAGCCACGATGATCGCCATCACTGGTTTCAACTGGGTTCCGGATTTTGCCAAGGGGCTGGTGCGCGACCTGCGCGTGCGCTGGGCCTGCGAAGAGGCGGGCCTGCCGTACGAGCAGAAGCTGATCGACCACATCGAGAAGAACTCGGATGCCTATCGCGAGCTGCAGCCGTTCTGCCAAGTGCCCGCGTA
>Ga0187810_10000501_pt1 | contig 14982 bp, 11 predicted proteins | sample NC_wetland_sal_i_9_FD_132963 | JGI IMG/M metagenome (GOLD analysis project Ga0187810, IMG submission 132963) | Wetland sediment microbial communities from Neuse River Estuary, North Carolina, USA - ASW_5 | ecosystem: Environmental > Aquatic > Freshwater > Wetlands > Sediment | place: USA: North...
ACAGGCTCACAAATAAAAGACAACCAAAGATGGATAGTTTACGCATAAATTCCTCCTGAAAAATAATCCTACGTAATCACTGCCAACAATTTATCTGACCTTGATTAAGCACGACTGTGCTGCATACAGGACGATCTTTGTTGCCACTAATTACGCTCGCCTTCCAAGATTCAGTGGCCTTTACAGGAACCGAAAGGGCCGGATAAGTCATTCGCAAAGTAGAACGATACCAATCATAAGGCAGCAAATTGGTGACGATTACCACCATGTCTTGACGTTGTTTGAGTACATAAACATAATACCAGAGGGTAAAGGAATCTTTATCGCCCTCGGTGAAAACCAGTGCTTGAGGCGGGGCAATGGTCATCACTTTTTCACCAAATGCAATCGCATCCGTATTTTTAGAAGCATCCACCAAATTATAAGTTTTCAGCCCATGCAGCGCCAGAAACAAGAAAAATATCAGGCTCAGAACTACTCCCAACCCGGTACGAATTTTAGAAACCCACTTTATGGTTTCGGCAGTGCCAATTCCGACCCATAACGAGAGCACCAATAGAGCAAAAATGAGATAGACAAAAGAGTCACTTGTGGAATAAATGAATGAAAACAAAACAAATGCTACGAATAAATAAAAGGTGCTGAACATAAATTCTCGAGACACGTTTTTCGCGCAATAAAGTCCCCACAGTCCAAGTATTAGACCGATGATTCCAACTTGTTTGGCAGAGACTTGCACCCAGGCTCGCAATTTAATGGCCAAATAGCCCTGCGGAAAAGCTACCAGGTTGGCGGCATATAGTTTTCCGCTAACCAACCAGAAGAGATTTTTTAAAGTGACCGGATCACCCCAGTTGACAGGCGACCCCGACCTGGCGCGAAAATACAGGCTGAGGTAAATCATCAGCCCGACAAAGGCACCCAGAATACGATAAAGGAGCACTTTCCATCGAATCGACCAGCGAGTTTTCGGGTTATTGGAGATAGTTTTACCCTGGAGATTTAGGGCGTTTTCTGTGTGAATTACTCCAACGGCAATCACTAGCGGGAAAGCAAAGATTGTGGTCAGGTGATTCCCCATCGCCAGACCATAAACCAGGCCAATGAGAAAGTCCAATCCGATCGGATGATGTTTCAAGACCTGACCATGCGAAAAAAGCAAAAACAGGAGCAGAGCCTCGAAAAAGGTCTGCACCGTGTACACTTCGGTAATGACTGCCTGAGACCAGAACAGTGGGGAAAGGCCAAAAGCCAGGGCGGCAAATAATCCGGCGACCCGGCTTTCAGGGAAGGGTCCAGTTAAATGGACGAAAGTGTAATAAACCAACAGTAGTGTAAGGATTGCAAAAACCAATGATAACAGATTCGTGCGAAAGGCTATCGAGCCGACCGGGAGCATTTGAAAGGACCGCGCCAACAACAAATATGTTGGGTACCCGGTGGGGTGTGCAACCCCGCCGGTCGCCGCAGCCGTGATCAGGTCGCCGCCATCCGCCCCGTTATTGGCCCAGGTAAGCCCGGGAGCAATGGATAAACCATAGGCCATTCCGAGAACACAAAGAATGACCAACTGGGGTAACCAATTTTTGATTTTGGGCCAGAGCGAAAAATTCATCTCAATTTACCAAAAAGGTGGAGGGAATCTGCTCTCTCCACCTTCTCTTAGGTATGTAATAATTATTTAGCGCAATTATTCAACTGGCTGCCAATATCCGAATAGGGCATAAATGCCTGCGTATCTGGCATTCGCGCATGCCATCAAGACCCCTTCAGAATCCGGGACCCATTCAAACTTGGTTGTGATCGGGATCCATTTGCCTTCAAACAACAAGCGAATCTGGCCAGTCCAGCCAAACTGTGCGCCTCTGGAAGGATAACAAATCGTCGCCGGGCCAGTAATGTCCAACCCGGTAGAGAGCAATTGCTGCCATGCTGGGGGCGCAGTAGTGATCTCTGACGCCGGGATAATCGTTGCCGGCACCTGAGGATTGACCCAAACCCACTGCGGGTTGGCTCCTCCGGAAGCAGGCGGAACAGTACCATCAGCAAAAACACTGCCCACGCCTGCAAATAATGCCATACTCAGTGAGAGGATAAATGCGAGGAACAAGTTCGACCACTTTTTCATAGTTTCTCCCTTTTTGAACTGACTTTCACAATACATGTGTCTCCTTCTTTTGTATCATGGACCAATAGAAAAATCGTTCCGGATTTTGTCCGGATTATTGTAGGGCAAAGGTAATCTCAAAGTGGATGTCTTGTTGCAAATCGTCAGTGAAGACCCAATCGTTCCCACTCTGCTTACCTGAAAGGGAAGCCTGCATCATGGTAGCCTTTGCCGGGAGGCGAATCATTATTTCGACTGGCTCCGCCTGTGTGCCGGGTTGCTTCTGTATGGTCAAGTGGTAAGCAACTTCGTTCCCGGCAATCTGCAGAACCTTCTCAGGCAAAGCGAACTCGTAATGAATTGCTTGCGACTGACTGCCGGGAACGACAAAAAAGGTACCGTACCCTTTTATGCTCGAATTATTCTCATCGATCAAATTATCCATTTGGGCAGGCAGATTCTTTCCGCCCATCAGCCAATTACCTGGAATTGGCCGCGGAGAGGATTTTTCGAGCACCGCATCTGCAAGGGAATACACACGCAAATAGTCCCAGTAACAGCGGTCTATCAAAGCAGCATAACTGCCATTACCGTAGTCGGCTTTCTGCTCACAAACAGGGTTGCCCGGAGCATTATTTTGATTATTGACAGTCAAGGTTGCAAGGGGTGATTTTAAATTCGAGAGGTCAACCGCATAACTTAGATCTTCTTTAACTACGGCGTTGACCTTATTGAACCCCAAATTAGAATCAACCACCATGAGGTAGTCGCCACCCTCTGTACGCACGGCTCCATCCCAGCCATGTTTGGCCAACAGACCGGCCACAGTCGAGTCGTCCATTTCTACCAGGATGTGGCGCTCATTCAAGGCCTGCAGACAGGCTCTGGAGAAGTCGAGCCAGGAAAAATCTTTTCCCGATTGGACCCGATCTAAAATAGCTTGTGCCAGGCCTTGCATAAAATCTTTGCGCTGTACCCACCAGTCATTGTTCAACTGTTCGGAAGGCGCCGGCGATTTGGCTGAACGCATATACTCGATGACGTTATCGGCCGTAATCGGGTAGCCTACCCCCTGGATTTCTACCGGTCCCAGACCGGCCAATAGCAGCCGGATCGCCTGCTGATCTATCGCAATGACGCCATCCACGCCATATGACTGCGACATCGCGAAGAACATCTCCGTCCACTTTGCCGAGGTAGGAAAATCAGGGAACCAATTGGCATCCCGCAACATCCATTGAGAAGCGTCCATATAATCGGCCAATTGCCAGGGTGCCGGCGGATAGTATTGGTTGGGATCGTCCAATGCATAAGAGTCCTCGATTTTATATGAAAGGACTTTGCCGTTTTCAACAGCCACGGTGCCTACCGCCGTAATAAACCCCCCTGTCGCCCTTAATTCGTCTTCGTTTTGCAGAAGAAGCATATACGTTTTCGGTCCCCCTCCTGTCGCACCGACCATCTCTGGAAGGGCAACGACCGCGGTCAAAACGTCATCTGCACTAGAAACTACCGGCTCAAGAGTTTGGTACAAAGCCAGAATTCCGGGGGAAAGCCTTTCACTTTCAATTTTTGATTCTGCCAGTAAGGCTTGATCCATGGCCACCTGTGCCCGAGTCCATTGGGGCCTCGCCACAGAAATTTGGGTGATCACCCCGGATAAGTCAGACGCGCTGCTATTTGAGGCAATCGAATCGATCATCGGTGAACCGGCCTGATACGCTTCATCTGCAGCTATAGCAAGATTATCTCCCATCGTGAGCAAACTTTGAGCATTCGCCAAATCCCCGCCGTACACAGGGGCCCAACCCAGACCGCGGCCTACCCATAATAGTGGCCCTATTTCATCATTCAACCTGGCCATATCCGCACGGGACTTGCTAAGCAAAGGCCCAATCGTTCGAAGTTGACCTGTCCAATTCCCTTTTGCAGTCACATTGAGTGCTTTAAACTGTTGGATATCTTCTGTGACGGGTTTCACTGCCAAATAGATAAAAACGCCTTTGCCGCCTACCAACAAAAAAAACAGAATAAGCAAGCCAAGACGAATTTTTGGCCAATTTTGTTTGAAATAGCCTTTCAAAAGGCGAAGGAATTGGAATAGTTTAGAAAGGCGAGAATTCGCCCCGTCTTGTAAGGAGATTTCTCCAGATTCTTTCGGGTGAAGGGACAAGTATTGTTCATGGCTGCAAAAGAGGTCAAGCAGTCTCTGCAAGCCCCTGGTATGCCAATCGCTGAGGGTGCTGATGGGCAACCACTCAGCTTCATCACCGATCAGCTTGTGTGATTCAATTTCAAGTTGAGAAAGCTGCCCTTCAGTTTTTCCAAAGACATACAGAAAAAGTGCTTCATCCATACAACCCACCGCATCATGCAGTGTCTTCGGATAGGCCAGACCGAATTCAAAGGGAGCAAAATAGCGAGCTGCCAGCAAACCAAACTGGTACCATGGCGTGTCCAGCCTTTTTCCATGGCGGGGTAAAGCACTGGGCAGCATTTTACGAAACAATCGGCTCAACGCCACTACCAGTTGAAATCCGGGCGATTTTTGCTGCAGGCCAAGATCATTCTCAACAACCTCGGATACCGTCAAACTCTGGGTCCAGGGGTGGTTATCCAGATGATTGGGAGAATCTAAATTGTCCAGAATTTGTTTCAATTCAGCAATCGAAAAATCAGGTTTCATGACCCATTCTTTTTATCCGCAAAAAAGCTTTGTAAAAGTTGTGTCTATTTTGCGGCTGATAGATTGAAATTGCGCAAAGCCTGCCCCACCAGAGTCAACTCGCCAGTGCTTAACACCGCCAGATCGGAGTTTGGGTAATCAGGGTCAGACAGGCTAAACCAGGCCCATTTTTGAACCAAATGCCCTTCATCCGCTGCATCTCCAATTTTTTCATCCTGGGCAGTATTTAGCCAGGTAACTGTGGCGGTTAAGTATTTTGAAATGCCATATTGCGAATAACCAAAAGAGTCTGGAATGAGAATGCCAAATTCGGTTAAGGCAAGTGGGGTATCTCTATAACCGTTGGCAGCCATCCAGGTACGAAAGGCAAGGATTTGCTGCTTGAAGAGATCCAATCGCCCATGATCTTCGACACTATAAACCATGCCGGAGTCTTCGGTGAGCCCCGGCGGTATGCCAACTCCCCATGAGCCCCGCTGTTCGGGCAAGACATAGCCATGCAACGTCCACCAGTCAACTGGCAGAGGGCTGTTGTAAGTCTTCTGGTAATATTGCAAAACGCGATCCAGGTATTCGAGACGTAAAGGGGTCGCTTGAGCAACCCCCGCAACCGCCACCAGAGCGGAATGATCTGCTTGTTTGATCAGGCGATACAGTTCATGATAATCCTGCGCGTACTCTTCGGGTGTAAGATCATCCTGCAGCGCCACATCCGGTTCGTTGCCGATGATCCAAACATTGCCGGGGTATCGTCTGGCTACCCAGCGGATATAGGCATTGGAGGGGTAAATACATCCGGGTTTCAAGCGAATCATTTGCCAGTGAGCGGGCGCCTGCCGGCTGCTGATTGGCTGTACGTCCCAATCGACATACCAACCTGTTCCCAACCTGGCTGACCAGATCACCGGGTCTGCAGTAGATGCCAGCCCAAAACCCGAGCGCGCATAAACCAACCCAATGAGGGGTGCCGGTAGAGCCGCGGGTTGAGACGTAGCTGATGCTGGCTTCCCTGCCGGAACAAGCTGGCTGGAAGCGGAAGCAGCCTCGCTCGTCGAACCAAGCTGGCATTGTTCTCCCCTGGGCGGCGGAATCAGATATACAGCCAATTGCTGCACACAAATTCCAGTTGCCAAGGTCAACAAAATAGCGCCAACGAACTTTACCTGTCTAGAAAGAGGCTTCCTCACCTGCACTTTACATTGCCCCCTGCGCGGAAAGCACCGCCGGGATCGTCTGAAAGAGTATCTTTATATCCTTCCAGAACGAGTAATTCTGAATGTACTCCAGCTCCAAAGCCAGACGTGCGTCCATATCCAACTCTCCCCTGCCCGCCACCTGCATCGGACCGGTCAGACCGGGTTTAACTGCCAGACGAGCACGCTGCAAGTCATTGTATTGAGCCACGACCCAAAGTTCCTCGGGTCGAGGCCCAACCAGACTCATCTCCCCTTTCAAAACGTTCCAAAGTTGGGGCAACTCATCAAGGCTGCTCTTGCGCAAGAACCTGCCGATCCGGGTCACACGCGGGTCATTGGGAATTTTATAGGCAGGCCCTTTGAGGATATTGGCTTCCAACACCTCGCGCAGACGTCTCTCGGCACCGTCTTCCATGGTACGCAGCTTCACCATCCGGAAGGGAATACCTGCTTTCCCGACCCTTTTTTGCACAAAGAAAACGGGGCCCGGAGAATCGAGTTTGACCGCCAGCGCTGCCAGGAGGAGAATCGGGGAGGAGAGTATCAAACCTATTGCAGCCACACAAAAATCCAGCAACCTTTTACAAACGGCCTGCCAGAAAAGCAATCCAGTTGCAACCTGTTGCTCCTTACGCGGAGGGAAAAGAAAGCCAACCAACAACCCACCAGCCAGCGCCAGGGAGCGCAAGAAAAGAAAAACAGGGGCTACCCATAAAACCTGGGCATCACGAGCCCTAATCTGCAGAAAGAGCGGCAGCCCTGTGAGAAAAAAGGCTGCGAGGCAAGCCAAAGACAATCCAAAAAACGGCCGCCAGACAAATCCTAAAATCAAGGAAAGACAAACCACCCCAAGCAAGGCAATTTGCCAGAGCAATGAATCGGGAGTGTGTGAATCCCCCATGATCTTTTCCGGCAGCCAGCGTAGCATAACTGCCTTCCAATAACCGATGTTGAACTTGCGCCTGGCATATTCTAGCCAATTGGCGTCATGGTGATGATAAACGATCGCATCGGGAGCAAAAACCATTTTGTAGCCCTTGCGGGCCAGACGAAACGAAAACTCCTGGTCTTCGACCGAGGGCAGCGGGAAAATCGGATTAAACCCTTCGTTCTCGAGAAATACCTCACGGCGGTAAGCCGCTGAATAAGTGTCGATAAAATCGATGCTTTCCTGTTTCAGCAAACGGGCATACTTCGATTCATATTCCTGCTGCACAAAGCGGGCGGCCAGTTCCTGCTGATGAGTCCGGTACGCCCCTTTGACCCCCATCACTTCCTTCCCGGAGAAGGGGGCAATTAACTGAGCTAACCAATCTTTGGCCGGCTCGCAATCCGCATCGGTAAAAGCGATGATCTCACCATGGGCTTTGTGTGCGCCGGTATTTCTGGCCGCTGCCGGGCCGGCATTCATTTGCCGGATGACAGTCACGCCTGATTTCTCTGCCAGATCGCCCGTGGCATCCGTAGAGCCATCATCTACCAAAATGATCTCTACCTGACCCCGAATGCCCACTTGTGCTAGAATCGCTCGCAAACAGGGAACGATCGATCGTTCTGCATTCTTTGCAGGGATAATCACAGAGATTGTTGGGGTTGCCAATTTTTCTCCTTGCCCCGATTTTGAATGAGCAGGCTGATACCTCCCAATAATAAAACGGGGAGCGTGACCACCGCATGCAAAAGAATCGCAAACGCCAACGCCTGATCTTGCGGTACCTTAAACGTGACCAACCCCAACTGGGCAAAGAAATAAAAGGGAGCGATATTGCCCGGCGTCATCGCCGGGATCAGGCCGATATAGACCAATACCAGGATGAATAACCCAAGGATCGGATAAGCCGGCAAATTCACGCTGCGGAAAACGGGCAAATTGATCACCCACATCAACACCCAAATCCCCAGGGTCAACCCCATTGCGGGCAAAACCTTCTTCATGTCCCGCATCCAATAACTGCTCGCAACAAACTGATCTATCTTTTCGCTGAGCCAGGTCTTCCAATGGCGCGGTCTATGATTGATATACCGTTTTATCATCGGCCAGAATTTAAACGATACCATCATAAATAAAATCAACAACACCAGGGCCAGAACCGAGAAGAAAACTAACCCCCTGATGATAGGCCGGTTAGAAATCACTTGTAAATAAGGAAGAACAGCCAGGGTGACCAAGGTAAGAGCGAATAAATCAAGACTTTTTTCGATCATAATCGTGCTGATGATTTGAGAAGTCTGCACCACGTCCGCCTGCGCGAGCATCCCGGCGCGAATCACTTCTCCGCCTCGAAAAGGCAAGAGAATATTGGCTGCCTGCCCAACCAAAAAAGCTCTCGCAACCCTGAAGGCGCTTCTGGATAGACCATAGTTCTTCAGCAAGACAAACCAGCGGACTATTTTTAAAAAAGTGCTCGCCAGAACCAAGGCAAGAGCGATCAAGAGCCAGGACAAGTTGGCCGTTAGAACCACTTCTTTAAGATCGACCCAATTTGCCCCCTTCAAAGCCCAGTAAAGCAAGGCCAGGCCGATGCAGAAGCGTAGCCCCTGCAAGCACTTCTTGAAGAAGCCCTCTTTTCCTTTTTTCAAAGATGCCAAGATCTCGTCATTATCCATTGGTTACAAGGCGACAACTTCCTATCCGACCCTCTTCTTCAGCCGCAGAGAAAAAATGACCAAACCGAGACAGGCAAGCGAGAGGACGAACCACAATACTTTTTCCCATAAGGGAACAGTCACCAACCCCAGACCCAGGCTGAATAAGAGAATGGCTAAATCCAGCGAGATTCGTACATCGATTTGCGAAAAGACTTTCGAAAATGGCTGCCTTTGTGTCATGCTTTCCCAATAGACAATCCCAAACAAGGCCAGCAACCAGGCCAAGGCCACGATCCAGAGTGGATTTTCGGCCAAATAGACCCAATCCATGATCAGGCAACCCCAGGTGTTGATGCTGATTCATCCACAAGGACTTGTGCGACGGATTTCTGAACCAGGGTAAATAAACCCGTGATGAGCCCCAGCAGCATCCAAAAAACGAAACCCGGTTTGGCACCCAACGCCACTGCATCCACCAGGCCAAAGAGAAGATGCGCCAGCAAACCTCCGCCAAGACCTAAGACCAATGACCTGAGGAGGATTGCATCTGCTAACGAACCTTCGTGACCTTTGGAATCAGCCATCTTCAAGAGAAATGAGGCCTTCCAGGTTCTAACCAACATCCAGAACGCCCCGATATACAGCGAGATAAAGGCGATCATCCCAGGAATGCCCAAGTCCAGACCCGCCTGCAAGAACTCATTATGGGCGTGGCCGACATCCACATACGAAGAAGTTAGAGGGTTTTGATAGAGAACCCCCATCAGCTTTCGAAAGGTATTCATACCCATGCCGGTGTACGGAAAATCTTGAATTCCCTTGACCGCATTGTCCCATATTGCTTCACGAATTTCTAATGAATGCAACGAAAAAGCGGGGTTATTTCTTAAACCACTACTGATAAACCACTGAACAACTTCAGATTGATGCAGCGATAAATACGTTCCCCCAAGGGACAGCAATCCTAATCCTAATCCTAATCCTATAAAAGGCCATTTCAATTTATTCGGAACTGCCAAGAAAAAGAGGCTCAGAAATGTAATAAGCAAACTAATATAGGCCTCGCGTGATTGGGTTAAAACAAGGATTGCCGTCATTGTTGAGATGCACATTATTAGCAGAAGTCCGACCACTCCGATACCAATTTTTTTAAGGATCGAATTGGACCCTCGAAGTGTTCTTAGAAGAACCAATACAAGAAAAAAACTCGGCGTAATTACCCATAATAAAGTGCCTGCCACTTCATTAGAGTTAAAACCGGATTCAGCGCCCTGTAGTCCTCTAAAAACAACCGGCAGATTCGAGGCGAAGTTAGTGAGAGCTGCAATTTTGGTCAAAGAGGCCCAATCTGTTCCCAATGCTCCTGCACCGGAGAGAACTAAACCACAACCAACAAATACCCCCATGCTGATCCAGAATCCCCTTTCTGTGCTCGCTAACCGCGTTATTCCAAAATAAACCCCCAAGCCAAAGACAATGCCAGCAATTTTTTCAAAGCTATAAGCAAGGTCATAAGTCGTCCACAAACTCAAAAGAACCATAATTGTCAACAAAAGGAGTGCCAAGTTTAACGGCGTTACTGTTGCAGGGTTTGACTTACCCTGTGGTTTACCTGATTCCGACCGGTCAACTGCCCAATGGATCAACCAGATGGCTGGAACAACCAGCATAGCAAGGCTTCGTTTGGGTGATGGGAACAATAAAAACGGAGCGGCTATCGCCAACCATAACCAATAAAGGCTATCGATGAAGGAAAATACCTTTTTGATCAAACCGTAAACATCCGGTAAGTCATTGAGTTAAGCCCGCTAAACCCTGCTGAGCAGAAGTGTTCTTTGGATTCAACGCAAGCGCTTGACGGTATGCATTCGCTGCCAGATCCTTTTACCCGGCCCAATCATAAATCTGACCTGCGCGTACAAAGTACCATTCCGAGGGGGTAGAAATCGCAGCCAAAGCCTTCTCGATTGCCCAAATCGATTTGTCAGCATCATTATTCATACGGTAGGCCCAGGCTAATTCATAATAGGCGGAAGCAAAATTTGGAAAGCGTTGAATCGCCTGAGTATAAACTGTGATTGCACCAGCGAAATTGCCAGCCGATCGGGCGGCATTACCCCGCTCAATCCACCAGCCAGGGGTATCCGGGTTTTGGGCAATGGCCTGCGCAAACCAGGTATCTGCCTCAGAGTAGTGTTTTTCTCTGACAAGCATTTCCGCAATGGCATAGTAGCCATCACCGCGCTCAGGATTAGCCTCTATTCCTTTTTGAAAATCACTTTGGGCAACGGCGACCCCATCTCCGGCAAAATAATCAACCCAACCCAGACCAAGAAAAGCATCGACGTTTTGGGGATCACCGTCCAGGATCGCGTTATATATCATCCTGGCCTCGGACCACATTTTTGCATCACGGTACATCCCTGCCAGTTGCAACATCCAACTGATATGCTGAGTTGCCTCAGGATACATGCCGATCGCCTGCTTTAGTGCAGAAATCGCGCCGTCAGGGTTTTTAAGTGAGTTTCGGTAAAATGAGAGCAAAGTAGGCATACCCGAGCCAGGATTTATAGACATGGCTTCCTGATATGCATATAGAGCCTTATCCGGACGTCCGGCATTTTCATAAATCTGGCCTGCTCTTACTTCGTACCCAAAGTTCGCCGGGGACATTAATCGAAGTGCTTCTTCTATAGACTCCTCAGCCCTGACCATGGAACCTGCTTGTTTGTAAGCCCAAGACATCTCATAATATAGAGAGGCTTCTGCCGGAAATTGGGAAATCGCTTGCTGATATAAGTCCAGCGCATAACTAAGGGATCCACTATCACGAGCCGTATTTGCTCGGGCGATCCAAAATGGAAGAGGGGTTGGTGTTAACGCTATCGCCTTGGCATACCAGTTATCGGCCCGGACATAGTCTTTTTCTTTTGTGTAAACTCGCGCTAAAAAGGCACACCAATCAACCTGATGAACTGAATAGGGATACTGAGAAATTGCTATTAGCACCAATGCGGCTGCCGCATCTGAGCCATTCATAGAATCGGATAAAAACGTTGCCAGGGGAAGCGTACTCGCTTCCGGGTCAAGCAAATCCATAGCCTTTAAGGCTTGTAAAGCATCATCCGTTCGTCCCGCCAATTTGGCTGCTGATGCCGCATCGGCCAACGAAGTGTAGGCTCCAGCCTTCGACCACGCATTTATCGCCTCACTATATTGTGCTTGAGCAGCCAAGGCATCGCCCAGAATAGTAAGAGCTTCGCTGTCACCAGTGCTGACCAGAGGCATGACCAATGCCTGTGCCTCGGTAGGAGCGTCATGAGCCAATGCATCACGAGCCAGCCACACTACTGCTCTGGGATGTTGGTCAGGAACAGACTGCAAAACAACGCCTGATCCCATAATATATTGTTCAAAGTTAAGAGACCAGATATTAATCACCCATGAGTGGTAGAGAGAAGTTCTGCCAGTAATGACAAGAAGAAGGCAGGTAACTACAACAATAACAATTTCAAAAATTGGCTTATGAGTCAAATCCTTGAGTGAAATAGGTGCAGACATAGATTCGGTTTCGTGAAATTGACCTCAAATTCCCCCAAAACATAGACCTTTTTACGGAACATATGCAGGCTATCTATTACGAACGAAAAATGACATCATCTTTCTGATTTAAAAATGGATCACTGCTATACAGTCTAGTACTTTGTCAAACATGAAAATATTATTTCGGCTATAGGTTTTTTTGCTTTGCCGTCCATGCAAGGAATTCGTTGAATGATGTTTGACGGAGTACTAGAAATCCCTCTACTGTTGAGATACCTCAATCGAGCTTCAACGATTCATTAACTGCCATCACCACGGTTTTCACTTGCTCAGCAGTCAACGTGGGATACAAAGGCAAGGTAACTTCCCTATTCGCCACATCCTCTGTAACTTTGAGAGAGAGTGGTCGGTCAAAATTGCCTTTGAATGCGCTGAAAGTGTGAATAGGTGGATAATGAATACTGGTTTGAATTCCCTGTTGTTTCATTCCATCCATAAAATGAAGTCGATTGATATTCCTTGGCAATATTATCGGCATGATATGACAGGCTGAAATTCCCTTATGCCCAACGAATGGAAGAATCACTTGAGGCGCGAGTTCCCTAAGCATGTCGCAATAAAGCGATACCAACTCTCTGCGCCGAGCGTTGAATTGATCGAGCTTACTGAGTTGAACTCTCCCTAAAGCAGAGCGAATTTCGTCAATGCGATAGTTAAATCCCAACTCAACCACATCATAGCTCCAGGCGTGACCCTGATGGCGATCCCAAGTCATTGAAGTCATTCCATGCGAGCGTAAAAGGCGAACTTTCTCCGCCAGTATGTCATCATTTGTGATGACCATTCCCCCCTCACCTGTGGTCATGTTTTTATTCGAGAAGAAACTGAAGCAACCAGCTACGCCAAAAGTTCCCAAGTGGTGACCATCCAGAAAAGAGCCAGCGGCATGCGCCGCGTCTTCGATTACGAGCAAATGATGCCGCTGCGCGATCTCCAGGATCTTTGGCATATCACAAGCATACCCGCCATAGTGCATCACCATAATGGCTCGTGTCTTTGGTGTAATCGCCTTTTCGATCGTTTCGGGGGAGATGGTTAAATTTGTTTCGCTCGTTATGTCTGCAAAAATTGGTGTCGCTCCTGTATACCGAATCGCATTGGCCGTAGCCACAAATGTCAGCGAAGGGACAATAACTTCATCTCCGGGGACCAAGCCAATCCCCTGGCAGGCTAAATGAAGAGCAGCAGTGGCATTGTTTACGGCAAACGCATATTTTGCTCCAGTAAAGGCGGCAAATTTATGTTCAAAATCTTGGGTGACCGCACCCATCGTCAACCAACCGCTCTCCAAAACCTTTTGGACAGCCGAAAATTCTTCATTACCAAATACTACATCCGATAAAGGGACGTTCCAACTCATTTTTAATCCTCCGACATGAATTGATCATGCATTTTTTCAAAATCAGCGCTTGCTCGTTCATAATCATCAGGGCGGCCTAAATCTTCCCAATACCCGTCAAAAACATAGCCAGAAACCTTTTCTCCTGCGGCCAAAAGTTTGAGCACAAGATCAGGAAAATCTAAGTACTGCCCTACAGGAATATAGTCAAGAACCTTGGGTTCAAAAACATAAATTCCCATACTGACCAGGTAATCGAATGAGGGTTTTTCAACATACCCGGTTACACAATGATCCCCATTCGTTTGAATCACCCCCAGATCAATATTCACTTTCCGCCGATGCGACGCAATAGTTGCTATAGCTCCTTCGGACCGATGGAATGCAATCAGCTCAGATAAGTTCAAAGTAGTGAGCACATCTCCATTGGTTACCAAGAACGTGTCCTCGATTCCAGTAACGTTGGCCAAGGGGCCAGAAGTTCCGAGGGGTTCCGTCTCGTGGCTGTAATCAATCTTTAATCCCAGGCGTTCACCATCCTGGAAAAACAGCTCCAGCAAATTAGCCAGATAACCAACCGTTAAGGTCACATCGGTGATTCCGGCACGTTTCATCTGTCTTAATAATATTTCCAGTATCGGCTGGTCTCCAATTGGCATCAAAGGCTTCGGAATAATCCGCGTGTATGGCGCTAATCGGCGTCCCTTGCCGCCCGCTAAAACAACTGCTTTCATCTCATCCCCTTAAAATTCATATTTTCCTATGCGATAACTCTCTAAATGCTGACGAATCCAGGCGATAGTCAACTCCAACCCCTGCTCAAACGTGACCTGGGGCTGCCAGCCAATGGTTTCTCTAGCCAAAGTATTGTTGGAAAGTAAACGGAGCACCTCCGAGTTTTTAGGCCGCAGGCGTTCAGCATCGACTTCAATCTTAACCGCTCGGCCCACTTTGCCAATGACCAGTTCTGCTAGATCTCCAATGCGGATCTCCGACCCTGTGCCCAGGTTGAACACCTGCCCAATTCCCCCTTCACTTTGTGCTGCCATGACAAAACCCGCCACTGTGTCGCTAACAAAAGTAAAATCGCGGGTCGTATTCAGGTTTCCTAAATGGATCTGATCACGCGTAAGCGCCTGTGTAATGATTGTAGGAATCACTGCGCGAGCCGATTGGCGCGGACCAAAGGTGTTAAAGGGACGTACTGTAATTACCGGCAGCCCATAAGCACAATAAAAACTTTCTGCAAGTTTGTCGGCTCCAATCTTGCTGGCCGAATACGGCGACTGTCCTTGCAACGGATGACTCTCGTCAATCGGCACGCGTCGCGCTGTGCCATAAACTTCGCTGGTGGAGGTGTGCACCAAGCGCTCCACGCCAAAGTCACGGCAGGCTAGCAGGATATTTAGTGTACCCATCAAATTAGTCGAAGCAACTTCCTGCGGATGATAGTAAGAATAAG
>Ga0187810_10000502_pt1 | contig 14980 bp, 10 predicted proteins | sample NC_wetland_sal_i_9_FD_132963 | JGI IMG/M metagenome (GOLD analysis project Ga0187810, IMG submission 132963) | Wetland sediment microbial communities from Neuse River Estuary, North Carolina, USA - ASW_5 | ecosystem: Environmental > Aquatic > Freshwater > Wetlands > Sediment | place: USA: North...
CCGCGCCCTCCGTGAGCGCGAAGACAAGATGTCCACGGGCATTAGAAAGGGTGTTGCGCTGCCCCACGGCAAGGCCGAGAGCCTTGGGGGCCTGATGGGCGTCCTAGGAATCGCCCACCGCGGCATTGAGTATGCCTCGTTGGATGGCGAACCAGTCCACGTCGTATTCATGCTGCTGTCCTCGCCGAACGACTCCGAACTGCATCTGGGCGCGCTCAAAGGCCTGGCGCGGCTCCTCGACAATCCGGAGTTCTATTCGGAGCTGCTTGCGGCCAGGAACGAGGATCAGGCCTTCGACACCATCAAGAGCTTTGAGGGCCTCATCCGCATCGCATAACGCGTCCACGGCGTCGGCCCGTTTCGCCTGTCCGAGAATCTTGCCCTCCGCGACTGCCGTCTCCGATCGCGGCACCAGCGCTACCACATGAATTTGTTTGCGGACTCCGGTGGAACTATGCTACAGTTCACCGGATTTCTCTTGGTGGCGGTGGCACGGCGAAGCGCGCGGAATGGAGGAACGATGAGAGTGGCTGTCGTATTCGCGCCCGCCCGCGGTGGTGACTCCCTTGCAGCAATGGCCCAGTCAATGGCCAGGGCCCTGTCGGCCAAGGGCTGGAGCGCGGACCTCACGGAGGCAAAGGCCGGCGAGGCCCATCGCCTAACGGGTTACGATTACGTTATAGTCGGTACGGAGCCCGTTGGGCTTCGAGGCAAAATTCCGCATCGCCTTTCCGATTTTCTTGCGCAGGCCAGGACTCTTCAGGGTACGCGCTCCATGGCCTTCGTCCGGAAGGGAGCTGTGGCGTCGGCCAGGGCGCTCAAGAGGCTCATGGCCGTGATGGAATCCGAGGGGATGATCGTGAATTTCGCGGAAGTCATAGCGGGCGTCGAGGACGCCGCCGCGGCCGCGCGTGACGCTCCAATAGAACGGAACTAATCAGTGGAGAATTACTACGACGTACTCGGAATAGGCCCGGAGGCGAGCACTCGCGAGGTGAAGAGCGCCTTCAGGCGCCAGGCGAAGAAGCACCACCCCGATCTTTCGGCCGGCCGTCGATCTCAGGCAACGGATAATCCCTCGCCCCGCGCCGACGAGGCGGCGATGCGCCTCCTGCTTGAGGCCTACAGGATGCTTTCCGACCCTGAGCGTCGCAGGGTCTACGATCGAACGCTGCGCAGACGCGAGGCCGAGGAGGGCGGCTTCGACTACCGCCGCTTCCTGAAGGGGCGGCCGGACGACCCGGAGAGTCGGGCGAAGCTGGTCGTCTTCGATCTCCTCCACGACCTTGAGGACGAAGCCATCGAGATATACGAGCGCTCCAAGTCCCTCGGGGATTTCCGGCTCGAGCGCTGGCTCGAGCGCGGCGAGGCGATGGACGCCTTGTTCTGTCTCGCCGAGGAATATGAAAAACGCGAGCGCTGGCTAAAGGCCCACTCGCTCTACAGGCGTCTCATCCTGATGGAACGGGAACACCCCTGGTTCCGGTACTTTTTCGATGTCGTCGCCCTGCGGTTCCGAACCCTTGTTCTCTTGAAGCTGCCGAAGGTCCTCGACGAGGAGGATTTCGTCGATCGACTCGAAGAAGCGGTGGCGCTCGGCATCTCCAGGAGGGACAGCGCGCAATTCCTACGGAAAAAGGCGGAGGTTCAGCTCCGAAGAGGGGAAACGTCGGCGGCCATCGAATCGCTCCGGCGGGCCTCTGAGCTCGTGCCTAGGCTCGCGGGGCTCTCCGCGCTCAGAAGGAGGGCGGGACTTCAGACCGGCGCGTGAGCCTGCCGGCCCCGAGCGGCCGGCGCCGGAATCAGACTTGCGCAAGACGCGTTTTTTCATTACCCTTCCTCGGAACACGTGTTCCCCGTGGGGTTTCTTTGGGCCAGCAGCCCAAGAGCCCAATCTGCAACGAGAAGGATCCCAATGAAGCAGTTGGTTCCTGTCGTACTCATCGCCCTGGCCGCCGCGATGGTCGCGCTCCCTGCCGCCTCGGCCCAGACCATCGACAAGCCGGTCGCGACGGTCAACCTCATCAGACCCGAGGTCTATTCGCTTCTTCAATACAAAACCGATCTCCAGCACATCGAACAAACGATGCGCACCCAGCTCACGCCCGAGCAGAAGCGCCAGTTTCTCGACAGCCAGATCGACATAATGCTCTTCAAGCAGTACTGCGAGCGCGAGAAGATCATGGTGTCGGACGCCGAAGTCAACCAGCAGTATTTGCAGCTCAAGGGCCAACTCGGCCCGACGGCCGACGACGCCGCAGTCGACGCCTATTTCAGGAGCCAGGGCATCGTGGTCGACGCGAAGAGCTACATCAAGCAGCAGATGCTCTTCGGGCGCTATATCCAGACGAAGAAAACGGACGCTCTCAAAACGATCAAGACTCCGACCTCGGACGATGTCCTCAAGGAGTATGAGCTGCAAAAGGCCAAGCTCATTCGGCCGGACTCGGTTCGTATAAGCGTCATCTTCATCGATCTCAGGGGCAAGGGCGACGCGGATAAGGCGAAGGGCAAGTCGATCATGCAGTCTATCGCCGACAAGCTCAAGTCGGACCCGTCGAGCTTCGACGCCGCGATGCTGAAGGGCCTCGATCCAAACTCGGGATACCACGCCACGAGCTCGCTCATGATCTCGAGGTCGCCCGAAGCTCTGGCAGCCTACGGCCAGCAGTTTATGGACGCGGCCTTCGCGCTCAAAGTCGGCGACGTCAGCCCCCTGCTTTCGGACAGCTCAGGCTTCCAGATCCTTCGGGTCAACGAGATCCTGCCGCAGAAGCAACTCACCCTCTCAGATCCGATCCCGGGCCAGCCCAACGCGACCGTGCAGGACCTCATCGTCAATGATCTCACAGCCCGCGCCCGCGCCGACTTCCTCAAGTCCGCCCAGGACGAGCTCATCGCCCAGCTCCGCAAGGAGGGAACGGTGAAGATTTTCGATCAGAACCTGAACTCATAGGCGGCATGCGTGGCATCTCGGCGCAAGGCGCGCATCCTCGCTTTTCAGGCCCTCTATGCCTGGGATGCCTCGGGCGGAGCGGCTGTGGACCTGCTCGCATTCCCCTGGCTCGATGAGGACAAACGCTCCAAGATGGACGAGGAGCTCGCGGCCTTCGCTCGCCTCCTCATCGCGGGGGCGCTCGAAAATATCGCCGCGGTGGACGAGGCGATCAGGTCCCATCTTCAGAACTGGTCCTTCGAGCGGCTCAAGCGAGTCGATCTGGCGGTTCTGAGGATCGGCGCCTATTCGCTCTTATTTCAGAAAGATATTCCCGCTCAAATCACGATAGACGAGGCTATCGAAATCGTGAAGGAGTACGGATCGGAGGATTCCTACCGATTCGTCAATGGGGTGCTCGATGGCATATGGAAGTCGATCGAGGCATGAAAGCGCCCTGCTCAGCCCTCGCCGCGCCGGAGGGCCGAAGGGCGCATTAGTCCTCGGCTTCGAAGCCTGCCTCTGTCTCCTTCTGATGGCCGCCTGCGCTGGAGGCTCCCGCGAATCGCGCTTCGCGACCTCGCTCGCCGAGATCGACAGACGCCTGGCGGATGGTCGCCCCGCGGCCTCGGCCTTTGCCTCCGCCGCGAGGAGCGCCGGGAGCGGGGCGGACTGGCTCTCGCTCATCGCCCGCTCGATTCGGGCCGAGGAAGCCGGAGACCGAGGTCGCGCCGGGGCCATCGCCCGGAAGGCGCTCGCCCGCGCGCCTGGAGCGGAGGCCGTCGCCTACGGGGCCGCCTACGCCTTCCTGCGGAGCGGACAGCCGGCCGCCGCCCTGGCCCTCTTTCCCTCGCGCCTCTCGCGCGAAAAGCGCCCGGAGCTCTGGGCCGAGTCCTTCGTCGCCTCGGCCCGTTCGGGCGTCCTGCCTCCTGCCTTGGTGGAGCCCGAAGCCCTCGGCTTCCTCGGCTCTGCGCTCGGGGAGCCTCGGCTCTACGTCGGCGCAGCCGTGCTCTCGCTCGAGAGGAGCGATGGGGCCGGCGCGGCAACCTGGCTGCGCCGCGCGGTCGACGCCGGACTTGAGCCGGACGCCTCGCTCATGTGGGATTGCGGCCTCTATGAGGAGTTGGCCTCGCGGCCGGACGCTGAGGCGACGCCGGGAGAGCTCTGTCTCATGGGAGACGCAGCCTGGGAGGGCGGAGACTTTGCCCTGGCCCGGCAGCGCTGGGAGCGGGCGGTCTCGCAAGACCCCCGCGTGTCCTGGAAGGCGTACGTGAAGCTCGCCCTGCTCTCCGGAGAGGGCACGGAACTGCAGTCGAGCTATTTTGCCCGTCTGCGCGCCTCCTTCGTTGACCTCCCGGAGGGGCGAGCCATCCCCGAGGCGGTCGCGGCCTTTGCGGCCTACCGTGCGCGCTTGGGCGATCGATCGGGGGCGCTCGCGCTGCTTAAGCCCTACGCTCAAGACCCGACGGCCGGCGCCCTCGAGCTGGCCATCGAAGGCCTTTCCTGGCCGGAGGAAAGACTGGTCTCCGAGGCGGAGCGCTTCGCCTCGGAGCGCCCCTCGAGCGGCGCCGCCCTCGGCGCCGCTCTGCGCGTTCTCTTTGAGCGGGGCCGGTACGCTGACATGGCCGTCATCTATGGAGCCGGCCGGGCGAGGGGCTTGGACTACCCCTATCGCTGGTACTACGGGGCCGCCGTTGCTGCGGCCCAGGGGCGCTACCCGTCGGCCATCGCGGAGCTCGAGACGGGCTCCGCTTCCGACACAGGGCCGGAGGCTGCCTTCGCCCTTGGGACCCTCTATGGGCGGAGCGGGGAGGTCCAGAAGGCCATCGATTCCCTGAACCGGGCGAGACAGGAGGCCTTCGACGGCCACAGCCGCTGCGTTGTTCTCAAAGAGCTGGGGCGGGTCCAGTTCGCCGGCGGCGACCGCATCGGCGCCGTCGCGTCCTGGCGCGAGGCGGCTCGCGCCGATCCGCGCGATCCCGAGGCGGCTCTCCTCGCAAGGAGAACTCTGGCCCCGGCCGTTTCCGCCGCGGGGACAGGAAAATAAGTCGGAGAGGCGGGACGACAGCGCGTTCCGCTCGAATGATTAGGAGGATATCTCGTGATACGGCTCAAGAATCAGGCTCAATTGGGGAAGATAAGGGAATCCTGTCAACTGCTGTCCGCTCTTTTCGTCGACCTTACTCCGCGCGTGAAAGAGGGCGTGAGTACGGCCGAGCTCGACGAGGCGGCGCGCAGCTTCATCGTCGCCCACGGGGGAAGGCCTGCCTTTCTCGACTATGAGGGATATCCGAAGAGTCTCTGCGTTTCGGTTAACGAAGAGGTCATACACGGCATACCGGGCAAGCGGCGCCTCAAGGAGGGAGACATCGTGGGGCTCGACTGCGGGATCGATCTGGACGGGCACTTCTCGGACGCCGCGCTCACCCTCCCCGTGGGGAAGGTGTCGGAGGAGGCTGCCGCGCTCATGCGCGTGACCCGCGAATGTCTCTCCCGCGCCCTGGCGGCGGTCAAGCCGGGCGCGCGCATTCACGACATATCCCGGGCCGTGTACGGCTACGCTGTGGCCCACGGCTACGGCGTGGTGCGGAGCTACTGCGGCCACGGCGTCGGATTTTCGCCGCACGAAGACCCCCAGATTCCGAACTACGTCAGCCCGGGCCCCAATCCCCGGCTCGTTCCGGGCATGGTGCTGGCCATCGAACCCATGATCAACCTGGGTACGGGAGACGTCCGCCTGCTCGACGACGACTGGACTGTCGTCACCCTCGACGGCAAGATATCGGCCCACTACGAGCACACGGTGGCCGTCCTTCCGGACGGCGTCGAGATTTTGACCGCGTGGCGGTTCCCGGGGGAGTGACGGGGCGCCGCTGGGCTCCGATAGTATATTCTTCGTAACGAGGGGTTTTTCCAAAAGTCGAATGACTTTTGAAAAAGCCTCCTCCGAAAGCGGTACTTGTGTACGGTTTGCGGGAACCGGAGCAAAAATGAAGCCACGTTCAAGACCAACCATCTTTTGGATGTGGCTCATGACAGCGGGCAGCAAGGAGCGTAGCATGTCGGTACTGAAGAAACTCTACTCGAGGAATTTCTTCATCCTCAACCTGGTGCTGGTGGGTGTCCTTATCGGATTCGCCCTCGCCTACACGGGCTTCTCCCGGTCGATTTCTGGGCTCCCTACTGCCTCGGTAGGGGCCGAGGGCCCGATGACGCAGGCTCCGGCCGACGTGAAGGCGGCTCTCGCCGCCGCAGAGTCGGTGCAAAACGCCTTCCGCTATGTGGCGCAGACCGTGCAGCCGGCGGTCGTCGAGATCAACGTGGTCGAGACGACCACCGACCAGCAAAACCCGGGAGATCAGGTGCCTCCCTTCTTCTTCCAAATGCCGGATCAGGGGCAGGACCAAAATCCGCAGCCGTACCAGGAACGGGGGCTCGGCTCGGGGATCGTAGTCCGGCGAGACGGCAAGACAGTCTACGTCTTGACGAACAACCATGTGGCGGGCTCCGCGAGCGACATCACGGTGACGACGCACGACGGCAAGGAATACAAGGCGACCCTGGTGGGGAAGGACGAGCGCAAGGATCTCGCCCTCGTCAAGTTCGAATCGGACTCCCCGAGCATAGCCGTCGCAACGCTCGGAGACTCCTCGTCCCTCAGGGTGGGCGACTGGGCGATCGCCATCGGCAACCCCTTCGGCCTCATCTCCTCCGTGACGACGGGGATAGTGAGCGCGATCGGGAGAACGGGCAGCGACCTCGGGCCCTCCGGCGCCCCCGACGGCAACATCTCGGACTTTATCCAGACTGACGCGTCGATCAACAAAGGCAACTCGGGGGGCGCCCTCGTCAACATCCGGGGAGAAGTGGTCGGCATCAACACGTGGATCGCCTCTCCGACCGGCGGGAGCATCGGCCTCGGCTTTGCGATCCCCATCAACAACGCCAAGAAAGCCATCGACGACTTCATCACCAAGGGCAAGGTGAGCTACGGCTGGCTCGGAGTCTCGCTCCGCGACATCGACAAGGCCAGCGCCGCCGAGCTGGGCGTAGACCCCAAGGCCGGCGCCTTCGTGGCGCACGTCTTCCACGACAGCCCGGCGGAGAAGGGCGGCTTCCTGCCCGGCGACTTCGTCACCAACGTGAACGGCACCGATATCAAGGGGCTGGATCAGCTGGTGCGCATCGTGGGCGACCTGCCGGCGGGGAAGGGCGCGAGCTTCGTGGTCTCCCGCAGCGGCAAAACCTTGAAGCTCGCGGTCGTCATCGAGCCGCGCAAGGATTCGGTGGCCGCTAACGACGGCAACGTCTACCCCGGCCTCGATGTCGTCTCCCTCAAATCCGAGGACGTGGACCAGACCAAGCTCCCCAAGGGCGCCTCCGGCGTCATAGTCACCAACGTGATCCCCAGATCGCCCGCCGCGACGATCGGCGTGAAGCCGGGCGACATCATTACCCAGGTGAACGGAGCCTCGATCGCCAACATGCGCGACTTCTATCGATTGATCGACGATCCTTCCGCCACGAAAATCGCCTTCACGGTGAATCGCGACGGCGCGACAGTCAGCACCCTTGCCTATGTGCGGCGCTGAAACTATAGTCTGAGTTGGCCGTCGTCGGCTTAGAGAGCCCGACGGTTCCCCGGCATCCGCGGCGCCCGGCCGTTGATGGACGGAGGGCCGTCGGGCCTTCTATTTCGGCGACGCAGGCTGCACACAGGAGAGCTCGCCATGCGCAAAGAATTCCTGTCCTACAACACAGTCCGAGACAACGCGCTCAAAATGGCGTACCGGATACACCAGGACGGCTTCATCCCCGACGTCATCTACGTCTCGCTCCGCGGCGGAGCGTATATCGGCAACGTGATAAGCGAGTATTTCAAGATTGTGCGCAGGGAATCGCGCCCCGTGTTCTATGCGGCGGTGGTCGCGCGATCCTATGCGGGCATAAATGAGCGGGAGCAGGTGCGCGTGGATGGCTGGACCTACAGCCCCGAGTATCTGCGGCACGGCGACAAGGTCCTTCTCGTCGACGACATCTACGACTCCGGCAGGACCGTCAACTACCTCACCCAGGTCATCCTCGCAAAAGGACTGCCAAGGTCCGACGTCAAGATCGCGGTGCACGACTACAAGGTCTGCAGCTACCGCGCGGAGCAGATGCCCATCGTCCCCGACTACTGGTGCAGGAAGCACCTCATTGAGCGGGTCGAGGACGAGATATGGGTCCACTACATGAGCCACGAGCTCGTCGGCCTGAGCGAAGAAGAGCTCGACACGTACTACTATCCCGAGGACCCCGAATTGCGGGATATCTTCCGCTTCCTCAGGAAGTAGGGAACATGGACCGTCGAGCGCTGGCGATGCTCCTTGTGGCCCTCGCCGTCGCCCCCTGCGCCCGGCCGCAGGAGAAGACGGCGAGCGCCTCCTCCGAGCCCTCCCAGACGATCGTTTCTCCGACCGATATCTCCCTCGATCCGCCGGAGGGGGTCTCGTTCTTTCGCTTCCTCCCTGGCGGCCAGTGGAGCGACTTCGACCGTCCCCTCCTCATCTGCGCGGCGCAGGGCGAGGAGCGGAGCTACCGCATCGAGCTCGGCAGGCGGACGGCCCCCTCCGCGGCGACAGGTTCAGCGCAGGGGGCCAATGGGAGCGGCGTGGCGGGCGGCGAGTTCCGGTCCTACTTCATAGACAAGCGGCCCCCAGAGCCCCCAACGGCGACCCCCGCAGACGGCCTCTTCCGGGCGGCGCTCTCTCCCTCTCTCTCCGCAGAGCCGGGCTGCTCCATCTACTGGGCCCTCGTCGGAGCGGGATCTTCGGAGGGCTTCCGGCAGCTCGGAACCGGGCCCGGCCCCTCGATGGCGCCGCCCCTGGCCGGCACGGCGAGCTATACCCTCATCGCCTACGCCGTGGATGCCGCAGGCAACCAGAGCCGACTCGCCCGGTTCGCGTACCTGCTCGCGCAGGGCGGCCTTCCCGCCGCGGCTCCCCAAGCCGCGGCCCCACCGCCGGCCGCCTCGGCCGACGCCTCTCTCGGTCCGCCCCAGACGGTCGAGGAGGAGGGCTCGGTGGAGCTCGTGGCCTTTGCCCCTGCCGACTCGGTCTTCCTCGTCGATGTAAATCCCGCGGTGCCTCCCCGGAGTCTCGACGATTTCGTTCAGGTCGAGGCCGAGGGAGGGCGGGCCAGTTTTCGCATACCCTGTCCCTATGGGTGGAAGGGCAGTCTTCCTGTCTATTATGGCTTCTTGACAAATGGCGAGCTTCGCTTCAACCCGACACCCCTCGATGCGGCGCTGGCCTGGGAGCCCGAAGCCAGCGCTGAGCCACCGGCGCCCCTCGCCCCCGTAATCGTGGCCGATCCCATCGGGAGGGGCGCGTATCTGTCCTTCCCGCGATACGACGGAACGATCTACGTCTCCGTCGACGGCTCTCCCGAGCGGAGCTATTCCGGGCCCTTCGCCCTCTCCTCCGCCTCGGCGCGGGTCAGGGTATCCTGGCTTGGGGAGGACGGACGCGGCCGGCGTTCGGCTCCGTCGGAAAGCTTCCTCGACCTTCCTCCGCGCGCCCCCGAAATAAGCATCGTCGGCGTGCAGGAAGGCGCGAAGGTCGGCAGGGACCTCTCCCTTGCGCAGAGCGCCCCGGGCGTCCTTCGGTACGAAATCGGCAGCGTCGATGATCCCCCGGCCGAGCCCTCGGCGAGCTCTCCGATCCTGAGCGGCACGCTCGCCGTGACCTGCCCCGCAGGACAGAAGAGACAGGTCCTGATCCGCTACCGCAGCTACCTCGGCGCAGCTTCGGATTCGGTTGGCGGCGAGGAAAGGACCCTGAGCTTCACCATCGACAAGGTGCCGCCTCCCGCGCCCAGCCTCCTCGAATCGAGCCAGCCCTATTCCGACAAGCCGGTTTCCCTCTCTTTCGCGGCGGAGGGCGAGGGCGTCGCAATCTACGCCTCCGTGGCGGTCGGCGGCGCAACCGCCCCATTCGCAGAGGTGACCGGCCCCATTGAGCTCGCGGGCGCGGAGACCGGCCCCGTGAGCTATCTCCTCAGAGCCTACGCCGTCGATGAGCTCGGCAACCGCTCCGCCGAGATGCGTCCGATGACGGTTGTCGTGGACAAAGATTCCGTATACGCCGCCGAAGGCGCCGCTGCCGGAGGAGACGGCTCGCCGGCCCGCCCCTTCGCCTCCTTGGATTCGGCCCTCAACGCGGCCGTTGCGGGGAACAAGAAGAGCGTCTATCTTCGCGGCAGCCTCACGCTTGGCTCGGCCTTCCAGAGCGGCAGGGACCTCTCGCTCGTCGGAGGCTTCTCGGACGATTGGTCGCGCGACAGCTCGCAGAAGGCTACGATTTCGGTCACCGTTCCTCCCGCGGGCGCGGCCCTCGCTGTCAAGGCTTCGCGGCTCACGCTCCGCGGTGTCGATGTGCGGGCCACGGGCGCAGGCGGACCCCTCATATCGGCGACCGAGGGCGGCCTCCTGGAGATCGTCGACTCCTCCTTGTCGTCAACAAGCGCGGGAGACTCCATTATCGCAAAGGTGGCCTCCTCGAGCTTGAGCGTGGAGGGGTCGACGCTCTCCGCGGACGCTGCGATGTCCTGCACTGCGGTCGATGCGAGCGACTCCGCAGTGACGCTCAGCGACTCGGTCGTGGGCGCGCGGAGCTCCGTCCACGCCTTTGGCGCCTGCGTGCTGAGCGGTGGCTCCCTGACCATCGCCCGCTCGCTCTTCAAAAGTTCTGCCGACCTCGCGCTCCGTCTCCTCGATCTCCGCGGGGCGCGACTCTCAATGGAGCGCAGCCTCGTGCAGGTGGAGGGGGGATCGGGCTACATGAGAATCGGCTCTTTCCTCAATTCCCCCGGCGAGGTCCGGGACTGCAAATTCGACGTAGCCTGGCAGGGCGACGGCACCTTGTTCGAGCTCTCGGGAGAGGGCCCCGCCTTCCGGTATGACACACTGCTCGCCAGCGCGAGAGGGGGCGCGCTGCGGTACTTCGACCTGAACGGAGCGAGTCTCCAGGTCTGGAACAGCATTCTCTCCTGCGAGGCAGGGGGACAGGATCTCGTGCACACGGACGGCCCCCTCGGGGCGGGATCGCTCGTCGCGGACTGCATCTGGGGCTTCCCCGCTCTGGTGGACGGGGCCATGGACATCGCGAAGCTCGACGGCCTTGACGCCCTCAACGCCGCTTCGCCGATTTTCTCATCCAAGCGGCACGTCTCGGAGCCGCCTCAGGCCACTTTCGCTGCGCCGGAAAAGAGCGTCGCGCCCCTAAGTCCGCGTTCGGCCTGCGTGGGGGCCGCCCTCCCCATCGACGAGGGCCCCGCGGTCGACTTTCTTGGACATCCGAGGCCCGGCCTCGCCGGCCCGGCAGCCCCCGACATAGGCGCGCAGGAGCTTTCCGAATAGGGGAGGGCTAGATGGCGGTGCCCGGCGGAATGATCGCGTTTTTGGGGATGACGATGATGCCGTCCACTACGTAGTGGAGCGGATACTCGCCGTCCCGCCGGTCCATGCTGTCGATGCCTATGCGGCAGTTCTGGCCGATGCGCGCGTTTTTGTCGATTATGGCGCCCTTGATGATCGTGCCCTGGCCGATGCCGATGTCGGGCCGCCCCGCGTCCCTGTTTTCCGAGCGCTGTTCCGGAGTCTCGTAGTAATCGGCGCCCATGCAGATGACGCCGTCGAGGCTCGCGCCCGATTCTATGACCGTGCGCACGCCGACGATCGAGCGCGTGATGGATGCGTTGGTGATGATGCAGCCCTCGGCGGTGAGGGCCTGGTTCAGGGTGCAGTAGTTCAGCTTCGAGGCCGGCAGATTGCGCTTGTGCGTGTAGATCGGCAGTTCCTCTTCATAGAAATTGAACTGGGGGTTGATCGAGGTGAGATCCAGGTTAGCCTCGTAGAAAGACTTGATAGTCCCGATGTCCTCCCAGTAGCCGTTGAAGAGATAGGCGTTGACCGGCTGCTTCGACAGGATCTCCGGAATGATCTCCTTGCCGAAATCGTTGAAGTCGTTCGCAAGGGCGCGTTCCATGAGTTCGGCGTCGAAGAGATAGATGCCCATGTTTCCGAGGAAGTCCTTGCCGCCCGACCGCCGTTCCTGCCGCAGTTCCTGCGGTATGCGGAACTCGGAGATATCCTTGGTGGGCCCCGGTTTTTCCATGAAATTGAGGATGCGGCTCCGGTCGTCCACAGCCACGATGCCGAGGGCGCTCGCCGCGGCGCGGTCCACCGTCGTGCAGGCTATGGTGAGACCGCAACCCGACTCCACGTGCTTGCGGAACATGTCCGCCAGGTCCATGCGATACAGCTGGTCGCCGGAGACGATGAAATAGTGGGTCGGCGACTGCGGCCTGAAGTGCACCAGGTTTTTCCTCACCGCGTCGGCGGTGCCCTCGTACCAGCCCGAATGAACCAGCGTCTGCTCGGCTGCGAGGATCTCGACGTAGCCGTGCGAGAAGGAGTCGAAGGTATAGGTCCGCGAGATATGGAGATGGAGAGAGGCCGAGTTGAATTGCGTAAGGATGTAGATCTGGTTGAATCCCGCGTTGATGCAGTTTGAGATGGGAATATCGACTATCCGGTACTTGCCCCCGAAGGGCACCGCCGGCTTGGAGCGGTCCTTGGTCAGTGGGAATAGTCGGGTGCCTTTGCCTCCGCCGAGCACGACGGAAAGAACCCTGGCCACTGTCTCCTCCTTCCTTGTTCCGGCCTCGGCGCCAGCCCGCGCGGACTTCGTCCGCGAATGGTTATGCGTGCTATTGGGGAAGTGGACTGGACATGCGCGCCTCTGGCTTCGAAGGAAGTATAGGGGCGATCCCCGCCCTTGGCAAGGCGAAACACGGCACCGAAAGGCTCGCGGGCGCTGCGCATCGACCGATGGCCAGGGATTCCCAGTCGTGCTATAACTCGACCGATGGATCCATCCAAGGCCCATGAGTTCATAGACGCGTTTCTCGCAGATCCCGAGATAGCGAGCTGCATAGCTCACGTCGAGACGATCGGCGCCCGCCCGGCCGTATGGGCCGAATTGCCCGCGGACCTGGACCCGCGGCTCCGCAGCGCATTGGCGGCGAAGGGCGTCGACCGCCTCTATTCCCATCAGGCCCAGGCCTATCGCCTCGCGCGACAGGGCGAGGACTTCGTCGTGGTGACGCCGACGGCGAGCGGCAAGACCCTCTGCTACAACCTGCCCGTGATGCAGACGCTGCTCGAGGACCCCGGCGCCAGGGCTCTCTACCTCTTCCCAACGAAGGCGCTGTCGCAGGATCAACAGGCCGAGCTCAACGAGGTTGCGCTCGGCGGCGAGCTGCCGGTCAAGATCTACACCTACGACGGCGATACCCCCGGCCCGCTCCGGTCCGCCGCGAGGGAGGACGGGCGCATCGTCATATCGAATCCGGACATGCTCCATTCGGGCATACTGCCCAATCATCCCAAGTGGATCCGTTTTTTTTCGAAGCTCCGCTATGTGGTGATCGACGAGATGCACGCCTATCGGGGCGTCTTCGGCAGCCATGTCGCCGATCTCCTCAGACGTCTCCTTCGAGTCGCCGCTTTTTATGGCTCCCGACCCCATTTCATCTTTTGTTCGGCGACCATTGGCAACCCCGCGGAGCTGGCTCGTGCCCTCCTCGGGAGGGACGTGCGCTCTCTTTCCGAAAACGGGGCCCCCCACGGAGAGCAAAAGATCGTTTTTTACAATCCGCCCCTCGTCGATCCGGTTCAAGGAATCCGAAGGAGCACCGCGACCGAATCGGAGAAGCTGGCCGTTCGGCTCTTGCGGGCGGGGATAAAGACGATCCTCTTCGCGCGCTCGCGCCTTCGCGTGGAGCTCATCGCCTCGTACATCAACGAGTCAATCGCCAACATGTACACGGACAACGGCCGCATAGTCGTGAGCCCCTACCGCTCGGGCCTTCTGCCGAGCGAGCGCCGCGCGATCGAGCGCGGCCTTAGGGAGGGGACGATTCACGGGGTGGTGTCGACCAACGCGCTCGAGCTGGGGATCGATATCGGCGGCCTGGACGCCGCGGTACTCGCAGGTTTTCCGGGGAGCTTCGCGAGCTTCTGGCAACAGTCGGGGCGCGCGGGCCGCAGGGGCTCGATCTCTCTTTCGATTTTCATCGCGTCTTCCTCCCCCCTGGACCAGTATGTCGTCGCCCACCCCGAGTACTTCTTCGCCCGCAACCCGGAGTCCGCGCGGATAGACCCTGGCAATCCCTATATCTTCATGGATCACGTCAAGTGCGCGGCCTTCGAGCTTCCCTTCGCCGAGGGCGAGGCCCTCGGCGCCTCTGCCGATGCGGCGGCGAGGGCCGAGGCCGTCGAAGCCACGAACGAGGCCCTGGCCTACCTCGAAGAGGACGGCATCGTACGCCTGACCGGCGGCCGCTGGTTCTGGTCCGCGGCGGGCTATCCGAGCGAGAAGATATCCCTCAGATCAGCCGCCTCCGACAACGTGGTCATCATCGACACGACGGGCGGCGGCTCGCGCGTCATCGGCGAGATGGATCGTCCGAGCGCGAAGGAGCTCATCTTTGACGACGCCGTCTACATCCACCTCGGGCGACAGTACATCGTGCTCAAGCTCGACATAGAGAACCGGACCTGCCGCGTCGTGGAGCGGGACCTGGACTACTGGACGGACGCGGTTGTCAAGACGGATATCCGGGTCCTCACCGAGGACTCAAGGGGCGTCCTCAGTCCGGAGGACGCCAGGGGCGTGAGTGGGGCAGCCGCTCCGGGCGGAGCGACCGCTTCCAAAGAGGGGCGGATGGCCGAATACGTCCTGGGCGATGTCCTCGTGCGCGGACAGGCGGAGAAATTCAAGAAGCTCCGTTTCCACAGTCACGAAAACATAGGCTACGGCGACATCAACCTTCCTCCCGAGGAGATGCAGACGAGGGCCATCGTGCTCCTCATACCGCCCGACGGCGCGGGCGCGGAGCTCGAGCGGCAGTCGCGCGGCGACGAGGCCTTCAAGGCGGCCGTCCTCGTCGGCGTGGGCCGGCTCCTCCACGATGTCGCCCCGGCCTTCCTCATGTGCG
>Ga0187810_10000503_pt1 | contig 14967 bp, 15 predicted proteins | sample NC_wetland_sal_i_9_FD_132963 | JGI IMG/M metagenome (GOLD analysis project Ga0187810, IMG submission 132963) | Wetland sediment microbial communities from Neuse River Estuary, North Carolina, USA - ASW_5 | ecosystem: Environmental > Aquatic > Freshwater > Wetlands > Sediment | place: USA: North...
CGTCAGGCCGTAGCGCGAAACACGGCCGTAGGTCGGCGTCACGCCCACCACGCCGCAGAACGACGCCGGCTGGCGGATAGATCCGCCGGTATCGGAGCCCAGCGCTACCACGGCCGTGCCTTGCGCCACGGCGGCCGCCGAGCCACCGCTGGAACCGCCAGGCACACGATCGGGAGCATGTGGATTGCGCACTGGTCCGAAGGCGGAGTTCTCCGTCGACGAGCCCATGGCGAATTCGTCGCAATTGGTCTTGCCCAGAATGATGCCGCCCGCCGCTTCCAGCCGCTCGACCGCTGTCGCATCATAGGGCGGAATGTATTTGGCCAGAAGTTTCGAGCCGCAGGTGGTGCGCAAGCCCTTGGTGACGATCACGTCCTTCACTGCGACGGGCACGCCCGCAAGCGGCCCTGGGTCTTCGCCGCGCGCGAGCTTCTCATCCACGCGCCGCGCAGCTTCGAGCGCGCGATCCTCAGCGAAAGTCAGATACGCGTTGGTTTTGGGATTCTCTTCGCGCGCGAACCGCAGCGCGGCGGTGGCTAGCTCGACACTGCTGAATTCCCGCCTGCGCAGGCCGTCGCGAACTTGATCGATGGTCAGCGAGACAATATCCATCGGACTGTCAGCGCTTGATCACTTCGGGCACTTTGAAATAGCCGGAGCCGGAGAACGGCGCGTTCGCCAGCGCCGCCTGGCTACCGAGGCCCGGCCGCTCGCGATCGGGACGCAAAGTTGCCGTCTCTTCGGCTTCGTACAGCACTTGTGCCATGGGCTCCACGTTGGATGTATCAATTTCCTTGAGCCGGTCCACGTGAACCAGGATCTCATCCAAATCCGCTTGAACTTTTCGCACCTCTTCTTCGGTGAGTCTCAGATTGGCGAGATCCGCCACGTAGCGGACTTCATCCTCGGTGATCTTCAAGCCAGTTCCCTCTTGCGCGAGGCTTTGTAGATATTGCGGAGAACGGGATCGCCGATGCCATCGGCCTCGTCGGCCCCGGTCATCGAATGCAGCGCGCGCACCGGGCCCAAGCGTGGAGGCGCAACCCGAAACTCGATATCCTCGACGAGCCCAGCGCCGACGCTTTCCTCGATCTTGCGCCGGATCTGGTGCCGCAGCACGAACAGTTGCCGCTGCCAGACGGCGTCCTCCACTTCCACCACGAGGCGAGCGCGCACCATCTTCACGGCGCGGGAATGCGCGGCGATCTTCTTGCCCACCGCATTCGCCCACACCGCGCACACCATACCTTCCTGCGTGACGGTTCCATCGGGAAGGTTCAATTTCCCCAGAACCCTGCTGGCGCGTTCCATGTTGGCCGGAATGAGACATTCTAACATGCGGCGTGTGCTAGACTGGTCGCAAATTTTCGCCCGGAGAGTCGATGCGTGCGCATCCGTAATTTCTCTCACCTTTGCTGGCTGCTGATGGTGGTGGCGCTGGTTGCGGATGAACGTGCGGATCTCTCATACCGCGAGCAGATCCGGAAATGGCGCGCAGACTACGAGGCGGAACTCAAGCAAGACAACGGATGGCTGACGCTGGCCGGGCTCTATTGGTTAAAGGAGGGCGAGAACCGTTTCGGTGCGGGCTCAAACGACGAAATCGTGCTGCCGGAAGGCTCCGCGCCGGCGGATGCCGGATGTTTTCTGTTTCACAATGGCGAGATTCGGCTGCGGGTGAACTCCGGCGTGGCACTGATGCTAAACGGCGCTGTTGTTTCGGCCGAGACCTCGCTGAAGCCGGATTCCGCCGGCCAGCCCGATCGCATCACGCTGGGCCGTTTGAGCATGATCGCGATTCAGCGCGGCAGCCGCTATGGGATCCGGCTGTGGGACAACGCCAGCGCGGTGCGGCGCGATTTCCAGGGCACGCACTGGTTTCCCGTGAAGGAATCCTATCGAATCACAGCGAAATTCATCTTTTATCCGCAACCCAAGATGATTCCCATACTCAACATCCTCGGCGACACGGAACCGAGCCCCAGCCCGGGTTACGCCGAGTTTGAAATCAACGGCAAAGAGTGCCGCCTGGAACCGTTGCTCGAAGGCGATCAGTTGTTCTTCCTGTTCAAAGATGCAACCAGCGGAAAGCAAACGTACCCCGCCGGGCGATTTCTATACGCGGGGCTGGCCAAAGACGGGAGAGTGATTCTGGATTTCAATCAGGCGCATAATCCGCCGTGCGCGTTCACAGCCTACGCCACGTGCCCCCTGCCGCCGAGACAGAATCACCTGCAAGTATCCATCGAGGCGGGTGAGCTGAATCACGAGCATCCGGCCAAGTAATGTTAGTCCTGGCTTCGCGGTCTCCGCGCCGCAGCGAGATTCTGCGGCAGGCCGGCATTCCGTTCGAGGTGAGGGCGGCCGACGTGGACGAGAGGGTACTCCCCGGTGAGGCGGTGGAGGACTACATCCGGCGAGTCGCCGGGCAGAAGGCCATGGCGGTCGAAGTGGCACTTGGGGACACCGTTCTGAGCGCCGACACGGTGGTTGTCATCGGCGGAGAAATTCTTGGCAAGCCAAGGGACCCGGCCGACGCCGTGTGCATGCTGGAACGGCTTGCCGGCCGGGAGCACGAAGTGATCACCGGTGTCTGCCTCCAGCGAGGCCGGGAACTGCTGTATGACCGGGCCATCACCCGCGTTTGGTTCAAGCCGCTCACGCGCGAAGAAATCGAAGCGTACGTGGCCAGCGGCGAGCCCATGGACAAAGCCGGCGCCTACGCGATCCAGGGCCTGGCAGCGAAGTTCATTGAGCGCATCGAAGGATCCTATACAAATGTTGTCGGACTCCCCATCGAGTTGGTGACCAAACTTCTGCCCGATTTGACCGCGCGACCGTAGCGGCGGCCGTGTGACACAATGGCCACGAGAGACCTGTGGCCACCCAGATCGATTCCAGCAAGACGGCCGGACTCCTGCGCCAACTTGGGTTCGTCAGCGCGACCGCGCTGGTAGTTTCCAACATGGTCGGCACCGGCATCTTCGCCACCACCGGCTTCATGGCGGGCGATCTGGGCAGCGCGAAATTAATCCTGCTGGCCTGGTTGGCGGGCGCGGTGTTTGCGCTGTGTGGCGCCCTCAGTTACTCCGAACTAGGCATGAATTTCCCGAGTTCGGGCGGCGAATATGTCTATCTCACGCGCGCATTCGGACCCACATGGGGCTTCATGACGGGCTGGGTCTCATTTTTCGCCGGTTTTTCCGCGCCCATCGCGGCCGCCGCGCTGGCCTTCGCCGATTACGTGGGATATTTCTTTCCCGCGTTCAAGCAGGCCAACGCGCAATTCACCGTCGGTTCGGGAGCGTTTTCCTTCCGGTTTGGAGGCGCGCAATTTCTCGCGTCCGCATTGATTGCGGCGTTCACGGTTTTGAACTGTTTCGGCGTGGGCCGCACCGCGCGGGTGCAGAACGTGCTCACCGCAACCAAGCTGATCGTCATCACATCGTTCATCGTCGCCGGATTCGCGGCGGGCACCGGAAGTTGGGAACATTTCTCGCAACCCGCCGTGCGCACCTCCACCGAATCGATTCCCGTGCAGTTCATGATCAGCCTGCTCTGGGTCATGGTGGGATACAGCGGATGGAACGCCGCCACCTACGTGGCCGAGGAACTGAAGCAGCCGGAGCGCACGCTGCCTCTAGCGCTCGCTACCGGCACGGCCGTTGTGACCGCCCTGTATCTTGGGCTGAATCTCATCTTCATTTATTCCACGCCGCTCGAACAAATGAAAGGCGTGCTGGCCATCGGGTCATTAGCCGCATCGAACTTGTTTGGTGTGCAGATCGCGGGCACATTCGCGGCGCTGATGGCGATCTCCATCACCTCCACAGTCAATGCCATGGTGACTATCGGCCCGCGCGTGTATTACGCCATGGCGAAGAACCGCGCGTTCTTTAGCGCCGCGTCCGCGGTCCATCCGAAATGGCACACCCCCGTGATGGCGATCATCGCGCAGGGCATATGCTCCGTGCTGATGACCCTGACCCCGTTTCCGCAGCTTGTGATTTACATCGGCTTCAGCTTGACGTTTTTCACGGTGATGTCGGTCGTCAGCCTGTTTGTGTTCCGCCGCAATCCGTACTGGCAGAGGATGCGGCCCGTCAGCTTCGCCTTTCCGCTAATCCCCGGAGCCTACATTCTGGTGGGTGCGGCTATGATCGTCTACGGTGTCATCTGGCAGCCTAAGGCGTCATTGACGGCGTTGGCTACCATCGCGGCGGGAGCGGCGGTTTATCATTTCGGGGTGGCCGGGAAGTCAGGAGCGAGAAGTCCGGAGCAATAACGCTTGCGCAACCAGGCGCCACAATGGATTTGGGATTTGGGATTTGGGATTTGGGATTTGGGATTTGACGCGGGCGGGGCCTAAATCCTAAATCCCAAGTCCTAAGTCCCGTCTTTTAGTTGGCCGCGTCTCCCCGGTGCAGCGCGCGAAATTCCTCGTCGATGGGTTTGCGGCCCGCGAATCCTTCGTGCATCCCGTGCCAGAAGCGGATTCCCGGCTCGCCGAGCTTCCAGCACAGGTACACTTCCTCGCCGCGAAACAGCGTGGTGAAGTCCACCAGCCCGATGTCGAGGTCCTTGATGATGCACCCCGATTCCTGAATCTTTTCGATGGCTGCGTTCAGGGCCCCAGCCGCGCGATTGCGCCGTTCTCTTTGACGCTGAACCTCGGCTCGGTCGATGAGCACGCCGCCCAGCATGATGATGCGCTGATTGATGGACTGGAGTTCGCGCTCCGCGAGCTCAAATTCCGGTTTGAGGGAGATGGCCTCGCGCAAGACGCTCTCAATCTCAGGCAGAAGGCTTTCGGCCTCCTGCAGCGTGAAGCGTCTCGCCATCGTTTGGCTCGCGACGCGCGCTAGACGCCCGAGACCTGAACAGAGACCGAGCGGCTGCGGGGACCGTCGAATTCCGCCAGGATGATGCTCTGCCAGGTACCCAGCAGCACGGTGGAATTGCGAACCTGCAGGCACAGGCTCTGTCCCATCAGCATGCCGCGCAGATGGGAGTCGGCATTCTTGCGCTCGCAGTCCGAGTACTGCGGATCATTGTGCCGCCAACCATTGTCCCGGATGACAAGCTCGTCCAGAAACGAGCGGACATCGTGCAGCAAGGCGTCCTGCCATTCGTTAATGAAGACGGCGGTCGTGGTGTGGAGGGATTGCAGGTGAACCAGCCCGTCGCGCACACCGCTCTTGCGCACGATCTCGTTGATCCGGTCGGTAATATTGATCAACTGCATGCGCTCGCTGGTGATCCAGTCCACGATGCGATTGAACATTTTGAAGCCGTCCTGTGCCGCCGGTTCCGGTCCGCTTTCCGGAATCAGCTCTTCCACGAGCTTTGTCTGTCGTATACTCATCGGCGCTCCTCTTTTCATGAGATCAATTCCCCTGGCTGCCGGTTCCAGGAAAGTGTAACGCAATGGAAATATTTCAGATTATACCAATGAGGCAAGTACTTCATCGAGTGAACCGCTTTGCAGTGCTGCTATTATGCACAACACCTGCGTTTCCCTGGGGATGCGTGGGGCATCGCACCGTGGCCCTGGTGGCGCTCGATCAGCTCACTCCGCGTGCGCGCGAGATGGCGGCCAGTTTGTTACAAGGTCAGCCTGCGGATCCCTCACTGCGCAATTTTTGCGGGCCCAGCGATCTGCCGCGATTTGTGGCCATGTCCACGTGGGCGGATGACATCCGTGAGAAGCGGAAGGAGACCGCGCCGTGGCACTTTATCGATGTGCCGCTGGGGGCCGCTGGGGAACATGTGAACGCTGCCTGCCCGGCCGCCACGGGATGCGTGACTAGCGCGATGCGCGGCCAGTTGGACGTGCTGCGATCCGAGTCAGCCGGCAACGCGCAAAAGGCCGAAGCGCTCATGTTCGTGATCCACTTTGTGGGCGATCTGCATCAGCCGTTGCATGCCGCCGACAACAACGATCGCGGAGGAAATTGCGTGCCGGTGGCGTTCTTCGACCAGGAGCCGAAGGAATCGCACGCCGGTGAAAATTTCCGCCCAAACCTGCATGGAGTGTGGGATACCGATCTGGTGGAGCGTATAGACACGGAACACGATCCGGTCAAATTTGCGAATCGATTGAACGAAGAATTCAAGACCGAGATGAATTCGTGGAAACAAGAAGCCATCAACCTGGAGGACTGGGTCTGGGAGAGCCACCTGCTGGCAAAGAACGTCACTTACGGCAATCTTCCTCAAAAAATCGGGACGGAAGCTCCGCAACCGATCGAAAGCTGCGCCGATGACAATCACATTGCGAAGCGCATTTACCAGTTACACGAAAAGATCGATGAGCACTACCTGCAGGACGCCGCGCCGGTGATCCGCCGGCAGCTGGCCAGAGCGGGCACGCGGCTTGCCATGCTTTTGAACCAGATCTGGCCGTAAGCTTCTTACCAGAACGTGCCGGCATGCCGGCGCACCCGCTCTCCATGGGCGAGCAGGCGCTTCCTGGCATGGTCTTCCGGCGCGCGCCAGTCATCCAGCAGCGCCAGGTCCTGATCGAGCTCGCTTCGATTCCCCGGCGCGGCCAGAGCTACGGCAACCGCCGGATGCGCCAGGCAGAAGCGATAGCATTCGACCGCCGGCGGCGGAACAGAATCCGGCGGGTCGCCGGGCGTGCGCTCCAGCAGCGCTTTCCAGCGCAGGCCCGTGAAGGTAACCACCGGAATACCCATCGCTTGCGTCACGGGAAAAACGTCGCGTTCCGCGCCACGGTGGGCCGCATTGTAGCGGATCATCAGCAAGTCGAGTTTGCCAGATTGAGCCCACTGTGCGGCGAGCGCCCGCTGATGGCTGGTGAGTCCGATCATCTTCAATCGGCCGTTTCGTTTTTGCTTGTCCAGGTACTTCCAAGCGCCGCCCGGCGCTGTGATTTCATCCCACACGCTTTGCGACTCCACGTAGTAGAGCGTGAGCACGTCGATGGAATCCGTCTTCAATTCTTCGAGCATCGAAGCAAACTCCAACTCCGCCTCTCGCGCCGACCGCGACTGGAACTGCGCCGCCACCACCACCTGCTTGCGGGCGTGGCCCAGGCGCGCCACCGCGCAGCTCATGCCGTCCGGATGTCCGCACCAGTTCAGATAATTGACTCCGCGCTCGATGGCCCGCTCGACGTCTTCGGGTTTCAGATGCGTATTGCCGCGCGTGGCCAAGCCAAGCCGGCACACCGGCGGGAGGCCCGCGTCGAGCGAGACGGTTCGTTGCATCAGTTGGAAGCGGCTGTCTCGTTTAGCCGCTGGCGGTAAGCCTCGCGCGCCGCGGCGTACGTGCGCTCCGCTTCGCCGCGTTCCTCCAGGCGGATATGCGGGCTCTTCTGCGACCAGCACTGATCCACCGCCTTGAGACACCACTCGGCGCTCTTGCGTGACGCACGGATTGGCTTGTCGTTCACCAGCACAAAGATGGGATTGGTGTGCGAAGAAGGCAGAATGCGAAGCGCTACCCAACTGCTGCGATCGATCTTGTAATCGAACGTCACCGGCCGCTCTACTCCGTCGGCTTCGATTTCCTGCCGCGCAACCGGCTCGCCGTTCACCACCAGCTCCAGCGGGACTCGGCGCGAATTTCCGATGCGCGCGCGCTCCAGGTTCCAATACGGCTTTTCATCGTAAGGAAGCTTGCGGATACTCTCGTCGGGCGTTTCATCGAGGAGGGCCGCAACGTTCGCCGTGACGTGCACGGCCGCCGGCGCAGCCAGGCGAACTTCGCTCGCCCCCGCGCCCATCTCGGTTCCGTTCACGCGGAACTCCAGCAGATGGCTCATGCCGTCGGAAACATAATTGCGGCCTTCGCGAATCCCGTTTGCCCAGTCGCGGTAATCGTGGTTCTCGCGCTGGCGGACATAGCTGCGGCCCAGCCCTACGCGCTCGCCATAGATGCACGGGAAGTCGGTCTCGCCGCTGATGCGGGTGCGGTAACCGACATTGAGTGTGTGATACCAGATGTTCAACTCGTAGGCGTATGGCGTGTCGACGGTCGAAATGAAATCGACGAGATTCTGCGTCACTCCCACGATGTATTCGTTAGCCCCGATGCCGTCAAACGGGGGAATCTCGTCGGTGGGCAGTTTTTCCTCTTTCAATGCCAGGCCCCAGCCCGAGTGCGCGAATCCGGCCACGGCGTTCTGCTTTTTGGCCCAGCGAAAAATCGGGATTCCCCAGCTTGGCCAGTCTTCAATGCGCTTGGTTCCAGGGTAGTCCTGCTCCGTGAGTCCCAGAAGCACGATGTGGCCGGTGTGGCTCGATGGAAATCCGGAGACCTCGACGTCGTAACGCATCAGGTTCTCTTTGGTCGAGAGCGCATTGTCCTTGCCCTCGAAGAACGTTTTCTGGAAATACCAGCCCGGCCCCCAGCTCAGAACGCTGCCCACTTTCAGATCCTCGCCCAGGATGTAGCGCATCATGTCCGCCGGGTACACGCCTTCGGTGGGCTTTTCGTAGTGCGCGCAGCCCGCCGCGTGAATGTGATGATCGCCCGAATACCAGCCGGTTTTCGCCGGATCGATCCAGCGCTCCAGGTGAAAGACCAGTTCCATCGGCTGGTCACCGACGTGAATGCGCTGCAGCTTCTTTCGATATTCCGGCCCGCGCGTGTATTCCACCGTGTAGTCGCCGGGCGGCAGCGCGAGCGAATCTCCGTTGGCGCGGTAAACCTGCGGCTGAAACGCCAGGTCCGGCGCCAGGCGCTTGGCCTGCGACGGGTACACTCGATTCTCCGTGTCGCGCACCAGGAACGACGCCGTCGTCGGGCGGTCATCGGAATCGAAGACACGCAGCGTGACCTTGGTGGCAGGCTTCGCGGTGAAGAGAAGATCCACCTGGCTTCGGAATCCGAGGTCCTGCGTCCCTTGCCCCGCGTTGAATTCCAGGCGCGCCTCGCGCTTGCCGGGATCGCGCGAATAGAGCTGCAGGATGCGGTACTCCACCTCCAGCCCCGAGAGCCGCGGGCGCATGGGCTGCTTGTCGAACATGCGAATGTCGAGCCAGCGGCGCGAGACTTTCCACTCCTCGCTGCCCGCCAGCATGCCGGCATTTGGACTCTCGGCCGCGAGCACCGGCGTGATCCCCGCCTGGTTGATGACTTTCACCAGAAATGTGCGCCACCCCTGCTCGATCAATTCCGCCTTTGCCGGTCCCTCCTGCACCTTCACGCGGCTCTCCGGATTGATCTCGACGCCAACGAGGCAGTGCCGGTCCAGGATCTTCTGAATCTCGGCAGTGTCGGTGAGCTGCTTCAGTTGCGCCGTTTCCTCAGCCGGCAGCGGCTCGCCTAGAAACTGGAGGGCTTCGAGCAGCCTCGAGACTTGCGCGGCCAGCGGCTGATGCTCGACGGTCGTGACTACGGGCAACTGCTGCGCCGAAGCCATGCATGCGAAAACAAACCAAGCGAGGGTACGCATGCAGGAGATTGTATCGCCGGGCGCGCCCATGTGCGTGTGCACCTGTAGCGCATGAACACGCCTGGTGTTGGCCGGGGGCTTGTAGATTTTTACCGGGTTCGGAGAAAAAGCCGCAGGTCTCCGGCAAAAAAACGCCGTAGGCCTGCGCTACATAAAACATGCGCCGGCGATGTCACCGGCTTGGGACGGAGATTGATCGGCCGCGGAGCAAGGCCGCATACTGCAGATATGATCGGGCGCCGGCTGTGGATTCTCGCCGCGGTGGCAAGTTGCGGCCTCGCGGCCGAAGAACTGCCGAAAGGCCGCGTGGTGGAACGTGTCGTCTGCAATGGGAATTCGAGCCAGAGCTACGCGCTTTACCTTCCGCCGGCCTACTCGGCTGAGCGCGCATGGCCGATCCTTTACTGCCTGGATCCGCTCGCGCGCGGCAGCGTGCCGGTCGAACGCTTTCGCAACGCCGCCGGCAGAGCCGGTTTCATCGTTGCCGGTTCAAACAACTCGCGCAACGGCCCAAACGATCTGGCTCGGGAGGCGATCCAGTGGCTTCTCACCGACACGCACGAGCGATTCGTAATCGATGACTCCCGCGTCTACGTCGCGGGCTTCTCCGGAGGCGCGCGGCTGGCGCTGGCATGGGCAGGCAGTGCCCGCATCGCCGGCGTCATCGCTTGCGGCGCCGGTTTTGGCGGCTCGCAGATTCCGAAGCAAGTCCCGTTGCGAATCTACGCCACCGCAGGCGTGGACGACTTTAACTACGACGAAGTGTACGCCATGAGCCGCGAATTGAGCCGCCGTGGCATTCCCCAGCGTTTCGCGGAATTCGCGGGCGGGCACGACTGGCTGCCCGAAACGCTTACCACGGAAGCTCTCGACTTTCTGTCCGGCCGCCTGGCAGCGGAGCCGCCGCCTGCCGAATCGTCCGAACAAAAGAAGACGGCCGCGCTTTACTCCCATTTGACAGAAGAAGTCGAGCGCGGCGATGAACGTGATCGACGCTCCACCATCAGCCGCGTGCACCGTGATTCCGAGCGCCCCGAGGATGGCGCGGAGCGCCGCGCCGCACGCCGGGTGTTGACCGGGGTTTTCATCGGAGCGATCGAGCAAGGGCGCGCGCTGCTCCACTCCGGCAAGTACCCGGAAGCCGGGCAAGCGCTGGAACTGGCGGTGCTGATCCGTCCAGAAAATGCCGAGGCCTGGTTTGCCCTGGCGGAATCGCGAGCGGGTTCTCATGACAAGCGGCGCGCTCTCGACGCCCTCCAGCACGCCATTGAGAACGGCTTCAATGACCGCGGTCGGATCGAGGGCGATCCGCTGTTCGAGGGTGTGCGGAAGGAACCGAAGTACGCCGCCGCCCTATCGACGCTCTCAACCCCTCAACCGTCAAAGTACAAACAGCCCTAACCCTAAAATGAGCAGTGATACCAGCCGCCGGAACTGCGATGGAGGAATGCGGCGCAGGATCCTCTCGCCGCCCAGCGTACCCGCCACGACACCCGCGGAAGCAATGGCGACGGTCTGCCACATCCCGGCAATCTGTTGGCCTTCGGTGATGAAGTAAACCGGCATGCGCGCCACATCCACAACCAGAGCGATGGCCGTGGCCGTAGCGACGAATGACTCTTTCGGAATATCGAAACCCAGCAAAGCAGCGGACCGAATGCCTCCCTGGTTTCCGACAAGCCCACCAAATCCGCCCGAAGCCGCGCCGGCAATGTAGGCCAACCTCCGTCCGAAACGCATCCTTTGCGAGAGGCCGGTGAGGCCCATCAGGCCCGCAAAAACCAGCAGGCCGCCAAACACTGCCGAGAGCGCCGGGTTGCCGGCATACGCATGCAGCAGCGCTCCCATCAGCCCGCCCGCTGCGCTGGCCATGCCGAAGGTGAAGAACACGTCCCGGTTTACGTAACCACGGAGTCCCCAGAGCCGAAGCGCGGTCGCGACGAAATGAGGAATCGAGACCGCGGCGACGGCGATCTTGGTGCCGGTTTGGAGCGCGATTATGGGTGTGAGAATGCTGCCGATTCCGAATCCCGCCAGAGACGCGATGGCTCCAGCAACTGCCGCCGCGATCCCGATGATGACTGCGAATCCCATCGAAAGCACGCCGGCTTCTATTCTCTACTTTGTCTCCAGCACCACCACCGTGTCCCCCTCGTCCCGGGTCTCAGGCAAATGCAGTACGATTCCACCCTGAATCTCAGTGACGGCGACCGGTGCGCCGGACGTCAGCACCTTCGCACTCTTCACTGGCGGCAGCTTGGAAAGGGCCAGCAGATCGCCGTCATAATCCATCACGTGCACGTAAATCTTGCCTGGCCGTTGCGTCGTGGCACCCCAGGACGTAGGCCGCAGCGGCCCGCCGCGCGTTCCATAAATGGACTCGCCGTTGCGCTCCACCCACTTCCCTACCCCGCGCAATCGCTTGACGAATTCCGGCTGGATTTGCCCGTTGGGCATGGGTCCCACGTTCAGCAGAAAATTAGCGTTGTGACCCGCCGCCCGTGCCAGATACTGAATCAGCCGCCCGGTGCTCTTGAAGTGCTTGTCGTTCTTGTTATAGCCCCAGGCGTTGTTGATGGTGTCGCAGGTTTCGAGCGGCAACTGGCCTACTTCCGACGTCGCGTTGAACTCCGCCGTCTTTTGCCCCGGAAGGTCTTTCTCGAACATCTGAAAATCCTCGCCCGGAAACGGCAGGCGATGATGGTTGTTGCCGATCAGCGCGGCCGGCTGCAGGCTGTGAATCAGGCCGTAGGTCCGGTCGAGGTGCCAGTCGGCATCGGGCTTGTCCCACCATCCGTCGAACCAGATTCCCGCAATGTCGCCGTAACCGGTGAGCAGCTCGCGAAGCTGGTTGTCCATGAACTCCAGGTAGTGGTCGAAATCGCCGTTCTCGGGACGTCCTGCTGTCTGCCCGGTACGCCCGCGCGGATAGTAATCCGGACTGTGCCAGTCCAGCTCGGAATGATAGAAGAAGAGCTTGATGCCCTGGCGGTGGCATTCTTCCGCCAGCATCTGGAGAACGTCCTTCTTATAGGGCGTGGCATCCACGATGTTCCAGTGATTCTGTTTCGTTCCCCACATGGCAAAGCCGTCGTGATGTTTGCTCGTGATGGTGATGTACTTCATGCCGGCTGCCTTTGCCAGCGTCACCCACTCAGCCGGGTTGTACTCCGTTGGATTGAACTGCGGCGCCAGTTTTTCATACTCGGCAACCGTCATCTTGCGGTTGTTCATGACCCACTCGCCATCGCCCAACACGCTGTACACGCCCCAATGAATGAACATGCCGAAGCGCGCGTTTTGAAACCACTCACGAGCTTTCAGGTTGGCCTCCGAAGGCTGATAGGTCTGGCCGAACGCCGCGCCGGCCAGCAGAAATGCCATCCATTGGAATCGCATCCTCACCTCAATAACCGAGCTTCTTGTTTACCACATTGACCAGCAGCTCGCCGCGCCGGAAGCGATCGAAGTTCTCCAGGAAAACCCGCATGGTGCGCTCCTTCCAGCCGCGGGTATTGTCGGCGGAGTGCGGGGACAGCAGCACATTGTCCATTCGGTAGAACGGATGCCCCGCAGGCAGCGGCTCGGTTTCGAACACATCCAGCGCCGCGCCACGAATGCGTTTTTGCTCCAGCGCGCGAATCAGCGCCGCTTCGTCCACCACCGGCCCGCGCCCGATGTTGATCAGCACCGCGTCGGGCTTCATGGCTGCGAACTCGCCCTCTCCAATCAGCCCTCGCGTTTCCGGAGTCAATGGCGCGACCGCCACAACGTAATCCGATTGACGGAACAACTCGAGTTTCTGGTCTGTGCCGAATACCCGCGCAACCTCACGATCTTCCCGCGAAAGCTCCGGGTGCCGCCGCATGACCAGGACATGCATCCCCAGCGCGCGTGCCCGTGAGGCCACCGCGCGGCCAATGTCACCGTAGCCCACGAGCCCCAGTGTCCGGCCGCGGACTTCCACTATGTCGAAGGGGTCCCAGATCCCGGCGGTCTGGCTCCGTAGCAGCCGCCGGAAATCCCTGGCGAAGAAGAACACCGCGCCAATGGCAAATTCGGCCAGCGCATCGCTGAACACGCCGCGCGCGTTCGTGAGCGGCACGGGACTCTCCACCAGATCGTGGAATAACAATCCGTCGAGTCCAGCCGACAGCGTGTGCACCCATCGCACGCGGCACGCCATGCGCCAGACCTGCTCGAAAAGCTGGGCGCCTCCCTCCCCGATCAGAATGACGCCGGCCTGGGGCGCCGTGCGGTCGAAAGCCTCCGGCGTCAGGCCCACGGCGATAGTGGTGGTGTCAGGCAACGATTCGAGCAGGGCCAGCTCGGGCGAGGCCGGGTCGGCCAAAACCAGCAGTGTGATCGCATCCATGCTTTAAGGCTGGTTGAGTGCACGTTCGATCTGATCCAGGTGGTCATTGAGTTCCGCCAGCATCGATTGCTCGGATTGAAGCTGGGCCGCGAGTTCCCCTTCCCGTGCCTGCATCTGTTGCAGCGATTTTTCGGCTTGCTCAATATCCACCTTGAGCATCTTAGACACCTCCTCGTTTTCCCGGCGTTTTGCGAGGTCGGTAACCTGGTCGGACTCGGCCGCGACAGCGTCCAGCCTTTGCTGGATTTTTGGCAGGTCTGAGCGGCTCCGGTCCAGGTCGCGCCGCAGGTCGTCGAGTTGGCGGCTGGTCCGCGCTACCTGGTCCTGCTGGAGCTTCAGGCGCTCCACGGCAATCTGGATGCGAGGAGCGATTTGGCTGGAACGCTCGATCGCAAGGCGAAGCTGGTGCACTTCAGCCAGCAGCGTTTGCAGGGTTTGCGGGTCGGACGAAGAATTTTGCGCCCTCGCCATGGAGCAGAGGCACAGAAGCACGAAAATGCGTTTCATGGCTTGAGTGTAATCTCCAACCTCAGCCCGTGCCAGCGCGCATCCGCCTGTGCTATCGTCCATGAGTAGAAAACAGTAGCATGTTCGACCTTTCTCTGGAAGTTTTGCGAGTGGTGGAAGACGCCGCCATCGCATCGGCGCGCACCATGGGCATGGGCGACCCGCATACCGCGGATCAGGCGGCCGTGGAGAGTATGCGCCGGTGCCTGGACACCGTGCCGATCGACGGCACCATCGTGATCGGCGAAGGCGAGCGCGACGCCGCGCCAATGCTGTTCATCGGCGAAAAGGTGGGCTCGGCGAAGGGCGCGAACACACCGCTCACGGTGGATATTGCCGTTGACCCGCTCGAAGGCACCAACCTCTGCGCCACCGGCGCGGGCGGAGCCATTACCGTGCTCGCGGCGTCCGAGCGGGGGGGGTTGTTGCATGCTCCGGACTGCTACATGGAAAAGATCATCGTGGGCCCGGCGGCCAAGGGTAGCGTGGATCTGGATGCGCCCGTGAAGCACAACCTCAAGGCCATCGCCCGGCGACTGCAACGCGGCGTCGATGACCTGGTGGTGGTGGTGCTCGACCGGCCTCGGCATCAGAAGCTCATCGCCGATATTCGCGAGGCGGGCGCGCGCATCCGGCTGATCGGCGATGGCGATCTCTCCGC
>Ga0187810_10000505_pt1 | contig 14957 bp, 10 predicted proteins | sample NC_wetland_sal_i_9_FD_132963 | JGI IMG/M metagenome (GOLD analysis project Ga0187810, IMG submission 132963) | Wetland sediment microbial communities from Neuse River Estuary, North Carolina, USA - ASW_5 | ecosystem: Environmental > Aquatic > Freshwater > Wetlands > Sediment | place: USA: North...
CCCGAACTCGAACGCGATCTCTACCTCCGTCACTCGGAAGTCCTCCTCACCCCCGGCGAACGCGCACGAGTCGAGAAAGCCCAGGACATCCAGCTTGAACGGGCCATCAACGTCCTCAAAGGCATCATCATTTTCAAGGAACGCCAGAAAACCTCTCCCGCAACTTCCTGACCGATCCCACCGGATTAACTTCAGACTTGCCACCCGTACTTCAAACCTCTTTCCTTTAAGCACCATGCGCCAGTACCTTCCCGTCTTCATCCAGATCGCCGCCGCCCTTGCGGTTGCCCTCGGCGGCATCATCTTTTCCCTCCTCCTCGGCAAAAGAGCCCGCACCAGCGAGGCCAAAGACAAACCCTACGAATGCGGCAAAAATCCCGTCGCTGGCCCCACACCCCGCTTTTCCGTTAAATTTTACGTTGTCGCCATGATCTTCGTCCTCTTCGACATCGAAGTCATCTTCATGTACCCTTGGGCCATGGACCTTTGCCAACTCTTCAAGGCAAATCTTGATCTTGCCCCTATCGCCCGTCCCGCATTTCAAGTCCTCCTCGCCATGCTCACCTTTGTTCTCATCGTCGAAGCCGGTCACTACTACGCCTTCAAACGCGGAGTTTTTGACTGGTACAAGCGCGGGTGACTTGCCGCCCCATTCCCATGGATAAAATCCATCGCAAACCGTCCGGGGAAAAACCCGTCGATTACACTCACCTCGAAGGTTTCACACTTCTCACCCCACCCCTTCTCGAAAAACTTCTCGAAAGCCTGGACTGGACTCCCTGGGGCGGAAAACCCTGCTCCTACACCATCTGGGTGCCCGAAGAAGCCAAAGACCACACCGACCCCCATCCCTCCATCCTCCTTCCCGCTTCCTCGGAAGATGACAAGTGGAACACCAGCCTTCACCACCTCCTCTACACCCTTTCCCAGGAAACCGGCACCCCCCCCCAGCAAATCATTCATCAGGCACTTCGTTAGTATCATTAGCGGCAAAGCGCGTTTGCTTTACATGCTTAAATATTCTTCTGATCAGTAGCGGAGCTAAATTGATTTTTAAAATTTACTTCCAAATCTAGAAGCGCATAATTTTATTTTATTTTAGAATGATTTATTAATTAGACGGCCTGCTTAATCGTATGAAAAACTGGAAACTAAAAACAAAACTGACGATCCTCGGAAGCATCATCACCGGAGTGCCCCTTTTGCTTATTGCCCTTGTGGTCTTTATTCAAGGCGTAATGGTCGAGCAAAAGGTGAACACTCAGGTAACCACAACCGTGGGCAACGATTTGAATCACACCGTCATAAATCTAAGCTCAATGGCTCAATCGCTTTATAATTTGTCGGTTCAGCAAAACCAAAACATCCTGAATGGTGCCGCAAACCTTCTGAATGACAAACCCATCACATTTTCGCCCATGGAAAAAGTTTCCTGGCAGGCCGTGAATCAGTTTACCAAAGAACCCATCCATATCGAACTGCCCAAATTTCTTTTTGGGGGAAAATGGATCGGGAACACAGAAGATGCCAGCACTCCCGTCGCCATTGTGGATGAGGTGACACAAATGTTCGGAGCCAAGTGCACAATTTTTCAACGGATGAATGAACAAGGCGACATGTTACGCATTGCCACCAGCGTGATCACAAAAAACGGGAAACGCGCCACCGACACCTATATCCCCATGAACCATCCGGATGGCACTCAAGACCCGGTACTATCCAAAGTCCTAGCCGGGCAAGAATACACGGGGCGAGCTTTCGTCGTCGACCAGTGGTATCTGACTTCCTACCAACCAATCAAGGATAACCAAGGGATCATCATTGGCATGCTTTTCGTCGGGAACCCCGAGTCTAAAACCCTCGACTACCTCCGCAAAACCGTTATCGCAACAAAAATCGGGAAAACCGGTTACGCCTACGCCCTGCATGCCAAGGGAGCCGACAAAGGTGTGTATGTAGTCTCCAAAGAAGGTAAACGTGATGGCGAAAACATCCTCAACATAACAGATTCGAACGGTAACCCGATCATTCGAAATATTGTTGAACAAGCTCTCCAATTAAAACCGGGAGAAATTGCGGAAAAAAACTATCCATGGCAAAACCCTGGCGACCCAAAACCGGAACCAAAAACCGTACATTTCACCTATTTCGAGCCTTGGGATCTTGTTATTGCCGCAGGTTTACCCGATACGGAACTTTACTCGGCGAATATTCAGGTCAAAAACCTTCTGCAAACCATGAGTTTTTCCGAAATCATCATCACGCTGATATCCATAGCTCTGTCCGCCGGCATCTGGTTTTACTTTGCCGGATCAATCTCCCAACCCCTGTCCGAGGCCGTCACCATCGTGGATAAGATTGCCAAAGGCGATCTCCGTGCCCGTATACAACTCAATCAAAAGGATGAAATCGGCCAGCTCGCCCAAGCAGTCAACCATTCCACCGAACATCTCCAGTCCATCATACAAGACCTGGCAATAAATGCTCAGACTCTTGCCGCCGCTTCAGAAGAATTAAACGCAACGGCAAAGAGCCTGGCTATCGGAGCTCAGGCAACATCTTCTCAGTCTCAACTGGTCGCATCCGCCGGAGAAGAACTCTCCGCCACGGTAAATGAAATGGCGACAGCCGCAGATCAAGTCTCCCATTCCACCCAGACCGTTGCTTCTTCCGTGGAAGAAATGAGCACTTCCATCAACGAAGTAGCAAAAAACTGCTCCAAGGGATCTCAAATCTCAGAAGAGGCGAAAAAGAAAGTTCTCGCCACTTCCAAGACGATGACCCAGCTCGGCGAACAAGCATCCGCCATCGGACATGTAGTCGATTTGATCCGAAAAATTTCAGATCAAACAAACCTCCTGGCCCTGAATGCAACCATTGAGGCGGCCAGCGCTGGAGAAGCCGGTAAGGGTTTCGCCGTTGTGGCACATGAAGTGAAGCAACTTGCCAACCAAAGTGCCAATGCGACCGAAAAAATCGCGGCCACCATCGAACAGATTCAAACAAACACGCAGACCTCTGTTCACAGTATTGCCGATGTCACCTGCGTCATTGAACAAGTAGCCGAAATTTCCACTTCCATCGCCGAGAGTATTGAACAACAGGCCAACACAGTACGAGAAATCGCAGCAACAACAGCGAATGTTTCCACCGCTTCAAACACCATCGCACGCAACATTCAAGAATCAGCAAAAGGAGCTAACGAAGTCTCCAAAAACATCCAGGGCGTCAGTCAGGCTGCCAAACAATCTGAAAACAATACACACGAATGCACCTCCAGTGCCAACGAACTGGCGAAAATGGCGGAAAGAATGAAAAGCATTGTCGCAAAATTCAAAATTTAAAGCCCGGTCCCCCATCTCCTCACATCTCATTTTTTAATTTATCCTCCTTTCTTACACCTCACACTGTACATCAAACGTAAAATAACTCGTCACAAAATAGTCCTTGCTTTCCTCCCGGAAAACCCGAGTATATGCGCGGGTTTCGAGCGGTTGCTCGATGGCCGGGCCGACCAAGGTTCGGATCACCTCCTTTGCAATGTTCTTCGATGAGAGATCGTTCGGGATTTTTTCACCTCATCGACCCTTCCGAAAGTAAAACAGACAGATTCCCGAGCGCTTCCCGCGTGTAAACACGGCCACAAAAAGAATGGCCCAACACGGTAAAAGAGATGAATCTCCCTGTCCTTTCCTCCACCGCCCGAAGATGATTTTCCCGGGCACAATAACATGACACAACCCATAGACGAACCGATCACCTTTTCATCCCTCAAGCTTGCGGAGCCACTCCAGCGAGCCCTGAACGATAAAAAATACACCCATCCCTCCCCCATCCAGGCCAAGAGCATACCGCACCTTCTCGAAGGCCGGGACATCATCGGTACCGCGCAAACGGGCACGGGAAAAACCGCTGCCTTCGCCCTGCCGATCCTCCAGCGGTTGAGCACCAATTCCCGCGCCCCCATTCCGAAGAATCCCAAGGCTCTCATCCTGACACCGACGCGAGAACTGGCTGCGCAGATTGGCGACAGCTTCAAGGCATATGGACGTTACCTTTCCCTGCGTCACACCGTCGTCTACGGTGGAGTCGGTTACCAGCCGCAAGTCCATGCCCTCTCCTCCGGTGTTGAAATCCTCATCGCCACACCCGGACGGCTGATGGATCTCGTCGAACGAGGATCTGTCAGCCTGTTTCGCGTGGAAGTTTTCGTTCTCGATGAAGCTGACCGGATGCTGGACATGGGTTTCATTCAGGACATCAAACGCATCATCCCCATGCTGCAACCCAATCGGCAGTCTATGCTTTTCTCCGCCACGATGCCCCCCGCCATCATCGATCTCGCCCGCACATTGCTCAAAGACCCGGTGAACGTCTCCGTCTCTCCGGCGGGAAGTACGGCAGACAAAATCGAACAACGTGTCTGCTACGTCCAGCATCACGACAAACTCAAACTTCTTATCCACCTTCTGAACCAGCAAAAGGAAGGGCTGGTACTCATCTTCGCCCGCACCAAGCACGGGGCGAGCCGCCTGGCGGACAAGCTGAGCCATGAAGGCATCCGCGCCGAAGCCATCCACGGCGACAAGTCACAGGCCGCACGCCAAAAAGCATTGGATAATTTCAAACGTCAAACTTCCCGCGTCCTCGTCGCCACAGATGTCGCGGCACGAGGCATCGACGTCAAAGGGATCACGCTCGTAGTCAATTACGACATCCCTCATGAGCCCGAATCTTATGTTCATCGAATTGGCCGCACAGCCCGGGCAGGGGCTGTCGGTCTGGCTGTTGCCCTCTGCGAACCAGCAGAACGGCCTCTGCTGCGCGACATCGAAAAACTCATCCGTCAAACCATTCCGCGCATGGAAAACCAGCCCTTCACCGCAGACATCAGCGCCCACGACGAAGCTTCAGCACTCCGCCCACCCCAGCATCGCCCACGCCATACAAGAGAGGGAAGCCACGCCCGCCACGAAGATCGTGATCGTCATCGGCGGCCTCACCCCAGACATCAGAAACAGGAAAGCGGACATCCCGGCAGCCATCCCCACAGCTCCGGAAAACCTTCTTCAGGAAAGCCCGAGGGAAAGAAAAAGGGCTGGATCAGCCGCATATTCGGCAAACTGAACCGCCCCAAGTAATACCATTTCTGTAAGAGCCTGTTCAGCCTAGCAAAGCTGACTGGCAGCAAGACAACGGGCTTCAAGGTCTTCCCAGCGGGCATAGGCCTCGGAAGTTTGTCGCTCCAGGTTTTCCAGTTCGGTTTTTAATTTAGGGATGGATTCAGGCTCTTTTTGGTAAAGCTCGGGGTCCCAAAGTTTGGCCGCAATTTCCTTTTGGCGAGTTTCGAGTGCTTCGATCCTGGAGGGCAGTTCGTCGAGTTCACGTTGTTCGCGCTTGAGGAAGGGTTTGGGTTTTTCCTTGGGCTGTTGGCCCGGAGTGGGAGGGGATTTTTCCTGAACGGGTGTGGTTGGGGTCTTTGCCGTCACGGCAGCCCGCTGGCTTACCCAGTCCTGGTAGCCGCCGATGTAGTCTTTTACGACTCCGTCACCTTCAAAGACAAGTGTGCTGGTGACGACGTTGTCCAGAAAGGCACGGTCATGCGAAACGAGGAGGAGGGTGCCGGAAAATTCGACAAGGATTTCTTCCAGCAGTTCCATTGTTTCGGCATCGAGATCGTTGGTTGGCTCATCGAGGACGAGGACGTTGGCAGGCTGGAGGAAGAGTCGTGCCAGCAGAAGCCGGTTGCGTTCACCGCCCGAGAGCATTTTTGCGGGCATGCGGATACAATCTCCCCGGAAAAGGAAGTCCTGCAAATAACTGTGGATGTGGCGCGAACGCCCCTGGAAGGTGACATTTTCCGCGTCCCCGGCAACATTTTGCGCGATGGTCTTGTCGTCATCGATTTGTGCTCGCAGTTGGTCGAGATAAACAATCTGGAGACGGGTGCCCGCCTTCACCTCGCCGGATGTCGGCTCGAGCTTGCCAAGGAGAAGTTTGAGAAGAGTTGTCTTGCCCCCTCCATTGGGACCAATGATGCCGATCTTGTCTCCCCGCCAGATGGTGTCGGAAAAATCCCGGATGATCGGTGTTGCGTCCGGCGAATAGGCAAAGGATACGTTCTTTGTCTCAATGACTTTTTGTCCGGACAAGGTGCCATCGGATATTCCGATCCGGGCGGTCTCCTCACGGTTGCGGAAGGCGCGGCGCTCCCTGCGCATAGCTTCGAGAGCCTTGACACGACCTTCGTTGCGTGTGCGGCGGGCTTTGATCCCCTGCCGGAGCCAGGTTTCCTCAATGGCAAGTTTTTTATCAAAAGCGGCACGTTGCTTCTCCTCGGCATCCAACACGGCGGCACGGCGGATGAGGTAAGTGTCATAGTCGCATTGCCAGCTGGAGAGTTTGCCCCGGTCAAGTTCGACAATGCGTGTGGCAAGTTTGCGGAGGAATGCCCGGTCATGGGTGACGAAGAAAAACGTGGCTTTGTGGGTGAGGAGAAATTCCTCAAGCCAGAGGATCGAGTCAAGGTCGAGGTGGTTGGTCGGCTCATCCAGCAAAAGCAGGTCCGGCTGCCCGGCCATGGCCCGGGCCAGAAGGACTCGGCGCTTCAATCCTCCCGAGAGGGCCGAAAAATCCTTCGCGGCTGGAAGCTTCATCTCAGCGATCAGTTCTTCGATCCGGAGATCACTCTGCCATTGCTCCTCGTGATGGTCGTGGCGCAGGCCCGATTCAATGACCTGGTGGACGGTGCCACAAATGTTTTCTGGAATTTCCTGCGGCAGGCGGGTCATGAATGTCCCCGGTTGCTGGATGACATTCCCGGAATTCGGGGGCTCTTCACCCGCAAGAATGCGCATGAGACTGGTCTTGCCGGTGCCATTGCGCCCCAGAAGGCATACCCGCTCACCCGGATCCACTTGAAAATCGACGGCATCCAGCAACGGTGCTGCACCGTAGCGTAAAGTCACAGCCTGAAGTTGGAGAAGTGGCATGGGTTGTTTTTTCTGGAAGTCGTGGGCAGAGAGGTTATGGGATCAGCCACAGGTATGGGAAGTAAAACGTGTCCGGGTGCGGTATTGTTTTTTACGGCCAAGGGCTATCCAATAACCAAAATCTCATGTTGTGCGCGGAGACAGAGGGCAAGACAAGGGGGATGGATTCATTTGGTGGAAGCCTTTTCAGGAACAGGGCCAACATCCATGCCATCATAGGACTCCAAACCAGTTGCTCCTGCCCTATTATTTTCGCACAGGTTTACCAGCGGCCTGAAACTCCAGTTTGGCAAAATGCCATCCGCAACCTCCTTCGATCCATCGACCTTCTTCCCCTGCTTTATCTCTTGGGAGGTGCCTTTTTTCGATCGGCGCGGACAGCGCCTGGGAGACCTGTCCGCCAATACCATCGTCGTCCTCATCCGGGACATGGAACCAATCGATATTCAGGATGTGAAGGAATCCAAATACAATTCCCTGAGGGAATACCCACACTTGGAAGCTCGACTTCGCCAGAGGGTTTCGCCAACAGAAGTCGCCATCACCTTTGACGCCATCCTCCGGCGCGACCAGATATCCCTACAGGCAAGGATTGAACTGTTCCAAAAAATCGCCGCCCATTTCCACAGCATCATCCAATTCGACGAAATCATAGAGGAAGCCATCACCGACGAACAATTTGTCCGCAATAATCGTGGCCAGCATCCAACGTCCGCCCAGCAAGACCAAATCCATATCAAAAGTCGACTGATTTCCTTCCGTCCCACACAACGAGTTTTTGTAAAGAGTGCCAACGGTTCCCCCCCTTCATCCATCTTTTTTGGTTTCGATTTCAGTCTACACTTTTACGATTCTTTTTTATGCGAATAACGCCCCGAGCGTAAATCTTCGACGTTCCTGAAAAATCCTGTCCAAAAGAAAAAGCCCCTCGTGTCAAGGAACACAAGGGGCCGTTGTTTTCGTTCTGTTTCTGAATAATTAAGTCGTGGGCGCAGGAGCATTGCCACCATCCTTGTGCTGCTCTCTCCGCTCAGATCTCTGTTTGTTGAGAGCGTCAATGACGGGAGCCAGCGACGGATCCTTTTTCAAAATCGCTGCCTGTACCTGTTCTTCAAGAGCCTTCACCTTTTCCATCGCCGCCTTGAAATCGGCCGGATTCGGTTTTTCTCCCTGTTTATGATTCTCCCGGGCTGTCTTCATCGCTTCCACCTGAGCTTTCAGTGCGGGATCACTCTCGATTACCTCGCGCCGAGTCTTTTGAAACTTTTCCCAGTCCGCCTGACTAACTCCAGGAGGTGGTCCCTTCCTAGGCCCATGACCGCCACCGCCCGGTCCGCCTTGATGAGGAGGTGGTGGAGTTGAATTGTCACCTTGCGCCAAGGAAGCACTCACCCCGAAGGTGCAGAGAGTAAGTGCCATGACTGATGTGAGAAGAACGCGTGTTGCTTTCATATAACTAGCATAAACCCGTGACCTTCCGGAAAGTTGCGGTGGCCTTCAATATTTTAAATGGTCGATTATGGTTAAAGCGCCTACACAGACCACATCCACTCCCTGCCAAGTCGGAAAGTCTTGGCAGGGGTGCACTTGCAAAGAGAAACCAGAATCAGACTTGGCCGTAGAGGGATTTACCAACCGAGCGAAGGTCTTCACACGCCTTCACCATACGGTCTGCAATCCCCTTTTCACCCTTCTTCAGGTAGGAGCGGGGGTCGTAGGCTTTCTTGTCGCCCACTTCACCGTCGATTTTCAGGATACCGTCATAATTCTTGAAGAGATGATCGGCAATCGGGCGGGTAAAAGCGTACTGGGTATCCGTATCAATGTTCATCTTGATGACACCGTATTCCAGCGTCTCACGGATTTCTTCCAACGGAGTGCCTGAACCGCCGTGAAAAACGAGGTCGAACTTGGCCGCAGGACCGTACTTCTTGATGACCGCATCCTGCCCATTTTTCAGAATGTCCGGACGCAGCTTCACGGCCCCGGGCTTGTACGAGCCATGGACATTGCCGAAAGTGGCGGCAAACATATAGCGGCCATGCCCCTTCAGAGTCTCATAGACTGTGAGCATATCTTCCGGCGTGGTGTACAGTTTCGTATTTGGAACCCCCGAATTGTCATGTCCATCTTCCTCTCCGCCTACGACACCCGCCTCGATTTCAAGGACGATTTCGTTTTTCGCGCAGAGCTGCAAAAGTTCGAGAGATAGTTTCAGGTTTGCCGCAAGTGGCAACTCGGACGCATCCAACATGTGCGAGGTAAAGAGATTCCCGCAACCAGCCGCGCGGCGCTCCTCGGTCGCCTTGATGAGAGGGCGGAGAAACTTGTCCACTTTGCCCGGCTGGCAATGATCCGTGTGAACTCCCACGAGAACATTGTATCTGGCGGCCAGACGATGAACCGCTTCGGCCAGCACGATGGCCCCCATGGCCATATCCTTGACATTCAGACCGGAGGCAAACTCACCTCCACCTGTAGAAACCTGAATGATCCCGTCCGACTTCGTATCGGCGAAAGCCTTCAGGGCACCATTAATGGTTGTGATGGAAGTGACGTTGACTGCCGCGTAGGCATAATCGCCCTTTTGAGCGGCATCAAGCATGGCGGCAAACTGTTTGGGAGTGGCTACTGGCATAGGGAGGGGAGTTAAAAACAAATCGACGACGGCGGAAAGCTAAAAATGAACCTCCCATCTGCGGAATCACTTACAAATCATTCCTTATACCTTCAGCTAATCGCTTCAGCAAAACTCAGGGCTGCTTGCCGACACCGTAAAGATTGTCCAACTGTTCGGGCGTGACATTGAGAAAACCCTCCCCCGAGTCATTCAAGACCAGCCCGATTTTTTCCAGCGTCCGTATGGCTCGGACTTGTGAAGGCCCGTTGGCCATATTGTCAGGCGCCAGCACCAATTCTGCCAGTGGCATTTTCTTCAACGGACTCAAATCCGTCACGTGAGTGCCGTGAATGCTCAGCGAGTGAAGATTCATCCCCTTCAGAGGCGACAGGTCGGCGACGGGAGTCTCCGAAATGTCGAGCATCTCCAGCGGCATGCCCGCCAGCGGACTCAGATCTTTGACATTCGTCCTTTGCAGCTTCAGCCAGCGCAACGGCATCCCTTTCAGAGGGGAAAGATCGGCTATGTCCCCTGCCCCGGCAAGGTCGAGATATTCCAGGGGCATCCCTTTCAACGCCGAAATATTCCGGGCGTTTGCCCCCTGAAGGGATAAAAACTTCAGGTGAAGTCCCGTAAGTGGCGAAAGATCGTCCGCCCTCAGATTCGTAGCAAACAGGCTGAAAAGCGGAAGGTTGTGAAGAGGGGAAATATCCTGCACCAAATCACCATCGAAGCAAAGCCGCTTCAAAGGCATCCCCCTCAAAGGTTCGAGAGAGGAAATCAGCGTCATCCGGCAATCGAGATCGAGCAACGGCACCTGACTCAGGGCGTTCAAATTATCCACCGGAGTCACGGCAATGTTGAGAAGACGCAACGGCATGCCGTGAAGCGGCGAGAGATTCTTGACCTTGGTCTTTTCCACACTGAGATAAGTGAGATGCAGTTGAGACAAGGGGCTGAGATCAGAAAGCTCCGTGCATTGATCCGCCTGAAGCACCTCCAGCCGGGAATTCCGCAACGGAGTGAGATCGACAACGGGAGTCCGGGAAATATTGAGAAACTTCAGCGGAAAAGCCGTCAAACCGGTCAGATCGGAAAGCGAGGTATTTTGAACCGACAGATAGGCGATGGGGATGTTCCTCAGTTTCTCCAGATCGAGATCCTTCACCCTGGACAGATTTAGCGCGACCGTCCCGTCTTCCAAAAGCGTGACCGCCTTGTCATTCGGCATCAGCCCCATGGCCTGGGCAAAAGCTTCCGGCCAGCCCGAAGCCGCCGAGGCATTGCGATCCCATGTCGGCATGGCCTTCGCAACCTCCATCTCGTAGTCATCTTTCAAAATATCCGCACTCGATGCCGCCGCCTGCGCAAAACTATTGGCCCCCTGCTGGACAAAAATTTTCGAAAAACGCCCGAAAGGCTTCATCCCTCGGTTGATCGCATCCCGACAGGTGTCCGCCAAAATCCCGGTAAAAGGATCACGCCCCCCGCCAACCAGATAAGCGTCCAATTCTCCCAACGCCGACTGGAAATCCCCCTTCACGATATAAGTCTGGGCGCGAAACATCCTCGTCGCCACGAGCTTTGGATCCGCCTTGAGAATCTGATCCGTCAGCTCCAAAGCCTTCGAATACGCACCCTGATTGATCCGCCACAAACCAAGTTCGAGAAGATTGGGTGCCATCCCCTTCAACTCCTCCGCCGATTCCTTTTGCTCCTCCGTAAGACTGGTCACATCCTGCTTCAAATTCACCGCAGCCGTGGCGGCTTTCCGAGCCTTGATTTCCAGCGTCGAAATCGATCCGAAAATTCCCACCGACAGCAAAACCACCGCCAGTGCGACCAGGGTAAAAACCATCGGGTGACGCCGGGCAAACCCCGCCGCCCCTCCAATATTGCGCTCATCCGTCGCCAGCGGAATCCTCCCCTTCGCAAAACGAAGCAAATCCTCCCGCAGAAAAACAATCGAACTGTACCGCGCATCCGCACGCGGCTCCAACGCCTTCAGCAAAATATCTGCCAGATGTCGCGGCACCGCCCGGCAAATTTCGGCAGGATCACTCGGTCGCCAGTTGGCCAGCCGCACCACATCCTTGCGAACATCGCCCGTCCCCTGAAAATGGCGACACCCCGTCGCATAATGATACATGACCGCCCCCAGGCTATACACATCGGCCCGCTCATCGATTCCCGTGGATTGATTCGCCACTTCAGGAGCGGCATACGCAAACGCGGGCGGAGGTGGTGAAGGCTTCTCTCCCACGAGCGAGGCAAGCCGGATGCGACTTCCGAAATCGGTCAAAATCGGCTTCCCATCCGATTTCACAATCACATCACCCGGATGTATGTTCAGATGGAGCACCCCGAGGCGGTGAACCATTTCCAGGGAATCACAAACCCGTGCAAAAAATCGCGCAGCCTCATCCAGATTCATTCTCCGCAACTGGAAAGGAGCCTCCTCATCCGCCTTCGACGCCGTGATCCGCAAAAGCCTCTCCGTCCACGTCTGCTCACCCGGAGTAAATGGCAAACCTCCCCTCGGCGCCTGAGTCCTCGGCAGCCATTTTTCAATCGGCGTGCCGTCCACATACTCAAGCGCAACAAACCATCCACGGTCATCACTCCCATACCCAAATGCGCGACAAATCCCCGGTATCCGATGCGTACCCAGATCAAACGCCTGCTTGCACAGCAACCGGGCTGCGGCCGCATCCCTCTCCGGCCCCACCGCAAAACGCTTCAGGGCAACAATCTCACCATCGGGAGTCGTGGCCTTCCACACCTCCTCCGTCACCCCCTCCACCATCACCTCGACGATCCGAAAACCTCCCACCACCTGGGGCGGCGGCAACCGCATCGACTCCAGCGAACGGATCGGCGGCACCGCCTCTCCGGCCCTCGTGCTGTGGACAACAAGAATCGTCGACGTCCCTTCCGGCCCCTCACATTGAAAAACCGGCTGAAGATAGAGAACCGCATCCTGCGGACGGCGCTCCACATCCTGTCCCACGAGAAAAACCACCTGCGCCTCCTGCTCATCCACCGGATAAACCAGAGTATTCGGAATCGTCCTCTGATCCAGAAGAGGCAACTCGTAAACCTGCCCCGTGGCTGCGGTAAACCCCTCGGGAAGATGTTCGAAAAAATGAAGCATCGCACGTTCGGTAAGAAGAATCTCCCCGGGATGCGACGCGTTCGCCAAAGCCAGCCCCTGCACCACCGCTGACTCATGCAACATCAAAAGAGCCAAGCGATCCAAGGCGACCTCGCCAAATGAAATGCCCACCCCCTGCGAGCGCAACTGCAGCGTACTCTTCTCCGCCCTCAACACCTCCAGATGTTGCACCGCCGCATCCACCACCTGCACTACATGCCGCACGCCTCCCGTGAAATGAACAAAAATCCATTCGCCTCGCGGCCCCAAGTCGAGGGACGCACCGAAACGGTAGTGCATCTTCAAAAGTCGATGGAGCAGAAGCCGGTTCTTGCTGTCTGCGGCATCCTTCAGCGGAAGAGGCGGAACGGCCAGCACACTTCCCAGCCTTCGTTCATTCGCATGATTTTTTTTCAGACGATGGGAAGGATTCTCAGCAGAAATCGGCACCCCCTCCAACACCTCATCCGTCTCAAAACGCTCCAGAACCACCTGGCGCCAGCCATTCTGCATCGAAAGCCGGACCACCCACGCTGCATTTCCACCCAGCGAAAACTCCCACCTTTCATGCGTCTTCGTCGCCGCCTGGATCTTCTCCAACACCCCCCCGCCCAGCGAACCCTCCAAAACCGACATGGGCGAACCAATGATCCGCTCCGTACCAGCCAGCCGGATCAACCCCGGACTGCAATACGCCAGCTTCAAATCCGGATCGGTGATAAAGACAAGAAATCCCTCCTCAGCCCCCTCTTCACCCGGCGCGGATTTCCTGCTCTGAACTGGGATACTCGTGGCCATGAAATGTATTAGTCACCCATGCGAAACATGGTGCGGCCAGGAAAAAATCCCCTCGGGAAGTTCGACAACATTTCCCAACTATATAACGCCCTCCCAGCCGCGGGCAACGTCTAAGAGGCCTTTGACAAACCCTTCCCAAAAGGGTTAGCTGACCTCATGAAAGCCCCCTCACCCGAGGCAAAACTCCTCCGCGAACTCATCGCCATTCCCAGTGTCAACCCCGACGGGAACCCCGGCACCCCGCACACCGGAGAGAAAAACATCGCGGAATTCATCGCCAACTTTTTGAAAAAGAGCGGAGCCGAAACCCGTCTCGAATTCGTCGAACCGGGCCGCCCCAACGTCATCGGCCTCCTTCGTCCCAAGGGGAAAACCCTGCGACGCATCCTCTTTGCCCCCCCTTCGGACACCGTCAGCGTCGCCGGAATGTCCATTTCCCCCTTCGACCCCGTCATCAAAAACGGCAAAATCTTTGGCCGGGGAGCCACCGACACCAAAGGCTCCGTCGCGGCCATGCTGACCGCACTCACCTGGTTGAAAAAACATCCCTCGCAACACACCGAATTCACCTTCGTCGCATTCATGGGGGAAGAATCCTATAACCGAGGAGTCCGCCATTTTTGCAAAAAACACCCGGAGTACGACCTCGCCATCATCGGCGAACCGACCGGCATGCAAATCGTCCACGCCATCAAAGGCACCTGCTGGCTCCAGCTCGAAGCCCACGGTCGGGCCGCCCACGCCTCCATGCCTCATCTCGGGAAAAACGCCATCGGCATGACCCTTGAAGCCCTCCGTCGCCTCCAACCAAAATTCGATCAAATGGTCCAAGACCACTCTCACCCCGAGCTAGGACGTCCCACCTGCAACATCGGCACCATCCGGGGAGGATCAAAAATCAACATCGTCCCCGACCATTGCACCACCGAAATCGACATCCGCTTCCTCCCCGAAATGCAAATGCTCAAATTGCTGAAAGAATGGGCCCCCGCCGCCAAACCTTGCAAACTCACCTCGACACGAATCGACCACCCCTTCCACACCCCCAAAGAAACCCCCCTCCTTCAACGAATCGTCAAACACTGTCGAGGCTGGGCCACCGCCCCGTGGTTCTGCGACGCCTCCATCCTCGCTCAGGCAGGCATACCCTCCATCGCCCTCGGCCCCGGCTCCATCCGCCAAGCCCACACCCGCGACGAATTCATCACCCTCCGCGACCTTGAAAAAGGCACCACTCTTTTCCAACAAATCCTCGCAGATCTCGAAGAAGTCTAGAACCTATTGCAAAAGTCTTTTAAGGCATATCCAGGCACAAGCCAGAACCAAAAGAGCCTCGTACATATAGGCGTAATACTCAAAACGCAAAGTGAGGCGGCGGAAGCCGTTGAGCCAG
>Ga0187810_10000506_pt1 | contig 14919 bp, 14 predicted proteins | sample NC_wetland_sal_i_9_FD_132963 | JGI IMG/M metagenome (GOLD analysis project Ga0187810, IMG submission 132963) | Wetland sediment microbial communities from Neuse River Estuary, North Carolina, USA - ASW_5 | ecosystem: Environmental > Aquatic > Freshwater > Wetlands > Sediment | place: USA: North...
AGCGGCCCAGGAATCGCCGCGCGTCCGCCGCGTCCTTTCCACGTTGCGATTCGATGAGCAGCACCAGCTTTTGGAAATAAAACAAATCGACGGCGATTTCCAGGAAGAACAAGCGCCGCTCCTGCTGGTAGCGTTCCATCGCGTGCTCCAGCGGCCGGGCAAAGGGAGATTCACGAATTTGATCGATCACCGCGGGAATCGATCCAGCCTCGAGCAATCGTTCCCACGGCCAGCGCGAGGCACCAAGCGGAATCAACGAAGCGCGGGAGCGCGACGGATCTAACCCGTAGTGCACGGTGCGGAGAACGGTCTTGAGGTTCGCAATCTCGAAGCGCTGCTTATACCAAGCCACAAGCTCCCCGGCGCCGCGCGGGAGAAAACGGATCACTGCGCGACCGGCGTCGGCAACCTGGCCGCCGCGAGTCCGCTCCCGCTGGGCGAGAAGCTGATCCAGTTCCCCTGAGGTCTTGGCTTCCAGAAGACGATCCCACGCGGCGCGATCCAGGAGCCGCGAAAGCCTCGCCCGGATGTACCCCTGCGCTGCCGCGTAAGAGAACAGGCTCACGCTATGCGCCCCTGTTGGTTACCCAGCCCACCACCAGGTCGACGGCTTGCGAAAAGTGTTCCTTCGCCTTCCGTTCGATTTCCTGAGCGTTAGCCTCCGCTTGTTCCAGACGAGCTTTCATCTCGGCGGCGGCTTTGGACTCGGCTTCTTCCAACTTGGCGCGCAACAAATTCGCTGCCTCCTGACGAACGGCTTCCACGGACTGCTTGGCTTGCTCGCGAGCTTGCGCGATGGTTTGATGCGCGCGCTCTTCGGCGGCTTTCAGAATTTCCCGCGCCTGATCTTCGGCCTCGATCAGACGCTTAAGGGTGCTTTGTGCTGGCGACGCTTCTGGCATGAATCCATCAGTTCCGCAAACGGGCGCGTGCCACGAAGCGCCGTGGAGCCGGCCCAACATAGTTGAACGGGAAGCAGGTGATCAACGTGGCCACCGCCTCCGAAGCGGGCGCAGTCAAAGCGATACCCTCCGGCTCAACCACCTCGATGGATTCGATCGCATAGGTGAAGCTGCCCCGAGTGGTGGAGATTCGTACTGTATCGCCCTTTTCCAGCCCGCGCAAGGGTCGAAAGAACGTATCGCGATGCCCCAAAACAACAAAGTTCCCCACTTCTCCAGGCTGGGCTGTCGATGGTACGTGTCCCACTGCCCGCCGCAGAGTCGCGGCATCCAACCCCTCCCGCACCATCACGCTCAAGCCGACCCGCGGCGCCTCCAGCTCGCCGATCAGCAACGGATCTCGTCCTGATGGTTTCGCTAGATTCGTCAGAAGCCGGAACGCAAGTTCGGGTTGCGGACGGAGCTCGGAAGCAACAATTGGTTTCGTTATCCCCGGGTTTCCATCCGCAACCTGAGTCCTTCCAGCTTGCGCTTCGAACTGGAGTTTCTGCGTGTATTGGTAGTACGCCGCATCCAACGATGCCCATGCGAACACCAGCACACTTGAAGCCCCAGCAACCATGAATAGATCCGCTGCCAACTTCAGTAGCGGTCTAGGTCCCAGCTTCATTCGGATACGCACGGCAAACACCGGCTTAGCGATTCGTGGTGCGCGCGACTGCAAATCGCAGACTGGCTCCCATAATTAACGCGAGCAAACCCGCCAAGCCGATCGCAAAAATCGGGCTGGCAGTCTTCGGCAACGTTTCCGGAGTCGGTTCTAACGCTGGCGCCAGGGACAACGGAGGCAGACCTGGAGCAAGTGCGGCTACCTCTTCCTCGGGAACCGGCTTCTCCTCTCCGGCTTTGTTGATCTCCTCTAGCGGAGCAGTCTTTAACTCGGCTTCGGTCTTCGCTGGCGTTTCTATCACCGTCGCGCCAGCTTCTTCGGCGACCTTCGCCGCTAGACCCTTCGGATACACGAACTCCTGGCCGAAGTTGTCTCCTGGATAGAACCAGGCACGCAGGGCGGTCGGATTGCCACGGGGCGTCTCCCAAAAGGCGAATCCGGTTTTGTCCTTCGGTTCGAGCTGATAGTTTGGAATCGCCAGAACCGTAGTGAACAGCTTGTCCTGCCGCTCGTTGAAGATTTGAACGATATGGCGGTTCGAGGGGGAGTTCAGTAACAGCATTACGTACTTACCGGGTTCCAGAGTTACTACTGGTACGCCGGCCACAATCAGCGGCTGGTTCAGGGTGATTACCGTCCTCTTGTCCCAATCGCTCGCGAAAACAGCGAACGCAAACGACAAAGCCAAGGAGCAAACGGCTAGTGTCTTGGACATAATTCATCTCCTTCTTCAGTAACATTTCTGCAATCGACAGACCGCAAATGACATGCTGATCGCCGATGGTCAGGCGCTTACCGGGCCTCGAATGGGTCTAGGTGCGCAGAAAAGCGGGCCAATTCACGCACATAGCTTTGCCCGACCTTGATAACGTTATACCGGAGCGCATCCAGCTTGCCTCACTTCCATCTGTTCGGGCCGGCGCATCTTCTAATTCTGGCTTCCGTACCTGCCACCGCTCTCCTGCTGTCCAAGGTGTCGCGGCATAGCCAAGCCTCGGCTCGCGCCGTTCGTTACGGCCTGGGCACGTTCCTGGCACTGAACGAGCTGATATGGTACGCCTACAAGCTCCACTTTGAGGGCTTCCGCTTCCCGGAGGGACTTCCATTACAGCTGTGCGACCTGACGTTGTGGCTCTCCGTCTTGACGCTCTTCACTCTCAACCCTTTGTCATTCGAGATAATGTACTTCGCCGGTTTGGGCGGCAGCGCCATGGCCCTCCTTACACCCGACTTGTGGGCGCCTCTGGCATCCTATCCGACCATCTATTTCTTCCTGGCGCACGGAATGGTGTTCGTCTGCCCGCTGGTGCTGCTGTGGAGCAAACAGGCCCGGCCGCGCCCGCGCTCTCCTTGGTTGGCGTTCGCCGCCTTGAACGCATTTGCCGCCCTGGTTGGGATTTTCAACGCTATCTTCAAAACCAACTATATGTATCTGTGTGCCAAGCCCGCGGCCGCTTCCATCCTCAATTTGTTTGGCCCGTGGCCGCTCTATCTGCTGGCGGCCGAAGCCATGGCCCTGGCCATCTTCTGGTTGCTCTGGCTTCCCGTTCGCTGACTCAGGCCGCTATAAGTCAGATACACGCCCAGAAGAAATGAGACGCCAACATACCAATAGAATCGCTGTTCGTATTGCAGCTGCCCGAGGAAGAACCCGGCTGCGGCCTCCGGCGTTAGGAACAAAAGGAGCAGGCCTTTGATCAACGTCGTCCAGCCGATCAGGGTCACGATCACTGGCTGTGCGCCGCCCGACCAGACATTGTGGCCAAGAATGATCGCCAGCCCCGCGGCGAGCGCCATGATTCCCGACACCAACAGCACCGGAGGGTTGTGAACGAGCGCGGTCACCGTCTCGATCGTCGCTTGCTTATGGGTAATCATGGACAGCGAAACGAGAATCGAGTAAAGTCCGAGCAGCCTGCTGAGAAATGTTGTACGCCCTAACATACTAGCCCCCTAATCGCAACCGCAATCCAAGGACCACGCTTCCCAGACCGAGTTTCTAGCGCCCGCTACCTCGATAATTGCCGCAATGCCGAGCCTGCCGGCTGCACGAGAATGAACTTGTCGGGCGTCACATCGGCTGAGTTCATCTTCATGCTGGTGACGGTTAACTGAACCTCATAATGGTCCTGCGGTCTCTTGATGTCGATCCCCGTCGGGAAAGGAATGCCGCCGTAACTCTTCCAGTTTGAATACATCGTGTCGCTGACCACGCGGCCTGACCAGTCGAAGGTCTTTTGCCTCACGATTTGCAGGTTATGACGATCAAAATATATGCTCCGGACGAGTTCGTCATTTGGATCGCGCCGGATGAGCAACAGGATGTAAGTTGCCGCGCCGCCTGTTGTATCTTCCTCAAGCAACGTGACGTCGGCCGGATTCGGAGGCTGAATCACCAGCGAAGTTAGGAACGCGGTTGGGCGCAGGCGCTCCAATTTGTTGTTCGATGCAATCGGCACGGTGTCATTGCCCTCGATGAACTGGTTCTTGTTCGGGATATACATGCGAAATTCATCTCCGGCGGAAACCATGTCAAACACCGTCATGTGCATCACAGGATCTGTTCCGGCAATACGGATTCTGTCTGGTTTCTGGAACAGAACGTAGCCGCCAAGTGTGGCGTAATCCTTGATTTCCCCTTCATAAAGGCTCCCCACCGATGGCGCCATGTCCATTCTTATCAGGAACGATTGGACAGGGTCCGCGATGTTGTGGACGCGCTGGATCAAATCATTCTTTGTGGCGCTCAATAGTGGTCCGCTCGGCCCGGACCGCGGAGTAACCGTGCGTTTGCGCACCAAGCATGAGCTCAATAAAAGCATGAAAAGACAGGCCAGAAGCGTCAATCTTGTTGTTGGATGAATGGCCATGCCCGCGATGTCTCCTGGCACGCCGATCGCCGATGCGCGGCACGCCACTTGCTACTGACGAAGTGTCGCATCCGCCGCGGCGACCCATGACGCGATACATCCCTCTGTTTGCGCTCTTTGCTCTCTGTGCCCGTGGAAGCGAGGTCGATGTCCAGGACATCGTTGACCGGGCCAGCAGGACAATGCAAGCGGATTGGTCCGCTGCCCCGGGCTTCGCCTTCATGCAACGCGATCTGACAACGTCGAAAGGAATAACCACTCGCAAGACGCATCAGGTATTCATGATCTCTGGGTCAGATTACTACATGCCAGCCGCTATCGACGATCAGCCGCTTCCCGCGGACCGAGAGAAGCTGGAGTTGGAAGCGCTAAGAAACGAGGTGGAGCGCAGAAGTCGCGAAACTGCGAAGCAGACCCAGCAGCGCTCGGAGCAATATCGCAAAATGCGCGAGCAGAATGGCGTTCTTCTCACGGAGTTCACGCAGGCCTTCGATTTTACATTTGCTGGTGAAGAGACCATCAACGGCCACGCCAGCTATGTCTTGGATGCGAAGCCGAAGGCCGGTTATCGGCCGCCGAACCGCACCGCGAAGATTCTCACTGGCATGCAGGGCCGGCTCTGGATCGACAAAGAAGCCTTCCATTGGGTCAAGGCCGAAGCCACAGTGCTGAAGTCTGTTTCCGTTTTCGGACTGTTTGCTCGAGTGTCGCCGGGCACGAAGATGGAACTCGAAATGACGCCGGTGACGGATTCGGTCTGGTTGATCAGCTGGTTCGCCGTCGATCTGAAAGTATCGATTCTATGGTGGAGCTCCACAAAGGCGACCGAGTCGACCTTCAGCGGCTATCGGCCGGCATCCGCCGCATTGGCGGAGGCGCTTGCCAACGAGAAGTAGTTACTCGTAGTGCAACGCGTCATTCATAATGTAAAGCCTCGATCGGATCCAAGTAAGCGGCTTTGCGAGCCGGATAGTAGCCGAACGACACCCCCACCAACGCCGAGAAGAAGAAAGCCAGCGCGATCGATCCCACGCTCAATAATGTGGACCAGTGCGCGAAGTACGAAATCAGCAGGCTCGCCGCGACCCCCAACACAATGCCAATGGCGCCTCCGGCCACCGACAGCGTGACCGCTTCCACCAGGAATTGCGCCAGGATGTCTTTGGTCTTCGCGCCGACGGCTTGGCGCAAACCGATCTCCTTGGTGCGCTCCGTCACCGACACCAGCATGATGTTCATGATGCCGATCCCGCCCACAATCAGCGATACGGACGCGATCGCGGCCAGCAGAATCGCCATTACGCGCGCCGAGGTCTCCTGTGCCTTGAACACTTCCTCCATGTTGCGGATGGTGAAATCGTCATCCTGGTTGGATTGAATATGGTGGCGCTGGCGGAGCAGCGATGTCATCTGGTCCTGCGCATCGTAAGTCATGCCCTCCCGCGCCTGCACCATGATGGCGCCCACCGAAGCGGCATTGGCCTGGCTCGATCCAATCACCTTCTTCTTCGCCGTGCTGATGGGCATCAGGACGATGTCGTCCTGGTCCTGCCCGGTGGGCGACTGGCCCTTCGGCACCAGCGTTCCGGCCACGGTGAAAGGCACCGACTTGATGCGAATCACTTTGCCCACCGGATCTTCGCCACCGAATAGATTGTCGATCACCGTCTTGCCCAGCAGCGCAACTTTCGCGGCCGAATCCACGTCGGCACTCGTGAACGCCTGGCCGTGCTCGATACCCAGGTCGCGAATGGTCAGATAGTCTGGCGTGGTGCCGACGATCTGCGTCCCCCAGTTGCTGTTCCCGTAGACCACCTGCACGCCACCCCTGCTGTAGGGCGCGGCCACTTGCGCGCCTGGGCACTCGCGAACAATCGCTCGGGCGTCGTCTTCGGTCAGCGTCAGCGCGTTGCCGGTCCCCAGGCGAATGCCGGAACTGGTGATGCTGCCCGAAAGAACGATAATGATGTTGCTTCCGATGGACGCGATCTGCTGTTGAATGCGGGCCTGTGCCCCCGATCCGATCGCCACCATCGCGATCACCGCCGCCACGCCGATGATGATGCCCAGCATGGTGAGCGCCGAGCGCAGCTTGTTGATGCGCAATGCGCCGAACGCGATTCGCATGCTGGCCTTCAGCTTCTTCATGGGACCATCTCCGGAGTGCGTGCCGCAGGCACCTCCGCCGGTGAAAGCGCCGGCTCCTGCAACTCCCGTGCCGCGTCGCGAGGCGTACGAACGGGCCGGTCACTTACGATCCTTCCGTCCTTGAACGTGATGATGCGCTGCGCGTACAGCGAAATGTCGGGCTCATGCGTTACCACCACCACGCTGATGCCCTTCTCGCGATTCAGCCGCTGGAAGATCGCCATGATCTCCACGCTGGTGCGCGAATCGAGTGCTCCCGTCGGTTCGTCGGCCAAAATGATTTGCGGCTCGTTGATCAGGCTCCGTGCAATCGCCACGCGTTGTTGCTGGCCGCCGGAGAGCTGATTCGGATGGTGTCCGGCGCGATCTTCCAGTCCGACAACCCGCAACGCGCTCATGGCGCGCTCATGCTCATTGTTCGAACCCTCCGCGCTATACAGCAATGGCAGCTCGACGTTCGCGAGCGCACTAGTACGCGGAAGCAGATTGAACTGCTGAAACACGAAACCGATTTTGCGATTCCGGATCTCGGCCAGCCGGTCCCGATCCAACTCGCCCACGCTCACGCCATCCAGAAAATAGGCGCCGGATGTCGGCCGGTCCAAGCAGCCGAGAATGTTCATGAACGTCGATTTGCCCGAGCCCGATGGCCCCATGATCGCCACGAAGCTGCCGCGATCGATGGTGGTGGAGACCCCGCTCAACGCATGCACACTGACATCGCCCAACCGGTACACCTTGGTCAGGTTCTCGATCCGGATGAGCTCGCCGTTCACAGCGGCCTCCTACAATCCGACTCGGCCGGTGCCAGTCGTGCTCGACGTCGCATGCGCCTTCGACGTCGCGCCCACTACAATCCGCTGCCCCTCGGTCAAGCCGCTCACCACCTGGATGTATTTGCCGTCGCTGATCCCGAGCTGCACGCTGACCGGCGTCACCTGTCCGTTCGCGAGCACATAAATAACCTGCTGGCCCTTCGGCTTCACCGCTGCCCCAGATGGATGAAATCGCAACGCAGCGACCGGAATTCGCAAAGCGTGTGACACCTTGCCGGAAACAATCCTTACCGTCGCCGTCATGCCTGGAAACAACCTCAGGTCCGGATTCGCAACCTGCACGACGACGTCGTAGGTGATCACATTTTGCACATTGATGGGCGCCTGGCGGATCTGCGCCACGGTTCCAGGGAACGTCACGCCCGGATAGGCATCGACGGTAAAGTTGGCAGTCTGGCCCACGCGAATCGGACCCACGTCGGATTCATCCACATTGGTGTCCACCTGCATCTTGGTCAGATCTTGCGCGATCAGGAAGATCACCGGCGCTTGAAACGATGCTGCTACAGTCTGCCCGACATCCATATTTCTAGAAACAACCGTCCCATCCACCGGAGCGGTAATTTGGGTGTGATCGAGATTGAGCTGCGCCTGCTCGAGCGCCGCAGCGTTTTGCTTCACCGTGGCTTCGGCTTGATCGAGCTGAGTCTGCGCCACCTCGATCTGCTTTTTCGCCGATTCGGCTGTCGCTTCGGAGGCCGTCTCTGCAGCTTGCGCGGCGTCCACGCTCGCGAGCGATTGATCGTAGTTGGCCTGCGCGGTGTCGGCGTCTTCTTTCGACGTTGCGTCTTGCCGCAGCAGAACGATCCTCCGCTCGTTCTCGATCTTATCCAGCGCCACCACACTCTGCGCTTTCACCACGTTCGCCTTCTGCGCCGCCACGTTGGCTTGCGCGCTGGCCAGGTCCGATAGCGACTTCTGTAGCGTTGCCCGCGCCGTCAGCGCGGCGGCTTTCGCGGTATCGAGATTGGCCTTGGCTTGATCCACCTGCGCTTTGAAAATGGCTGGATCGATGCGGGCCACCAACTGGCCCTGCTTCACTTTGGTGTTGAAGTCCGCGTACAGCGCGATGATGTTGCCCGATACCTGGCTTCCCACCTGTACCGTCACCACCGCGTTGCAATTCCCAGTGGCCGTAATGGCCGATTCGATGTCCCCACTGTCCACCATCGCGGTCGTGTACTCGGGTTTGCTGCTACGCCGCGCATTAAACAGGGCAGCCGCAACCGCCACCACGATTACGAACGCGATCAGCGAGTACCACTTCGCTCGCCGATGCCTATGCGGCTCATGAGCCGGATTCTCAGCCTCTCCCCGCTCCGGAGGCGAAGCGATCACTGTGGTTGTCACGGCGCGTCCTCGCCGGAGGTGAGAGCAATCGGGGTGCCGAGGGAATCTCAGCTAAGGCCTTAAGCCCCCTGGAGATAGCGGCAGCGGTCTAGACGCGTTGCGCGAGGTCACTCAGGTTGACAGCCTAAATCGTCTCGGCCACCATCTGAATGGCCCCGCACGGGCACTCTTCCATGCACATCCCACAGCCCTTGCAATAGTCGTAGTTGAACCGGAATCGGCTGCCCGGCCCGAGTTTGACCACGGCATTATCGGGACAAACGCCATAGCAGTTGTCGCACTCGAAGCAGTTCCCGCACGACAAGCACCGGCGCGCCTCAAAAAGCGCCGTGCTCTCTGCCAGGCCGCTCACCACTTCATCGAATGTGGTCTCGCGCCGGACCGCATCCAGCACCGGCTGCACCGTCAACGGCGCGTCCGAATAGTACCAGGAGTTGAGCTTGTCGAATCCAGCCAGCTCGTGCTTCGGGGCAGGCTGATAAACGCCTCCGCGCAACCAGGCGTCGATGTTGCGCGCCGCCTTCTTCCCGTGTCCTACCGCCACCGTAACCGTGCGTTCGTCCGGCACCATGTCGCCGCCCGCGAACACACCCGCGTGCCCAGTCATCATTTGGGGGCTCACCTTCACCACGCCGTTCACGATCTCCAAGCCCGGCACGCGTTCCAGAAAACTCAAATCCACGTCTTGCCCGAGGGCCAGCACCAGCGAATCCGCTTCGATGGTCTCGAATTCTCCCGTGGGCTGCGGAAATCCTTTTTCATCCAGCCGCATCTTCTCCACTTTGAAGCTCGCGTCGCCCGCTTCCTTGATGGTGGTGAGCCACCGGAATTGGATACCCTCCTCCATGGCTTCCTGGACTTCGAAATCGTGCGCGGGCATCTTCTCGCGCGTGCGGCGATAAACGATCAGGGTCTCGGTGGCGCCCAGCCGCTTGGCCGTGCGTGCGACATCCAGCGCCGTGTTTCCACCGCCATACACCAGCACGCGCCGCCCCAGCTCCGGAGGCTTCCCGCCGTCCACGCTGCGCAACACGCCCAATGCATCCAAAATCCTGCTCGCATCGCCAGCCGGAATATAAGCGCGCTTGGAGACGTGCGCGCCAACCGCGAGAAATACGGCATCGAATTCCTTGCGCTCCAGCACGCCCGCCAAATCGTCCACCCGCGTGTTGAGGCGTATCGTAACGCCCAGCTTTTCGATCCGGGCGATCTCGGCGTTCAGGATGTCTCGCGGCAAACGATACTTCGGAATGCCGAAGCGCATCATCCCCCCTGGTGCGGGGCCAGCTTCGTAAATCGTGACCTTATGCCCCAAGCGCGACAAATGATAAGCGGCGGACAAACCCGACGGCCCCGATCCAACAACGAGCACGTGCTTGCCGGATGCTTCCCTCGCCGCGTCGAATTGCCACCCCTTGCGGATGGCTTCGTCGCCCAAGAAGCGCTCCACCGCGTGGATGTTGACCGGCTGATCCAGTTGCCCACGATTGCAAGCCGACTCGCAGGGATGATAGCAGGCCCGTCCCATGATCGCGGGCAGGGGATTGTTCTCCACCAGGGATTTCCACGCCGCGTGATAGTCGCCCCCCTCGGCGTGATACAGCCACGCTTGGATGTTCTCCCCAGCCGGACAGGCATGATTGCACGGTGGCAGGCGGTCCACGTAAACTGGCCGCTCCGTCCGCCACGATCCCGTATGATTCGCGAGGCTCGAGCCGGTATCGAGCGTAATGGCAAATGGCTTACTCATGCCCCCGCTCCATTCTGCAGCCCAAACCGCCGTATATTCCGATCCGCAATCGCCTGGATCGCCGCAATGCGCTCTTCATCGCGCACCGGCCGGAACAAATGCGCGAAGCGCTTCTGCAGTTTCAAATATTCCTCGGCCGGCTGCCTCCGCCGGATTGTCGTGCGCTCGGTCACTTCGCCGAACTCCGCCTCAAACAGCGGGAACAATCCGCTCTCCACCGCCATTCGCGCCACCTTGATCGTGTCGTGCGGCTCCGATCCCCAGCCGAGCGGGCACGGCACGTGAACATGGATGTAGCGCGCGCCGTGAATCGGCACCGCCTTCTCCACCTTGTATTCCAGATCGTGCAGATTCGCCACCGATGCCGTGGCGACATAAGGAATCCCGTGCGCCATCGCGATCAGCGGGACACTCTTGCCCTGTCCGAACACATTCCCCGGCTTGGCCCCGACCGATGGCGTGGTCGCTGTGCGCGCGGCCGCTGGCGTAGTGCCCGATCGCTGCACACCCGTGTTCATGTACGCTTCGTTGTCATAGCAGATGTACAACACATCGTCGTTGCGCTCGAACATTCCCGACAGGCAGCCCAACCCGATATCGGCCGTCCCGCCGTCGCCGCCTTGCGCGATCACCCGCACGTTCGCGCGTCCTTGCGCTTTCATCGCCGCCGCAACGCCCGCCGCCACCGCCGCCGTATTGCCAAACAGCGAATGCATCCACGCCACTTGCCACGAAGTTTCTGGATACGGCGTCGAAAACACTTCGAGGCACCCCGTGGCATTCACGGCGATCAGGTTGCCCTCCGCGGCGCGCATGGCCGCATCCACCGCATAGCGCGCACCCAGCGCTTCGCCGCACCCCTGGCACGCCCGATGACCGCTGTTCAACGCGTTCGAGCGCTGTACATCCGATTGCACCGCCCGGTCCGATTCATCGAGCAACCGATTGCCGACCGTGAACGTTCCCGTCTGATAAAACTTGATCTGATGAAACGGCATCGTTGCTCCTAACTGACCCTCGGCGTCCCCAGATCCTTCAGAATGCTCTCGGCCACCGGTCCCGATCGCCGCGTGGCCTTCTCCCGCCACAATTGCCGGTTGACGATGTCCCAGTTCAGATCCAGGAACGTCACGCTTTCCAGCGCGTCCGCTTTCGCGCGTCCAAACAATTTCAGCAGCGATGCTTTCGTGATGGCCCGCCCGCCGAGGCCGGCGATGACGGTGTAAGCTCGCTGGCGCCGCGCTGAAATAGCCATCTGCACATCGGTCGCGAGCATGCCGCCCATCCCCGGCGCCAAGGATTTATCGATCACAACCACGCGCTTGGCGCCGCTCAACGCCCTTCCCACCGCTTCCAAAGGAAACGGCCGGTACGAACAAATGCTGATGGAACCGATCGCGACGTTGTCCGCCCGCAGTTCATCCACGGCTTCCTGGATCGTCCCGTTCACCGAGCCTAGCGCCACCACGATGGTCTCCGCGCCTTCGATGCGATACGGCCGCAACAGCCCACCCGACTCCCGCCCGAACGTTTCGAAAAACTCGCCGCTGATCTCAGGAATCCGATCCAGCGCCTGCAATTGCTTGTGATGCGCCAGGTAACGGACTTCGCTGAACGCCTCCGGCCCCACCATCGCACCTATGGACACCGGCGCCGCGGGGTCCAGCACTTGCCTCGGCTCGAACGCCGGCAGCCACGCGTCCACCTGCTCCTGCATCGGGACATCGATGCGATCGTAGGCGTGCGTAAGGATGAACCCGTCCATGCACACCATCACGGGACACGACAGTTCCTCGGCCAAACGAAACGCCTGAATGTGCAGGTCCGCGGCCTCCTGGTTGTTTTCCGCGTGCAGTTGGATCCATCCCGAATCGCGCATTGACATCGAATCGGAATGATCGTTCCAGATATTAATCGGCGCGCCGATCGCCCGGTTCCCGATGGTCATCACGATCGGAAGCCCGAGCCCCGCCGCGTTATACACCGCCTCCGCCATGAACAGCAGCCCTTGGCTGGCCGTAGCGGTGTAGGTGCGTGCACCCGCGGCCGACGCCCCGATTGCCACCGACAGCGCCCCGAATTCCGACTCCACGTTCAAGAATTCGCACCCGGCCAGCGCGCCCGACTTCACCATCTCGCCCAGCCCCTCCACGATGTGGGTCTGCGGCGTGATGGGGTACGCGCAAATCACTTGCGGCCGGCACATCGCCACTGTTTCCGCTACCGCGCGCGAGCCTTCAATTTGTTTCCACATGATTTTGCGTGCCCTGCCCAATTAATTCGTAGGCTGCTTGCGCCGCAGCGGCGTTGGCCTCTCCGATCTTGCCCGCGAACTTCTGCCGGATCGCCGCCAGCACGGAGTCGATCCGCAACTCGCAGGTCATCGCTGCAAACGCGCCTAGGAGCGTGCTATTCGGCAACGGCCGCCCCACGTAGCGCAGGGCCAGCTCAGTGGCCGGCACGGTTACAGCGTGATCGCCAACATGGGAACCGATGCCGAGCTCATGGATGCCGCGGGTTGAATTAATCAACACGTATCCATCGCTCTGCAATCCATCAAACAAACCGGCTTGAGACAGCAGCGTGGGATCTTGAATGATCAGCGCGTTCGGTTCCGTCACCGGCTCGCGCGACCGGATCGGCTGATCGGAAATGCGGCAGAACGCCATCACAGGCGCCCCCATGCGCTCAGAGCCAAAACTCGGAAACGCCTGCGCGTAGCGCCCTTCCAGGAATGCGGCGATGGAGAGCATCTCGGCGGCCGAAACCACCCCCTGGCCCCCTCGCCCATGGATGCGGATTTGCACGCCATCCGAGCGAGCAACTCATCTGCCGATCACAAGTCGTTGAAAAAGTGAAGGCTCAAGCGCCGTGCTGAGTGTTATGCCCCAGCCAATTGGCCTCTGCCCGATCCCCTACCGATCGATCGACAACGCCAGCGCATTGGCTGCCCAGCCCGTGGCCATCGTCGAGATCCACTGGTCCTCGCCATACGGGAAGCCGCTTTCAAAATACTGCTGGAATTTTGTGGCGCGAGTAGCGACGTGCCAGGAGCCATCCGCACTTTGCGAGGCGAGAAGGAACCTTACGCCTTTGGGATCCGGTCGCATCACGCCGGCTTCATTGAGCGCCCACACCGTCATGCCCGTAGCATACGCATCGCTCGGAAATCCCCGCCGTTGCGCCCAGCCGCCGTCGGAACGCTGCAACGCCAGGATCGGCTCGGCTAATTTGCGAAGTTCCGCTGCGCTCGCACCCGCCGCGGCAACTCCAACCAGCCGCATGTCCATATCTTCCAGGATCACGGGTTCCGCATGCAGTAGCCACTGCTTGCCGCGTTCGATCCGTTGCTTCATTTCGTTGGCGCGTCCGGGAGTGCCGTAGGTCTTCAATGCCCGCATCGCCATCGCGGTGCGCGAAAAATCGCTATCCTGCAGCGGGGAACGCGAATATCCGGGAAGGTGCCATCCGCCGTCGCCGCCCTGCGACGCCGCCAGGTTCGCCACAAGAAGATCAGTGACGTGATTCGACGGATAGCCCGCGCGCAACAGAGCTTCGACGGCGTACAAATTGTTGTCCGCACCGCCTAACGCGGCTGCCCCTTCCAGCTGGACCGGGTTCATGGTCAGCGTGATCTGCCATTGGCGATCGTGCGACGCTTTCTCGTCCACCGGAATGCCCTTCGCGCGCGCAGCCGCCGCTGCAAACTCCGCCGGAGGCTGTTCATGGCAGGCGAAACAGCCGCTCTTGTGAAAGAACTGATCGCTGGTGCGCTCCAGCAATTGCATGCTGCGCGCGATGGCAGTGCGGGCATCCGCCGGCTGGTCTGACGGCCGGGAAGGATCAGGACGGTCCTCCGACAGGTAAATGGTTTGGGTAAGGTCCCGCGGGCTTGCTCCCAAAGCACGGATCACTTCTGGATCCCCGAATTTATATGCCCAGCCCAGCGCGGATTCTCCAGCATGATTTGTTGGGCTAAGATCGGCGCCGTGAGCCATCAACAGGTTCACGATCCGCCGGTCGTAGCGGTCCGTGCCCACCGCCAGCATCAAGGGCGTGAAGCCGCGGTAATCCTGGGCATCGATCCGCGCGCCAGCATCCAGCAGCACTTTCACCGCTTCCGGCGGCCCGAATGCCGAGGCCATCAGCAGAGGAGTCCAGCCGCCGAATTCAACCGTACCAGTCTGAATCTTCGGCAGGCCTTCCGTCTTCGACACAGCGTTCACCTTTGCGCCTTTGGCCAGCAGCAGCTTCACTGCCTCCACGTTCCGGTTCCCCGCCGCGTTCATCAGCGGCGTCAATCCGATGAACGTGTCCGCAGTGTCGAAATCGGCGCCCGCTTCGAGCAGCAGGCGGACGGTCGCGGTATCGTTTCCAAACGTCGCCGCATTCA
>Ga0187810_10000507_pt1 | contig 14918 bp, 11 predicted proteins | sample NC_wetland_sal_i_9_FD_132963 | JGI IMG/M metagenome (GOLD analysis project Ga0187810, IMG submission 132963) | Wetland sediment microbial communities from Neuse River Estuary, North Carolina, USA - ASW_5 | ecosystem: Environmental > Aquatic > Freshwater > Wetlands > Sediment | place: USA: North...
CCTCAACCGCGGCACCGCCAAAGATGAGGAAACCGTCATCGGCTCAGACAACTATTTCCTGGCTTACACTCACATCGCCCATAATTGCGTCGTCGGCAGCCACTGCGTCATCTCCAACAATGGCACCCTCGGCGGACACGTCGTCGTGGAAGATCACGTCGTCATCGGCGGCTTTGGCGCCATCCACCAATATTGCCGCATCGGTCGGCACGCCATGGTCGGAGGTTGCACCAAAATCGTCCAGGATGTCCCGCCCTACTTCATCGCGGATGGCAACCCCGCCGAAGTCCGCACCATCAATGTCGTCGGCCTGCAACGCCGGGGCTTTACTGACGGACAAATCCGGGTTCTGCGGCGCGCTCTCCGGATTCTTTACGATCCGGCGCTGAACACCTCCCAGGCCGTCACCGAGCTGGAATCCGCCCTCGGCAAACACCGGGAAGTCAAACACATCATCGAATTCACCCGCCAGTCGGATCGCGGTATCATTCGTTAAACATCTTCCTAATGGATCGTCGAAGCCGCCTGGATGGCTTGGGGAAAAAGCGAACCGATCCGAACTTTAATTGCCTCCATCAGCTCAATTCCCTCGGATGAGTTGGGGTCAATCCCTTCGTGCTGGGAACGGGCCGTCTCCGGTTCCAGAAAGTCGATCTGGTTGGAATTCCCGATATCGACCAGGGCTCGGCAGACGAGTTTCCCCTGATAATAAAACGAGAGGCCGGGAAGGATTTGTGGCCGGGAGACGGAAGCCTTGATGAAACTCTCGCCCAATTCCTGACGACGCCAAAGTTGGGCGAAGGCCAGAGCCTCATCCCCCGTCAGCTTGCGGGTGGCGAGGATTTTGGAAGTCGGGCCATGCGCCCAGTGAAGCTCGACCGTGTCGACTTCGGGAAGATTGGAGATAAAGGGCGAAGCGGCTGCGTTCGGACTCGATTCAGGAGTTCGGGCCGCCGGTTTTTCAGCGGCAAATGCCGTCTCCATGGCCGGAAGGCGGGTGATGAAATAAGCCGGAGGAAGGCCAACCTGATTTGGCGCTGTCCGGACGCGCGTCTCTTCAATCGTGAGACCGATTTTCGAGAGAATCCAGTGCAGCTCCAGAAGCTTGCTGGCAGGCACATCATACGACGCCTCAAGGATCACCGGCCAACCAGGCGCAGCGGCATTGACTTGCTGCACTTTTTCGAGAAGGGCGGCAACGTCGATCGGCTGCTGGTTGAGGTAGTAGTTGGGAGTCTGACCTTCCAGGGAAATGAAAAGCGGACTGCTGGCCGCCGGTTCCGTCCGCAAACCGGGACTTTTGTTCTCAAACGGATGGAAGGCAAGGCTGGGAGAATGAGCCTGATGCATCCCGCCAAAAAAACCGATCACCCCTCCGAGCAGAATCCCGCCAAGAAGCACCAGAGGGAGTCGGATCATTCTCTTCAAATCATTTCCCCGTAACATGGAAAAACTAGTGTCGCTCGTCGAGACTTTGCCGCTTGGTGGATGTCGCCATCTTCCAGACGGCGTGTTTCCCCCGGCCAAAGTTGGCATCGTATCGACCAAGGAACTGGGCCAGGACTTCGCAAAAGACGATCACCGGGGCGGCAAGCCAGCGACGGGGGTGAGGGAGTGCCTCGGCGGTGAGAGCTCGGAGAACGGAAAAACCAGAGACGGTGGCCACGGTATACCCCGTCATTTTTTTCAACCAGACATGCCCGGAGGCGATCCGACGGCGCTGGAGCATCCACTCGCGCAGGGAGGCAGGCCCGCGATTTCGGATAACGGCCCGCGGGACGTAGCAAAGCTGTGCACCGTCCTGAATGACGCGGGCTTCGATGAGCGCCTCGTCCACGGGGGTTTCTACCGGGAGCGGAGCGAAGTATTTCCGACGGGCAACGATGATCTCTCCGAGTTTCGGATGCAGCAGCGCCACGCGATGGTGCATGGCCCAGAGGAGCTGAGCCATCTGGTCGAGAAGAGCTCCACTGTTGTTCACCGGGTGAGGTTGACCACCTGTCATGCCGATTTTTTCAATCTCAAAAGGCTCACAAAGAGCTTCCACAGCCCCGGGTTGGGGCAGCACATCTCCGCTGGAGAGAAGCACCACTTCACAATCGGGCGGGAGATTTTCTATGCCGGTATTGATGGCGGCAGCCTTGCCCCGGCGGGTCGGCTCTGCAATGAGTTCTATTTTGGAATCCTCCGTCGCGAGACGGCGCACGATTTCTTCCGTGCAATCCTTGCAGGCACTGGAAACGACGATGATCTTCTGGAGAGATTCGCCGCCGGGTCTTGCCCCGGCCAGTGCCGAGAGGAGAGGGCCGATGGTGTGCTCCTCGTTGCAGGTGGTGACAATGGCGCAGATTTTCATGATGGATGTCGAGAGAAAGATTGGCTGACTCCGCACCAAAGTCAGTTCATTTCGAGCAGGATGGGTTTAATTAAAGATCAGATTCTTCGTGACCTTGGCCAGGGAGCGGACGGAGAGGAGGAGGTTGGTGTAGCTGGCGTTGGCGAGGGGGCAGAAGCATTCCTTGCGGTAGACACTGCGGCGGAATTTGTCAGCCTCGGGGGAAAACCATGCCTTGGGAAAATCGTAGTTGTAGTCGCGGAGGTTGCCGATGCTCTCGGCGCGGATGCAGCAGCCCCAGATGTTCCCGTCCGGTGCGATTTGCGCGGAGGCCCAGCCTGCGTAGCATGGGATGACTTGTTCCTGACGGGTGATGACCTGTTTGACGAGTTCGTAGTATTCCAGGCGAAAACTTTCGACGAGGCGACCCATGAATTTCGGGCGGCGGTGTTTGCGCATCTCCCCCGTGAGGAAGTCGATGGCTCCGGCATATTTCTCGGGCGGCGGGGAAATATCCTTCAGCATCGTCTTGAGCTCGACGCGGTTTTCGGCGATCTCGGTGATGTAGGAATCGGGGCCGAGCTGGATGAGTTCGCCGTAGATTTCGCGGAAGCGGTCAACGTTGAAACGGCTGATGACGGTGTGGATGCCGATGGTGACGTGGGGATTTTCCTTTTGCAGGTCGCGGGCGAAACGGTAGAGGTGCATCGTCTTTTCCCAATTTCCCTTGTGACCGCGCATCTCGTCATGCCGCTCACCGACTTCGTCGAGGGAAAGATTGAGGATGAGATTCGCCCCCCGCGTGTTTTTCATGATGTCGGGAAGCTGCTTCTCGATCTGCTTGGTGAGGATGCCGTTCATCGGGAGGTTGATGATTTTCGGGCGGAGGATGTTGCGGATGAGTCCGAAAACTTCGGGCAGGTCAGAGCGGACAAACTGATCCCCACCGGAGACGGTGACCCAGGTCGGAACTCCGGCCAGAGAGGTGAAGATTTTTTCGTACTCAGAGGGCTTGAGGTCGTCGACTTTCTTTTGCCAGATGTCGCACGTCTTGCACCGGGAGGGACAGGTGTAGGTGACGCTCACGGTGATGTTCACCGGGAGCAGTTGTGGCCAGCCGATCGCGTGAAAACTACGGTAGAGGGGAAGCTTCGCCGTCAGGGGCAGGGTGTCAAAAAAGCTCGGCATAAGGGAAATGTAGCCTGAGTCGGAAAGTCATCAAGACAGGGATACGCTTTCGTGCGAAATATTCTGTTTTGAACATCTGCTCCTAGGCAAGACAGGCTTTCAAATCGGTTTCGATGGTCTGGATGGGGACTTTTTCACCGATGAAAACCATCTGGCTGCCGGAGGGGACTTTGTCACGATCCCAGTAGAGGCTGTAACGGTCATTGACACCGTGGAAGACCATCCGATGGGTTTCTCCCCGGATGCTGAGGAATCCCTTGGAGCGGATGATGCGGTACTTTTCGCTGAACTGGCGGAGGCACTCCTGAAGTTTCTCCATGTCGAAGGGCTTGTCAAAAATCAGACTGTGAGCCTGGATTTTTTCATCATGTCGATGGACGGTTTCATCAAGAAGGTTGGGCCGCTTGGCCAGCTTTTCATCCAACTGGAAGGCATTGACATCCCAGACATGCTTGAGATCGATGCGCCCCTGGACGGCGGGGTGGATGGTGGCGTGCGGGTTGAGCTTGGCCAGCGCCTGATGGACGAGGGAGAGCTGCTTGGCGTCGGCACAATCGGTCTTGTTCAGGAGAATGAAATCGGCCATCTCGATCTGGGCCTGAGTCGTGGGACTGGCGGTGAAATGGTCGAAAAAATTTTGGGCGTCGACGATGGCGATGATCGAGTCGAGGCGGACGTAAGCCTGAAGCTCCGGGATATTGAGGAAAGTCTGGGCGATGGGCCCCGGATCGGCCAGGCCCGTCGGCTCAATGACAACGTAATCGAATTTCGTCTTCCGCAGGAGATTGAGGATCGATTTCACCAGATCGCTGCGGACGGTGCAGCAGATGCAGCCGTTGGAGAACTCCAGCATCGATTCCCCTTCCATCTGGACGAGGCCGCTGTCAACGTTGACCGCGCCGATTTCGTTGATGATGACGGCGACGCGAAACTCCTTCTGCTGGGAGAGGACGTAGTTGAGAAAGGTCGTCTTTCCCGCACCAAGGAAGCCGGTCAGGACGGTGACAGGGATGGGACGATCCGGAAGAGGAATGCTTTTAGCCATTTGGGACATCCTAGCATCTCCTCCCATTCTGCTCAAGTGAAGGTGAAAGCTTCCTCAAACCACGGAGAGGGCGTTTCGCTGCTCGAAAAAAAGAGCGTGGAGGAGGTTGAGGGATTCCTCGCCGTTTGCGGGACGCTGCATGGGATCGCGGTTCATGTGGGCATGCACCCAGTCGCAAATGGGGTGGGAAAGATCGATCCTCATATTTGCCAGCGGTGCAAATTCCCCGGCAAAGTGACTGTCGAGCACCTCGTCCAAACTTTCCCCGGTCACAGCCGTTTTTCCCGTGAGGGCGTAGTAGAGGATGTGGCCGAGCGAATAGAGGTCGCTCCGTTCATCCAGCCTCTGCCCGGTGACGACTTCCGGGGCGATGTAAAGAGGCGAGCCTTCCACGACTCCTGAGGCTCCGAAGTCCGGGGTGATCTCCTTCACCAGCTTGGCCGTACCGAAGTCGAGGATTTTCACCTGCACATTGCCCGGATCATACTGGGGATCACCCACCAGCATGATGTTCGAGGGCTTGAGGTCGCAATGCAGAATCCCCGCCTTATGAGCCGTGGCCAGGCCGTGAAGGGTCTGCCGGGCGATGACTTCAAAGAGCTGGACGGTGACTCCCTTTTTGGCCGCGAACGCTTCGAGGGAGATGCCGTTGAGCAACTCCATGACGACGAAGCAGTCCTCCACCCCCATCCAGCAATCATAGACGCTGACAATGTTCGGGTGGTTCAGCTTGGCAGTGATCCGGGCCTCCCGCCAGACCTGATCTTCATCGACATTCTGAACATCGCGAGTGATTTTGAAGCTCTTGATCGCCACATCCCGCGCCAGCGCGGAATCCCATGCGCGATAGACACGGCCCAGCCCTCCTTCGCCGATCTGCTTTTGCAGCCTGTACCTGCTATGATGTGAATTCCGGCTTTTTTCGGCTTCAACATGCAGTTTTCGAGAGAAGTTTACCCGCCGGATCAAACTCCCGATCTGACCGAGAACGACCTCGAAATCCGCTTCCATGGGAAGGCACACATCGACGCCGATTTCATAAAATTTCTTCACCTCGGCAACCGATTCCTCCCCGGTGAGAACCAGAATGGATGCCAGCCCGAGCGTGTCCTGATTCCGTATTTTCGCGCAGAAGATTTCGGTCATCTCGGGCTTCATCCCCACGAAAAGCGCCACCCACGCAAACTTGCTGGCCACGACCCGGTCAAGCCCCTTCAAGTCGAAAGCCAGCACCTCGACGCTATAGCCCGCCTGTTCCAGCCCCATGCGCATACGCCCGACACGTGCCGCGTCCAGATCACAGAGAAAAACAAACGGTTTCTGTGGGGGGACGGCGGGAGGCTCGCCCATGCCTATAATTGTGGTCGATGCAATGGTCATCTCCTATTCCAGATGAATAGGACTTTCCGACACTCAGGACAAGGGACACCTCTCTCTTTTCCTTTGAAAGTCTTGATGTTGCCGGGAACTGTTCCAAGGTGATGATCGAATGAATTCGGAACCGCTTCCCGGCACACATTTTGAAGCTTTCATCTTTTCATTGAAGGCAGCCACATCCGCAGTGTGTGCCTTCCTCCTTTTTTACACGCTTGGGTGGCAGGGAGGCGCGTGGGCGGCGGTCTCGGCGGTACTCGTCTGCCAGCCAAGCCTCCATCCCTCCATTCAGGCGGCACTAACCCGCATCGTGGCCAATCTGATAGGCGCTCTGGGGGCGGTGCTTCTCTGCGCACTCTTCGGGCATGGCGTCGCGGCACTGGCGCTGGGCGTCCTCTTCACGGGCATGGCCTGCCACTTTTTGCGACTCGAAAACGCCCTCCGTTCGGCCTATGTCGCGGTCGTGATCGTCATCCTGACAACGGACACCCATACCTGGCACAGCTCTCTGGATCGAGTCTTTGCCGTGGTGATGGGGTGCCTGACCGCCGTCGTCGTGGGACGTTGCATGGATGGAATATCGAGACTTTTCAACCCGCACCACCCCTTCCCAAATCCAACGGCTCCCAACCATCAGGAGACGACAGAGTGAGAGAGCCTGTCTAGCTTACAAGGGAAGCCGCCTTATATCCAGGCTCTTACAGTCATATTCCAAGCCAGCCAAAGAAGACTGCTTCAAGTATTTTATAAGTCCGGCTTCTATCACGCCTGGACCCACCATTATTCGTTAAAAAATTCATTCATTGTGTTTACAATATACGACAGCCAACCCATACACCAGTTGCTTCGCCTCATTTTCAAATCAGGGAAAAAATGAAAATCATCTCCTATCTACAACCTCAAAGAAATTGGATGACACGCTTGGTTGCTCTCTTTTGGTGCGCATCGCTCGTGAGCGGCACCGCCCTTGGCAACCCCACGGGAGGTCAGGTCGTCGGAGGCGCCGCATCCATCTCCTCCAGCGGATCGACCCTGAATATCAACCAATCGACCGACCGGGCAATCATCAACTGGCAGAGTTTTTCCATCGCCAACGGAGAGACAACCCAGTTCAACCAGCCCGGCACATCGAGCGCCGCATTGAACCGCGTCGTTGGGGCGAACCTTTCCGAAATTTACGGCACCCTGAATGCCAACGGAAAAGTCTACCTCATCAACCCCAACGGCATCGTCATCGGAGCCAGCGGAGTCATCAATACCGCCGGATTTGTCGCCTCCACCCTCGACGTGAACAATGACAACTTCATGTCGGGTGACGATCTCTACTTCAGCGGCACCAGCACCGCAGCCGTGGCAAACCTCGGCCACATCGGCGTGGCAAACGGGGACGTCTACCTCATCGCCCGACAGGTGGAAAACAGCGGCACCATTGAGGCACCCAACGGTGAAGTCAGCCTCGCCGGAGCAACCGAAGTCCTTCTGAAAGCATCCGGAAGCGACAAGATGCTCATCCTCCCCGCCTCTTCCTCCGGCACAGTCAACAATACCGTGACCGGCGAAATCCGAGCCGCCGTCGCCACATTGAAAGCCGTGGGCGGCAACGAATACGCCCTCGCCATCAACAACGGCGGCATCATTCGCGCCACAGGATGTAAGACCGTAAATGGCCGCGTGCTACTCATCGCCAAAGGCGGCACCGTACAAAGCACCGGCACCATCCAGGCACACAACGTCGACGGTACGGGCGGCTCCATCGAAACCAGCGGGGATCACGTCACCGCTTCCGGCACCGTCAACGCAGGCCCCGGCGGCTCCTGGCTCATCGATCCAAACAACCTCACCATCAACGACGGCACCAGCGGCAGCATCGCCGCCGCCACCATCATCAGCGCCCTCAACGGCGGCACCACCGTCACCGAACAGACCACCGCAGGCGGAACTGGCGGCAATGGTGACATCTTCGTCATCGCCCCCCTTACCTGGACCGGCACCGGCACCCTCTCCCTCAACGCCTACCGGAATATCACCATCGGAAACGCCATCAACGGCACCAGCGGCGGCCTCACCCTCAACGCCGGCGGCACCATCACCGACACCGCAGCCCTCTCCATCGGCACCTTCAACCTCCAAAGCGGCATCTGGTCACAGATCGGCACACTACCTTCCTTCTCCGCCACCAACTTTGAATTAACCGGCGGCACCTTCCTCCGCGCCCTCGGCGGCAACGGCACCAGCGGCACCCCCTACCAGATCACCGACATCTACGGCCTCCAGGGCATCGGCTCCCCCTCCCATTCACTCCTGACTTCAAACTTCATCCTTGCCAACAACATCGACGCCACAGGAACATCCGCATGGAACAGCGGCGCGGGCTTTGTGCCGATTGGCACAGAGGTGCTTCCACTTCCATATTCCCCTCCGTACATCTACAATGCTCCCGCAGGTACCATCCACCCCTTTACAGGAACTTTTAATGGAAACGGATATGTCATCAACGGGCTGACCATCTATCTACCCTCCACGATCCCCATTGGACTCTTCGGGTACATGTCGGGAACTGTTGAAAACGTGGGAGTGATTGGATCCTCTGTAACGGGATATGGAATTTATTGTGAAGGCGTCGGCGCTTTGGTGGCCAATAATTTTGGCTTGGTACAGAACTGTTATTCCACCGGGACGGTTACAGGGGGAGAAGGTTTTTGGGGGGTTGGAGGATTGGTGGGTTACAATGTCACTGGAGCCACGGTGAATAACTCCTACTCCTCATGTGTGGTGAATGGCACCTACAATGTCGGAGGCTTGGTCGGGTTTAATAATGCGGGCTTAGTGGAGAATTCCTACGCTACGGGCAATGTTTCCGGAGGAACAGGAGGCGGTTCAGGGTTCGGCGGCATCGCAGGAGGCAATAATGGCACATTGGAAAACTGCTACGCCACGGGCAATATTACCGGGGGGACTGGAATCGGTTCCTGGGGAGTCGGCGGCTTGATGGGTGGAGGTAATGGTAATGCCGTCGTGGAAAATTGCTATGCCACAGGGACTGTTTCAGGTTTAACAGAAGTCGGAGGCTTATTGGGACAGAATGCAGGCCTCGTCCAGAATTGCTACTGGGACAACGGCATTAATTCGACTCTGTCAGCGATTGGATCGAACACTGGTACCGTCAATAACGTTGTCTCGGTCAACAACTCCACCGCCTACAGCCACAACTCCTATGCCAACCTCGGCACATGGTCGGAACTGGTCACCGGGGCGGGCCTCTGGGTGGCCAAAGTCTCAGGGAACACCGTCTGGTTCATGGTGGAAGGAGCCACCCGGCCTTTCCTCGCCTCGGAATACTCGACCACCATCACCAACGCCCATCAGCTCCAGCTCATGGATATGAACCTGAGCGCTTCCTACACGATGGCCAACAACATCAGCATGGCCGAGCTGTCGAACCCCTCCGGGTTATGGAAAACCTCGACCGGCTTTTCCCCGGTGGGAAACTATATTTTCTCCCTTGGCACCGCACCCACCACATTCACCGGCACCTTTAATGGGAATGGATATACCATTGATGGACTGACAATCAACCGGCCAACGACAGACTATGTCGGACTTTTCGGTTACACGGGGCAGTATACGGGCCTTACCAGCCGGATTTCCAATGTCGGGCTTACCGATGTGAGTATCCATGGCCATCTCTATACTGCCGCCTTGGTGGGGCAAACGTACTACACCACGATCAACGGCTGCTATGAAACGGGGGATGTTGCGGGAACTTCATATGTCGGAGGACTTGTTGGGATGAACGAGTTTACCAGTCCGATCAGCAATTCCTACGCAACCGGGAATGCAACTGGCAGCGACTATGTCGGAGGGTTGGTCGGGTATAACAGCATGAGCAGCATTATCAGCAACTCCTTTGCAACGGGGATTGTCGTTGGCTCGATCTACGTCGGCGGTTTGGTTGGCGCACAATCGGACAGCACCGACATCAATAGTTTTGCAACCGGGAAAGTTTCCGGAGACACAGGCGTTGGAGGGCTCGTCGGATATAATGCCACCTCCTCCGTCAGTAATTGTTATGCCACGGGAGCAGTGACCGGAAACAGTGATGTCGGAGGTTTTGTGGGAAGTAATTTTGGAACCTTGAACAACTGTTATTTTGCCACGGATGGCACAGGCTTTTCGCAGGCATTCGGCGCGGGCGCCACCACGGGCGTGACAGGTCTCACCCTCGCACAGATGAAGATTCAGTCAAACTTCACCCCGGCAGGAACAGCCGCCGGAGACTGGAATTTCAGCCTCCCGACCGGCAACAACGGCACTCTGGTACAGGGAGTCTGGGGAATGAACGCATCCATCAATAACGGCCTTCCCTACTTCCAATGGCAATATCCCTACCTCCTGGTAACGGTAGGAAACCAAACCGTGACCTACGGCAGCTCGATCACCTCCACCCCCAGCCTCGGTTCGACCATCACCTCCATCGCAGGACTGGTCGGCTCTGATACTCTCAGCACAACAGGGTTCACCCTATCCGTTTCTGGAAGCAACCAAAACGCGGGAACCTTCAATACCATTGATTCAGGCAGCGGCACCCTGACCTCCGAAACAAAATCCGTCATCCACTACGTACCCATCGTAACCACAGGCACGGAATCCATCACCCCCGCACCCATCACCGTGACCGCACTGGGCGGCAGCTCAACCTATGGCAGCAACCCGACCAATCCCGGCCTGAGCGCGAGCGGCCTCCAAAATGGCCAGACCCTCAACGTGTTGACAGGATTGGACAACAGCTTTGACATCACTTCGACGACGAAAGTTGGGAATTACACCTTGAGCGTTGACGGCATCCTGACCAACCCCAACTACACCGTTGCAAACACCGTGGATGGACTTTGGACGGTGAAAGCCAGTCCTGTTCCCGAACCTGTTTCCACACCCATTCTCGTCACCATCATGAATGAAAACAAAAACACCATATTCGTCAAAATGACCGACCCTGATTCAGGAAATGATTCCCAGACAAGCCTCCATCCGGTGATTATCACCGCACCAGAAGTCGTGACTTCATCATTTCGTTTCAGCCCGAGTGGCATTGCTGGAGGACCAGGAGTTGGTGGCGGCAACGACCATCATGACCTCATGATGACGGGCAATGCGGGCGGTCACGACGACCTCTATCACTTCTCCAGCGCCATGCTCGACCTGAAGCAGGTCAAGAAAAAAACTTTGCAATAAAGTGATTTTCCGTAATGGTATAGACTTGTGACCCAAGTATATCGAATTTACTGGATTGTCACTTTCGTGTTTTTTACGGGAACGATCCATCTTGCGGCGCAGGATTACGAACGCCAGAAACCGAAGGAACCTGAATCCACAGCGACCCCGGCAACCGTGCCCGAGGGAAAAACTCCCGCCGCCAGCGGCAGCACGGCGGTGATGATCCCCAAACTTCACGCCATCGTCTTTGTTGATTCCCTCAACAAGGTAAAAACCGAACCTGCGTCCACAACCGGCCTGGTGACAAATGGGATTCCCCTTCTGCAACAACCGGGCTTTTCAGACATCGTGCAACCCTACCTCGACAAACCACTCACCATGCAGAGCCTTCACAAACTCGTGGCCGACATCGTCCTCTGGTGCCGGGAGCAGGATCACCCCATCATCGACGTAGTCGTACCCCAACAGGACATCACCAACGGCGTCCTGCAACTCATCTTCATCGAAGGCCGCGTCGGCGAAGTAAAAGTACAGGGCAACAAATGGTTCTCCAGCAAAGACCTGAGGGAGGAAATCCGCCTCCGGAGCGGCGACGACATCCGGGCCAGCCAGCTCGAATCCGACGTGAACTGGATCAACCGCAACCCCTTTCACACCTCCAACATCCTCTTCACCCCCAGCAAGGAAACAGGCCGCACCGACATCATCCTCGACACAAAGGACCGCTTCCCCGTCCGCCCCTACGTCGGATATGAAAACACCGGCAACACCCTCACCGGCGAAGACCGCTACGAGGCCGGCTTCAACTGGGGCGACGCCTTCTTCCTCGGCCACCAACTCAACTACCAGTACATGACCAGCGGAGACAACACCTCCCTGACTGCCCACTCCGGATCATATATCATGCCACTCCCCTGGCGACACACCCTCACCCTCTTCGGCTCCATCTCCGACAGCCAGACCACCCTGACCGACTTCACCATCAAAGGCTCCGGCGCCCAACTCGGCTTCCGCTACGACATCCCCCTGCCCGGCATCACCTCCCTCTACGACCACTCCGTGCAATTCGGCTACGACTGGAAACAATCCGACAACTCCCTCGAATTCGGCAGCATCCCCGTCAACACCGGCACCACCGACATTCAACAAGTCGTCTTCGGCTACCAGGCCAAAATCACCGACCCCCTCGGCACCACCTCCGTCAACCCCCAAGTCTTCTGGAGCCCCGGACACTTCGACAAATACCAAAGCGACACCGCCTACAACACCTCCCGCTCCGGTGCCTCCAGCGAATATTCCTACCTCCGATTCGAAATGACCCGCACCACCCGCCTCCCCGCCGACTTCTCCCTCTTCCACGACTTCCAGTGGCAGGTCAGCGACGGCAACCTCCTCCCCAGCGAACAACTCCAATTCGGCGGCTCACAATCCATCCGCGGCTACAACGAATGGGACCTCTCCGGAACCGACGAAGGCTGGCTCATCCGAAACGAACTTCGCTTCCCCACCCTCAGCTTCGGCAAAATTTTTGGAGAAAAAGCCTACCAGGACCAACTCCAACTCCTCACCTTCTTCGACTACGGCCAAGCCTGGTCCCACCGTGGCCAGATCACCCTCAATAACGGCAAAGCCCAAGACCACCCCTGCATGGCCAGCGTCGGCCCCGGACTCCGCTACACCATCAACTCCTACCTCTCCCTCAAAACCGACTACGGCTTCCAGCTCGACGACACCGGCGACCTCAAGGGCTCACGCTGGGCCATCAGCGCCATCCTCAGTTACTAGGTATTTTTTCGTGAATCAGCGCCATGATCCTCTTCACAACTTCATCCGACTGAATGTAGTCACCTTGGTCTGTGTACATGATGTTTTTGGAGCAATAGACTGATTCCGGTTTCCCAGAGAAGTCATCATTCATCCTCCCATAAAAATCCATAACCATGGCATGGAATATTTCACTTCTGGCTTATTTTTGTGTTACTTATTTTATCATACGGCCTAAATTTTCCCCAACGTCCCCGGATGCGAGGCCGACTCGGAAAGAGACCTTTCCAAAAGCCTTTTATAAATGAGCGGCTGCCCGTGGACTTCTCCCTCGACACGAAAGTGCCAGTGCGCACTGATCCAGTGTTCCCGCCAACTGGGTGAAGCCAGTTTCTGCCTGCGGCGATATTTCATGAAAGATGTGCTCTGTCGAAGCCAAGCTGCTGGAGCGGATTTCTCTCCGCTCCAGCATAACCCTTTATTTAACCCCTGTTGCTGCTTGGCTCCTGATGAGGATATTTATTACCCAACAAAAGAAAGTATCATCATCCCTTCAGTCATTATCTTCCCAGCCCCACCGTTTCAGGTTCTCGCGTATTTTTCGCCGTTCATGGCGGTGCGAGAGCACCTTCCGGTTTCTCCCCTCCGATTCCCTGTTTGCCCCCTTCGGACTCATCCCTAGGCTGGTTGACTTGATGACTTCTATTTGGATCATGAGTACCTCCTGTTTGTTTTAACCCGCGAACCATTTAGCATAAGCCTTGCCAACTTCCCAAAACCCCCGAAAACAGCCTGTTTACGAGGGTATTAGCATTTTAAATGTACGTTTTTGAACATCTTTCAACCCATCAGACTTTTCAAACTGTTTAAAAAAATACAGAACGAAAAAAAACGAGCATGACTTGCAACTCCCATGATTCGTGCGATTAATTCAGGAGCACATGTTAGTATTAACTTCGCAGGAACGAAAAATCCAACGGGCAGTCCAACCACGACTTCGGGAACACTTCGGGGAAACGGGCGAAGCCCTCTTTTACCGCATCTCCCACCCGCATGGCAGCAGGCACGCCACCCTCAGCCCCGTGGAAGCCGCCGCCGGCTCCTCCATCCACGTCCCCAAAAACGACGTGACCCACATCTACAACAACGCCGCCATGCTCGCCATCAGCCACGCCATTGAGGACTTTGCTGGCGACCTGGGCAGCGGCGAACTCGTCGCCACCTTCCAGACCATGGATAACTTCCTCCCCGAAAAAAAACGCTACATCGCCCTGGCCCGCAAACTCGACGCCGTCCGCGTCTGGGGCGAAGGCATCCCCCCCAAAGGCTGCCCCGGCATCGACTTCGTCCCCACCTTCCACCACGAACTCACCCGCTACTGGATCATCTGCTACTCCAACCTCAAGGAAAGCGCCGTCCTCGTCGCCAAACAGATCAACAACGAAAAAGCCTCTGAGAAAAAACTCTTCTACGGCTTCTACACCTTCAACCCCTTCCTCGTCCAATCCATCCGCCGCAAATTCCTCTTCATGAGCTGCGGCCTCGAAAGCATCATCGACCTCTGGGTCAAACAACACCACGTCCCCACCATCTCTGCCCACGACCTGAACGCCTACTTCGGCAAAAAGAAAACCACCGCAAACGGCCACGCCCCTTCCCCAACCCGCAAGGTCTCCCTGAAACCAAGCAAGTAACACCCCGGCAGACTGTTTTGACGGGCAAATTTTTCCAAGCCTGATTACGCGCCTGTTTGGAATCGTTTTAGTTTTCTTACAGGACGCACCCGAATTTCCTTTTCCTCTCCACTTTGGGCTTCCTTTTATGTGCCTGTGCAGATATTCCTACGCCGGGCTACAAATTGCCAGTCGATGATGTTTTATACCATTTCTCAATGACAATGGGTATAATGGTGGTTTACGAAGCGTTTGCTTGAGTATGGAGCCAACCTTGCCCGATTAAGCTCAAGATGGTTGGAGTATCGTCATAGAGTGATCTGGC
>Ga0187810_10000508_pt1 | contig 14862 bp, 12 predicted proteins | sample NC_wetland_sal_i_9_FD_132963 | JGI IMG/M metagenome (GOLD analysis project Ga0187810, IMG submission 132963) | Wetland sediment microbial communities from Neuse River Estuary, North Carolina, USA - ASW_5 | ecosystem: Environmental > Aquatic > Freshwater > Wetlands > Sediment | place: USA: North...
ACCATGACGGCACTTTCGACGAATTCGACCTACCCCATGAACGTCACCAACACCACCTACCTCGTCCCCAAATTCGCCACCCAGCCGACCGTCCAGGTCACCCTCAACGCCATCTGGAATCCCACCCTGACGACGAATACCAATGTAGCCGCCCCCGGATATGTCTACGGGGGAAGTGACTCGGCGAGTTACACGAATACCTACACCACGAACCTCTATTCGGGCCAGACTCTGCTCCTCACCGCATGGACTTCCAATGCCTCGGCCATCTTTCAGTTTTGGGCCAACGGCACCACCAATAGCGGTTTCGTCCTGAGCACAGTGGCTAATCCCAGCACCATGCTCACTTTGACCAACGCCAGTTCAAACGTTGTGGTGGATGCCGTCTTTAACAACTACATGGGCAGCTACAACCCGCCGGTGATCCCGACCGACCAGCAGTCCTCCATCATCACCGCAACCGACCCGACCGGCATCGCCACCACCCAGCCCAACAATGCGGTTCAGGCCGATACAGCCGTTAATATCATCGCCACACCGCCTCAGGATACCAGCTACATGTGGGCCTATTGGACGAAAAACAATCCGACCAATACCTATCTCAGCACCGTCCCCTACACGAACAGTCTGACTTTCACCGCCCTGTCTCCCAATGTCGGCCTGGTCGATACCTACATCGCCCACTACCTGCCGATCATCAATGCCGTCAACCAGTACCTCTTCCTGGCCACACCCTCCAGCCAGGATGTCTCAGTCAACAAGGTCGATCCCTATAACGCCCTGCCGGGATATAACCCTCCCCAGTACACTTCGGGCCAAATGAACCCTCCTGTGGCTCCCTTCGTGAATTCCTCGGGCAACTCCCTCTATGTTGCCGATGGCTGGGATGGTCTTTATGGGCCTCCCCCCGGTCTTACCGCCTCCATTTCCGTGACGAATGCTCCGCCTCTCATGGAAAAGTGGATTCTCCGTGCCGCAGTCAATCAGGACTATATCGCCGTTCTGACCTCGCACGATGGCAGTGCTCATCCCGACGGCCCGGATGGTACGGCTGATACTCTGGAAATTTATCGCAAGCCCGGAATTCTGGTTTACAAAAATTACGGTGCTTATGGCTTTAATGCCTCCTTGCATGAACTGGACTGGGACCCAAACAACCCCAATCGTCTTTTTGTCCTGGACTGGAGAAACGGAGGCGGGTGGGGGACTGGGTGTGATTGCATCTGGGCGCTGACTTTTACCAATGGATTTAACAATCAGCCAAAATACGAAGTTCCCTATTATTCCGGTGCAAAAGTATGGGGATATTCTGCTTCGGATCCAAGTAATGAATATGGTGCCAATCAACGTCTTCAGTCATTCTTTCCTGACTGGGCACAGGATCGCATCACCATCCTGGAAAAAATAAATGGAGGTGGCTGGTGGGCGGGCACGGGGCCGTTTGGCGGCAACAAGCCTTTGCTCTATCTGGATTCTTATGCGGGATTTAGTACCAGCCTCTGGGGATGGTGTAATACACTCGGTACAGAGACCGTCCGAATCCGTACTTTTTCCATTCAATACAATGGAGACGGCTCGATCAATCCCATCTTCCCCTATCCGCACCTTGCGGATGGCTCCTATGATTGGAGTTTTGCCAATGCGAACAATAATCTGGCCGGAGAAATTAACGTATATTATCCGGGAGCAAATGCGCTGGACAATCTCCTGATGGTGGATTACCCGGGGCATGACGTCTCCAATTGGACTCCCGGACAACCGGAAACCGATACGACGGGCGCTCAGGCGGAATTCATCCGCCGGGATCAGACGAAGCGGGTCTACCTAGGTAATTGGGGAGCCTTGTTCTTCAAGAAGGCGGCTGCTACGTCCGGACAAACGCTCGATTCCCGTTTGCCCGTGGTCTTTTTCAATACCCAGCGGGACAAGTCCGTGGAAGATGCCGCCATACAGGCCGATGGAGGGTGGCCCATCTATAATGGCGCCAATGCAGCCGCTGCCACAAAATATGCCTGCCCGAATACGGCCAACTGGTTTTTGCAGCTTTACAGTGCCGTTGATTCGGACGGAATGGATTACACCTATTACCCCACCGACGCCACTCTGGTGGACGGTTCCGCCATCATCGCGCTTCGGGGTCAGGACGCCACCAAGCATTGTGTCATCGCTCTGCCGCAATTTACCACCACCAAAACCACCGATCCCACCGATCAGGGATTTTATTATATCCCCGCAGGGTCATCGGCGAATAATCCGTGGGGAGTTCTGGTTGCTGGTGGTGTCTATAATGGCAATCTGGATGGCAACGGCAATCCTCAGCCATTGGATGAAGGCGGTTGGAGTTTCACCAGTTATCCTTATAATGAGATTGGGCAAGGCAGTGATTCTGTTGGCCCAACTTCGGATACCGGCCCGAAAAATTTCACGAGTTATTATGGGACGGGGGGAGCCACCTATGGATACTACACCAAGGGATTTGATTTTAACGGACTCTATCGGTGGTCGTACATGTACAACCCCTCCGCCTCCGGTGTTCCATCTCATGGCTTGTCGGAAATGCCCTATGGTTACTGCGACATGAATGTGAACCCGGTGGCAAATTCCACGGTCAATTTCCACTCGGATGGCACGAGCTTCCGCTATAATAGCGAGTCAGGATATGCGATGACCAAGTTTTTCGATGGTCCCAGTAAAACGATTAGCGGTGTTTCCCTGCCTCAGGGAGTCTCCTCCTGGACAGACATAGTCGGATTTCCCATGACCTTTGCCCGGTATCCTTACCAGATGGACTGGGTGTCTTGGTTCGCGGAAGCTACCCACACGAATGCCGGTTACCTCCAGACCGTCTATGCCAACACCCTGTCCGACCAGCAAGTCTACGGTATGTTTTATTGGTATCTTTCGGGTTATTGCCCAAGTACATCCATGATGAACAATGGCGGAAACTATTGGACCAAATATCAGACCAGCATGTTCCCTGTGGCTGTGGCCAAGATCGGCAATTACTTCTATTACGCCCATGATAACGCCAATAGTTCGAGCGTATGGAAAGACCCGAACTTCTGGACGATTTTTGATAACCAACCAGGCAATGGGAACTCAGGCTTTCAATACATGAACAGCATGGGTATGACCCATCTGGACTGGGTTGTCGGCTCCCAATCCTCGATTATCGTCTACGATCCGAGCACCAGTCATGCCATCGGTGCCTATTATCTTCCCTCGGGTCAAAGGCCGACTTCCATGATCGGCTTCACGACGACGGATTCGAGCGGGAATAACCCGACCAACCGCATTTGGTACACCGTCCTGGGCAGCACGAGCGTGTATGGACTCACCGTCGACTCAAGTGGAACGAATTTTTCCGCAGATCCGCTGGCCTCCTTCACCTTTCCCTCATCGGCCCAGGGCTGGGGTTCCCGAGTCCCGAATTTCCTCTTCTACGAAAATACCTATTCCCCCTTTGGGAAAACCAATCAAAACGTCTGGATTCTTTCTTCTGTCTCGGGCAACGGCAGAGCCTATGTCCGTCCGCTAAACGGGAATATGACCAATAGTGTCGTCGTCAGTTTTGACAATGATGCCACCGTCGGTCGAGTTGCTTCGTTGGCCGTGGACAAATTCGGCCTGACGTTGATGGCTTTGGTCGATAACCGGGCCACCACGTCAAAAGCCCCCCCCTACCTCCGATACTACACCCGCACCAACGCATATAACGTGAATGGCACCCCGCTTGCGGTAACTCCGATAACGAATGGAGTGGCCGATCTGGATCTCGGACTGACTCCCGTGGATACCTTGGGAGGTTGTTGGTATGTGCCCAATAGCGCGGATGGCAGTCCCCACCTCTATGTTACCCCTTACACCCAGCGATATGTCATTGACCTGTACAGCAAGCGTCAACGCTACTGATATAAAAACATGATTCACCCGTCGGTGTGAACATGAGTGATGAAAGAAGAATTGCAGGGACAGGATTTGAGCCTGTGACCTTCAGGTTATGAGGCATTTGATTTCTACTGGTGAAAAACCGCAAGGCGATTTGGATTTTCCGAGATCGGAGGTTATCGACTGGCGGTATTTTTGGGTTGCGCGGAAGCCTTGAGGACTTTTTCCACGTTCGCCATGGGGAAAGGTGCGGGGGTGCCGATTTCCGGAAGCTTGGTTTCCTGATCCAGTGCCTGGGCGCGGGCCGCCACTTCACGGGCTTTTTTCTCGACCATTGTGTAAATGTCGGAGTCGGGCTGGTAGCCGGGCATGGCGACGGCTTTGACGCTGCCGTTGGCGAGGAGATGGGGCAGGTATTTTTGTTTGGACGAATCGGGATCGGGCAGGACGGCGATGGAAAATCCATGCTGCATCATTCGACCGTCGGTTTCACCATCCCCAATGGTGACGATGTTTTCTTCCGGAACGGGGATGCCGTGTTGGGTGACAGGTTTGAGGAGTGGGGCCATGTCTTTGCGGCCCTGGACTTCCGGGACGGCGCCTCGGCGCACGGCTTCGACCGCCGGGCCTTTTTCCTCGGTATGGATAAAATTTTTGAAGGAGACTTCGCCCGTCTCCGCTGTTTTTGAAAAATCGATGTCGGAGAACTGGGCGGTGCCGCCGTATTTTTTCACTTCTTTGGCCAGGGGCGAATTTTCAATGATGGGTGTGAAGTTGGCGCTGCAAAGATCGACGTGGATGCGGATGCCCAGTTGTTTGCCCAGTTCGTGCATGCGTTTGGGGAATTCGAGTGCTCCCTCGGCATAAGGGGTTTTTTCGAGAACTTTCGCCATTTTTTCAGAGGTAAAAGGCATCTCTTTCCCGGCAGCTTTTGCTTCCTGATTCATTTTGGTGAAGGCGTAGCTGTGGGCGGCCCGACGATCCTGCCCCTTTTCGCAGGCCTCGGACACGAGACCGTTGAGTCTCTTTTCGTCAATTCCTTCTGACTGGAGGTAAAGATCGAATTGGTTGTCGGTTCGGAGGAGTTTGCCGTTCCTGTCACGTTTCGCAGCCGTGACGGTGCCGTCGACATCGACGATGATGTGCATTTCCCGGCGGGGATCTTTTTCCCGGTTGGTCGTCTGCGCGATGTTCTTTTTTTGCTCGGCTACGAGAGCGGCCACGGCCTTGATCTGGTCGGGGCGGGAGTCGAGCCATTTCCGGGCGCCCTTGCCCCACTCGACGCTGCTGGAGGCGTTGAGACCGTGATCGATGAGTGCCCGGAGGGCGTCGATGGAGTTGTCCTTCGAGGGGGTGAGGCTCGAAGCCGGCAATGAAGGAGTTTGGGTGGTCATGGCCGGGGATCAGGCTTGAAGGGCAAATTTGTGGTTGAATTCCTCTCCGCGCTGAACCATGGCCGCCAGTGCGAGAGTACTGATGTCGTTCATCAGAGTGCTGCTCGCGACGAGGGTGCCGCTTTCGACGAGTTCCTTGAGGATTTCGAGGCAATGAAAGCTTTGCCCCTGCATGAAGGCATCCCTGGCCTCCTGATAGAGTTCCTCGGGTGAGGCGTTTTCGATCTTGATCATAGGATTAAGTGTGCTGAGAAGTCAGCGCTGTAAAGTTGTTGGCAGTACTCCAATGCGTAGGGTTCAATGGGTTGTACCGGCAAGCTCGTCAACATTAGAGCGCTAACGGAGGATATTGTCGTAACGATGCTTGTTGTTGTATTATTTAATGTTGCGAACGATTTTACACAATAAGACTGAGACTTGGTTTCATCCATTACGGGAAGTTTATTAATAATCAAGTAGTTATGAATAAAATTTAATGCAGAAGATGCTTGCAACGGCTGATATTTTATCTATGAATGGAAGACGCAAGCTAATCAATGGAGGATTAAAACTTATGGCACAGGAAATTCAGGAAATTCCGGCTCCCCTTCAGGCATACCTAAGGGAAATCGGAGAGACGGCTCTTCTCACTCGGGAAGAGGAAGCCCAGCTTGCTCGCAAAATCAAACGGGGCGACAAGGCGGCGAAGGAAAGAATGATCAAGGCGAATTTACGTCTGGTCGTCAAGATCGCCAATGACTATGCAGCTTATGGCCTGCCCCTGCTCGATTTGATTTCGGAGGGGAATTTGGGGCTGATCAAGGCAGTGGAACGTTTCGACCCGCGCAAGGGCGCCAAGTTCAGCACTTATGCAGCTTGGTGGATCAAGCAATCGATCCGGCGGGCCTTGGCCAACCAGTCGAAGACGATTCGACTGCCGGTGCATTTGGTCGACAAGATTCAAAAAATGCGGCGCATTTCCCATCAGTTGACGGACGAGTTGGGGCGCGAGCCAACCGATGAAGAGCTGGCAGCGGAGCTTTTCATGACACCGACGAAGGTGCGGAGCCTCCGGCAGGCGGCCATACAACCCCTTTCACTCGACGCCAGTGTGGGTACCGAAAATAATGAATCGACTCTGGGCGAAATCATCGGGGATGAGTCAGCGATCGCCCCTTCTGATTATTTGGAAGACAAGGATTTGCAGCATGCCGTTTCGACGGTTCTTCACATTCTCGATGAGCGGGAGTTGAAGATCATAGCCTTGCGCTTCGGGCTGGATGGCTGCCGCGAGCACACTTTGGAAGAAGTGGGTAAGAAATTCAAAGTGACTCGGGAACGCATCCGCCAGTTGCAGAATATCGCCCTGAGCAAGCTTCGCCGGCAGATCCAGCAGATGGATCGCTCGAAGGACGAGCAGGACGCCTTCCGCACGCTGGCCTCTGTCGGCGTGGATGAGCCGGAAATCCGCTAAGAGCCTTTCCTATTTTTCAGACAGTCTCTCTGAGGAGCGGCTTAGCTTTCCGTCAAGCGAAAGCGGATCGGGATGGCAAGTTCCGAGTTGATGGCCGTCCCGCCGATTTCCGAAGGGCGGAATTTCCAGTTTTTCACAGCCCGCAGGGCGGCTCTATCGAGAATTTCGTAGCCACTGCTGGTGACGATGCTGACGGAATCGACCTCCCCCAAGGCATTCACGGCGACTCTCAACAGGACAAGTCCTTCTTCACCGGCGCGACGGGCCTGCTCCGGATAGGTGGGGGGGGGATTGCGGAGAAAGGCGGGCTTGTAGGTATCGGCCCCTTGCAAGGTGGAGGCTGACATCATACCGGGACTGCCAACTTTCCGGTAATGGGTGGGTTTGAAATAGTGATCTCGATCTCTGGAAATTTCCGCAGCCGAGGAAGGCGCGGCTCCATTCAAGGCAAGTGTGGGCGGAGAAACTTTTTGTGGCATGGGCAGAAGAACCGAGGCGGAGGTGTCGGGATCGGGGGGAGGGTCTTGAATGGGGGCTTCGGCTAAAGTTTCCAGCGGGGGATTTTTTTCACTTTCAGTGGGAGTCGTTGTTTTCTCCTGGCTCAGGGAGGCGGAATCTTTGGAACCGGCGATGTTGACTTCCAAGGAGGAGAGTCCCGACTGGACACCATAAATCGCCGGTCTTGCGGTGAGAAGGGTGAGGAGAGCAAAGCCACACAGATGAATGGCCGCCGAAGTCATCAGACATGCAGCTTTGCGGGTGGTGACACCGCTGGTATTCACAGTGAATAAGAGTGCGAAAAATGAAAAGAACCTGCAAGGAGGAAATGATGCCTCCTTATTTTCAGACAGGCTCTTATGGGCGGTTTAGGTGGAGGATTTTACCCAGACCCAGCCTGCGAAGTGTGGAACTGGTAAGCATGTGAGTTGTTTGGTAAGTCTTGTTCCGTATGGATTGAAATGCCTGACTGTAAGCGAGTTGGGATAAGTGTTCAGCTTCGGAGATTCGCCGTTTGCCGGCGATGTCCTGGCAGAGTTCAACGATGCGTTCCAGCCACACCTCGGGTGCGAACCACTTCTCCCATTCTTGACGGGCTATGATCCCCATCTCCCGCCACTGATTTTCATACGGATGAAGAATATCGGGAATGTGCTGGATATCCCTTTCCCGAACCTGAATCATGAATTTTCCCCAATCGGGCCCTTTGGGCAGCGGAAAGGCGTCCGAGAGAAGGACGACGGGGCGCGAGCACTCCATGCCTTCGTAGATGCGTACGGCATTGGGCGTGGCACCTCGCGGACACAGGACAAAACGACTCCGGGCGATTGTTTCCACATACTCCCTTTTGTTTTTCTCCCAATCCGGCTGCGATCTGTCCCATTCGTGATGATAGGAGGAGTCCTTTATGAGGATATCCCTTCTTTTGTACTTGGTGAAGTAGAGCCTCTTTCTCACCCACGAGGTGGAACCACCGAAGAAGGAGAAAAAGAAGTCGGGTGTGATGTTTCTTTTGTTCATCTCCTCAATATGCGAATGCACAACCGGGCTGCAGTAGTTCCTGAAGCGATTGTTTTTCGCTCTCTTCAAATCAAGTGCGTGATAAATTCCCTGTATTCCATAGACGGGGAGAGGGCTTGTCTCAAAAACATAAATGTCATTGGGACGTTCGCATAAAAGGGCGCGTTGTTCCGGCGTGGCGCGGCTCAGGTTGGATGCTCCGTAGAGATAAAGAATCAAATCGGCACGATCGGGTTTGTCACAAATGGAAATGCCTGCTCGATTCTTGCGAGCCAGTTCTGTGAACTGTTCGAGAAATGGTAACTGCGTCTTGTCCGGGGAACCAGGCCCTGTAAGACTGATTTGCATTTTTTTTTATTCTATCAGCCTTTCTTTACGCCAGCAATAGCTTCCTCTAATGAGAGAAAATGATGCGGCATTTTCGTTCGGGATGAGCTAAAAGGAGGAGGTGAATCTGCCGAGGAACCTGCCCAACTGTCTGACCTTCCTGCGACTCCTGCTTGTGCCGGTGTTTGTCGGCGGGATGATTTGCTACAGCATGTCGGTCTCTGCCGGGCAACCACTGGAGGCTTACCGCTGGGGTGCGGTGGCGGCCTTTATCACAGCTTCCCTGACCGATTTTCTGGATGGCTGGATCGCCCGCCACTTTCATCTGACGACACCTCTGGGGACGTTGATCGACCCGCTGGCGGATAAATTGCTGATTTTTTCGGCACTGGTGACGTTTACGTTTGTGCCGACTCCGGGAATCGGCAAACTCCCCCTCTGGTTTATGCTTTTGATTTTATCGCGGGACGGACTCATCGTGGTGGCGGCGGTCATTGCCTGGCGCTGGCACCGGGAAAAAGTACGGATCGATCCGCATTGGACGGGTAAGACTGCCACCTTTCTTCTCATGGCGCTCCTCTGTGTTCTTTTGCTGAAGATTGATGTCGTCCCGCTCTATCTGCTGGTCGATGTGGCGGCTCTCTTTGTTCTCCTCTCGACGATTTATTATTTTGTCAGAGGCTTTTCCTCTCTTTTGAGATAGGTTCCGTTATGGCAATACCCGTGGTAGCAATCGTCGGCAGACCCAATGTCGGCAAATCAGCTCTCTTCAATCGTCTGGCCCGCAGGCAGATTTCGCTCGTTCATGATCGCCCCGGTGTGACGCGGGATCGGATCATCGCCGACTGTACCTGGCAGGGGAAACCTTTCACCCTGATCGACACGGGGGGAATCGGGCTGGAGGATCAATCAGGCTTCGAGAAGGCGGTGCAGCGGGAGGTGGCGCTGGCGGTCGAATCAGCCACGCAAATCCTCTTGGTCGTCGACGGCAGGGCAGGGCTTCATCCGCTGGATGAATACACTTCCAAACTCCTGCGACGTTCGGGCAAACCTCTCTGGCTTTTGGTTAACAAACTCGACACGGACAAGCAGGATCATTTGGACGACGAATTCTCCAAACTCGGCATAAGCAAGGTGTTCCCCATCTCGGCACTGCATGGGAGCGGCATTCGCGAGTTTATGGGCGAACTGAGCCAGCAATGGGAGGAGAATCCGGTGGAACGGCCTCCGGTTGCCACACGCATCGCCATCGTCGGCAGGCCGAACGTGGGAAAATCGACTCTTATCAACGCGCTGACCGGGAGTGACCGCCTCATTGTCAGTCCCACCGCTGGCACCACCCGGGACGCCATCGACATCGGGTTTCGATACCGGGATCAGCCCTACACTCTCATCGACACAGCCGGGATGAGGAAAAAATCCCGTGTCGCCGATCCGCTGGAACGTCTCATGACCGGACGCTCCGCCCACGCCATCAACCGCGCCCACGTCTGCATCATCGTCATCGACGCCACGGCGGGTGTCTCCGAACAGGAGCAAAAAATCGCCGGTCTGATCCGGGATGCCAACCGCCCCTGCGTCATCGCCATCAACAAATGGGATCTTGCCGATGAAACCCGACCAGCGAACCGGGCCAATGTCCGACCGGGAAAAAAACCGAAAAGCTTCCTGGAAGAATACCGGGAAGCCGTTTTGCAAAAGCTCTTTTTCATCGACTACGCGCGTGTCGTCTTTCTCAGTGCCCAGGAAAAATCGGGGTTGGGGAAACTCCTGGAGTCCATCGCGGAGGTACGGGAGGCTGCACTCACTCACCTGCCCACGAGTTCTCTCAACCGCACGCTCGCCCGCGCGATGGAGAGCCAGCTTCCGCCGATTGTGAAGGGCCGCCGCTTCAAGCTCTACTACGCCACGCAAGTCACGGACGAAGAGGAGCAGGGAGGCGTCCGCATCACAGCCTTCGTGAATGACCAGAAGTTGCTCGACAAGTCATACCACCGCTACCTGGAGAAGCAGTTACGCGCCCAGTACCCCTGTACAGGTTGCCCCATTCAGTGGCATTTCAAGGAGCACGAGAAGCTTGAGGTCAAGCATCATGGCGATGGTCGCTCCAAGGGACCGCGCGCTCCGCGAAAATTCCGGCGGTAAAAGAACTGGCCTTTCGGCAAATAGAATCTAAACTTATTTCGTTATGTCGAATTTACAAGAAAGCCTCATTGAGCTCATCCGCAGGACTTCGGCGGAAATTCCGGACGATGTGCAGCACCAGCTCCTCCACTATCTGAAAGAGGAGGAGAAAAACACGATTGCCGAACAGGCGATGGAAATCATCCAAAGAAATATTGCCATGGCGAAGGCCAAGTCCCAACCGATCTGCCAGGACACGGGCTCGGTACTCTTTTTTGTCAAAGCGCCACGAAGTCTTTTTGAAGGAGACTTTGAAGAGACTGCCCGCAGCGCCGTCCTTGAGGCGACGAAGAAGGGGTATCTCCGACAAAACTCGGTCAATTCCCTCACGGGGAAAAACGACGGCACAAACCTAGGGCCGGGTGCGCCCTACATCCATTTTCACCAGTGGAAAGAATCGAAGATCGAAGTCCGCCTTGTTCTCAAGGGCGGGGGCTGCGAAAACGTCGGCGCACAGTACTCACTGCCGGATCAAAGAATCGGGGCTGACCGAGATTTGGAGGGTTGCCGCAAGGCGATCCTCGACGCCGTCCTGCAGGCCCAGGGCAAGGGTTGCGGCCCAGGCGTCCTCGGTGTTGCCATCGGAGGAGATCGCGCCACGGGTTATGCATTTTCCAAGACCCAGCTTCTGCGCAAACTCGACGACACGAACCCCGACCCCAAGCTCGACGCCCTCGAAAAGGAAATCACAGAAACGGCCAACCGTCTGGGCATCGGCCCGATGGGCTTCGGCGGCAAGACGACACTTCTCGGCACGAAAATCACCGCCGTGAATCGTGTCCCGGCCTCCTACTTCGTCAGTGTCAGTTATATGTGCTGGGCTTTCCGCCGTCAGGGAGTCGTGTTGGATGAAAGCGGCTCAAAAATCGAACAGTGGCTCTACTAAGGAACAAATACATGAGCAATCCCATGAAAAATCTTACGGTTCCCCTCACGGAAGAAACAGTCCGCTCCCTCAAGGTCGGTGATCCGGTCGCCCTTTCCGGCGTGCTCTACACCGGGCGCGATGCCGTCCACAAGTATCTCCATAAGGGCGGCAAACTTCCTCCAAATGTTTCCTGGAAGGGTGGCGTCCTCTACCACTGCGGCCCTGTCATGCTTAAGACGGACTCTGGTTACAAATGTAATGCGGCAGGCCCCACCACCTCCATCCGCGAGGAGCCTTATCAGCATCAAGTCATTGCCGAGTTCGGTCTTCGTGCCGTCATTGGCAAGGGCGGAATGGGCGAGAAAACGGTCGAAGCCTGCAAGAAATACGGCTGCGTCTACCTGCATGCGGTCGGAGGCGCGGCACAGGTTTATGCCGAAACGATGAAGAAAGTCCGCAACGTCTATTTCCTGGAGGAATTCGGCAGCCCAGAAGCCATCTGGGAAGTCGAAGTGGAAAATTTCATTGCCACCGTAACGATTGACTCTCACGGCAATTCCCTTCACCGGGACATTTTGAACTCCTCGTCCGGGAAGCTCGCCGAGATTTTGGGAAAATAATTTTCCTTGAGCCGGAATTGTGGCCACGGGTCGGTACTATCGGGGAATGCCATTGACGATGCTAATGAATAAAATTAGACTGATGTATCGTGTCCGAGCAAAATCCCAAGAATCCACCCACGTCGCATGACATCGTGGCCGAGTTGCGGCCCGAAGGAGTCTTTTCCCATGTCCACCCGGCTGATCTGGAGCCGCTTAAGTTCTATGGCACTTTCCACGAACATCAACCGGGGGAGATCGTCATCGAAGAGGGAGCCGTTCAGGATAGGCTCTTTTACATCGTCCACGGTTCTGCGGATGTCATCGTCAAATACGGCGGTGTTGAGACGTTGCTCGGCAAGATCAGTAGCGGCGATTGTTTCGGAGAAATCAGCGTTTTTGAGCCAGGCCCCACTTCGGCGACGGTGCGCATTGCCGAGATCTCCGTTCTCTGGTCAATCGATGTGAATTCCTTGCAGGCTTACTTTGAAAAACTCCCTGCTGCCGGCGGGCAGGTGATGCTCGGTCTGGCTCAACTCCTGAGCAAGCGTCTGCGGAATGCGAACAAGGCGCTTATTGAGGCTCGCATGCTGCCGAAGCATCTGGCTGTCCGATCCGGCAAGGTCGCCATGCCCATCACTCCGGAATCGGTGGAAAAGGAGTGCGGTTCTTCCTCGTCCGGCGGCCTCATCAGCTCACTCTTCGGCAAGAGCATGGGAACGACAAAGAGACTGAAATAATACCACGGTTTGTTCACGCCTGGCACTTCAGCAAAAAACAGAGAGAGCTGCTTGGGAAAGCAAGTTCAGGCATTTGTGGAAAGTATTGAAATGAATTTTATTTCCTTCCACAGGAAGCACGAATAATCAGTCGTGGATCAAGCATGGTGTGAATGGAATTTTCCTTCATTTTTTTCCCATTCATCATTTGCACAAGAGTGGTTACGGCCACTTCTCCAATTTTCTCCAGAGGCTGCTGGACGCTCGTCAGGTGCAAACCCATCGCCCGGTATAGACCTGAATCCTCATTATCGTACCCGACAAGGGCAATGTCTTCCGGGACTCGGATTCCAGCATTCCGCAGCGCAAGAAAAACTCCATATGCAATCGAATCGGCCATGCACGCAACGCTGTCAAAGGGGAATTTCTCCTTGTTCATCCCCTTGATCCATGAGGCCATTATTTCAAACGCGTGTTTGTCAAAATCCTTCACCCCGGTCTCTTTTTCCAGAATTCCTGAAGTGGAAATTTTGTAATCCCGCAAGGCGCTCAGAAATCCCCTTCGACGGTCGGCGTGTACGGTGTTACTCTTCCAAAAACCAAGAAGGGCCGGTTTTCGGTAGCCCTGAAGAATCAGATGTTCCGTTGCCTGATACATCCCTTTTACGTTGTCGGTCATGACACAGGGAAAGTCGTACCCGGCCACGTAGCGATCCAGAAAAACCAGTTTCAGTTTTTTCTTTTGCAATTCGGAAAGAAGGTGGAGAAATCTTTTGTCCTCGGTCACAAAACCATTCGGGTAAATCAGGACGCCGTCGACATTTTGTCGGGATATTTCATCGAGAAGAGAAATTTGCCTGTCGGGCTGGTTGCCGTTGTGCGTGAGCAAAACACGGTAGCCCCGTCTGGCCGCCTCGGTTTCGATTCCTTGAAAGAGCCGTGCCATGTTACGACTTTCAAGTGTTGGCAAAATCACGCCGAGAATCTTGAGTCTGTTTTCATCCGTGAAAAACTTTGTCGGAGTTTTCGCCAGAAAGGTTCCCTTTCCTTTGAAAGATTCCAAAACTCCCTCGGCACGCAAGTCCTGAAGCGCCTTGCGCGCAGTGACCCGGCTGACGGAAAACTTCAGCATCAGCTCGCTTTCTGTCGGGATCATGCTGCCGATGGCAAGGCCGGACAAAAATCGTTCGATCTCAATCCGTACCCGCTTGTAGCGCGGAAGCATATCGAGAAGCGCGGCGGATTGCTTGTTCAAGTCCTAGACTCCCCTATAAAAACGCATCTTCATATTTTTCTTGGAAACATTTAGGCAGATTCCCTGTGGAGCGGCAAGTACCGGCCATGCTCTTCCCTCGTTTTCATTCCTTTTGTCATTTCGGCGGTGAGTAAGGGCCGTTGCAAACCGTAGGAGATCTGATCCAGCGCCTCCGCTGTGATTCGATCTCCCGCAAGAAACCGGAATCGGAAGGAATACTCCCCTCTGTCACTATAGACGGCGCGCAGGTGGGTGCCGGGATTCGGATCGTGGCAGGCAAGAACCGCACCACGCAGAAGGGTCAAACCGATTTTTCCAGGCTCGGCATCCAGTGCGAAAACATCTGGTGAGATCACGGCCAGGTCTGAATTTTTCAAGCGGAGGCGGGTCCAATCCCTCAAGGGCGACTCCTTTCCGTCCAACGACCGCACCAGGGAACCGCCCAGAATTCCATCCTCCCGTTCCACGATTTCGGGAAGGTTCCATTCCATTTTGAGAATCCGTTTTTTCTCCGCCCAGAGAATTTTCAACCGCCACTCCAGCCAGGGGACATGCGAATAAACCCGCCATTCCGACAAAAGTTCACTTCCGCCGATTTTGCCTCTCTGAATCAACGACGCCATGAGCGGCCCATGATCGACCAAGGTCGCCTCTTCC
>Ga0187810_10000509_pt1 | contig 14860 bp, 8 predicted proteins | sample NC_wetland_sal_i_9_FD_132963 | JGI IMG/M metagenome (GOLD analysis project Ga0187810, IMG submission 132963) | Wetland sediment microbial communities from Neuse River Estuary, North Carolina, USA - ASW_5 | ecosystem: Environmental > Aquatic > Freshwater > Wetlands > Sediment | place: USA: North...
CCCACGATTCGATCTCCTGGGCCGTGAGCAATCCCAGAAACAACCGGTCCACCCCATTCTTGAATTCGGTGATAGGGGAACACTCCTCGTTGGGATGGTTGCTCAGGCCGTTGTCGCCGCCGCTTGTGCTCGAGTTCATTACGCGGCTGGCGTTGAACCCGACGCGCCAGAGCACGGGTTCCCCGAGCCCGCCCATGTCCACTCCGCAGACATAGAAAAACCACTCGCTGGTGGTCCCGGTCATGTTCGTAGGGACTGAGAAGTAAGCATCATTGAGAGCGCCGTCATGAATAATGGCCCCGTTGTTTGTTCCGATGTTCGCAGACCGTGAGGTGGAGAAGCTGGAAGTGACGGTTTGCACCAGGACGGCGGCGGTCACCGCGGCATTCTCGCCGGTGGCCACGTAGACCAGCCCGTTGACCACGTCCACCACGGGGGCATCGGCGATTCCCCCTCGAGCCCCCCCGCTGCCGACAGCCAAAGGTGACCCGGTGATGGCCGCCCCGGCAGAGGTGAATCCATAAAGGTTTCCGTCTGCACCACCCACAATCACGTTGCCGGTGCCGAAGTCGATGACCGGAGCTGACAGCACGAACCCGCCTGCGCCCACCGTGATCGGCCAGGGAGACCCGGCCAACGCGGGAGTTCCGTTAAACACCCCGGTGATTTTGAATAGCAGGCCGTTGTCCGTTCCCACATAGGCGGCGTCGCCGTAATAGTCCATGAACGGAGAGGAGTTCGTGTCCGTAGTGGCGCCGGTGAGCGTCACGTCCACGACTTGAGAGCCCGTGGGCGTGGCTGGAGCGGTCACGGTTCCCTGATTCCCCGTCCAGGTCAGCACGTGGAAGACAGCAGGGTTGTCGCCGTCCACGAAGGCGACCTTTGCTCCATCCAGCGAAAGAATGGGCGAGGTCGGCAGCCCTACCGTGGACACCTGGTAGGCCCAGTACGGTGTGGCGCTACCCGAGCCGCAGACGCCAGTGCCGCCCGCCGTTCCGCTATATAGATTGTTGAACGCAGCGATGTTCGCCTGTCCGCTGCCCGGCACGGCGTTGATCGCGTACACCACAAAGTCGTTCGTGCAGTCCGGCGTGGCGTTTACGTCGAACGAGTATTTTGCGGGATACATGTTCGGTGCTGTTCCGCCACCGCCCAGGGAAACGCTCCAGTCCGGGTGATTAGGTGCGGGCCTCTTGGGAGGTGCGGGCTTCGCGGGACGCACAAGATCGCTCCGCCCATCGCGCATTTGGGCGGCCTGCCTCATCGTATAGCTCCAATAGGCTCGCGGGTCGCGCTGGCTGGCGGCCTGCGCGCGCAGGGAAGAAGCTTGGGGATACAGGACGTGCCGCGCGGACCAGTCCGTCACCTGTCCCATTCTGCGAGCCAGGGATTTCTGGCCACTCGCCTCGCCCCAACCTGCCACCAGTGTAGCCACCAACAGGGTGGCAATTGCCAGTGGAAGATAGCGCCGAAGGACGGAAAATTGCGCGTTCACTTGCCCCCCCGCATGAAAGTCGCGGCGCATTCCGAATGGGCACTTGCACCATTTCAGCAGCAGCAAAGCCCATTTTGGAACCTTTTTCAGTCTAGCAGCCGGTGAGAGGCCCACAACTCCATCTTTGGTCCTTGTTTCCAGATGTGGAAGGGGGGCAGTTTCCTACTTTCAACGATGAAGTGCTGGTGGCCCGGGCAATTTACAAGGCGTGGAGACAGCTTCCCATCACCGCGGCCCGGCTGCTCCTCTGCTGCGTCGGCCCGCGCTCACTGTAACGCCCCTTGGGTCACTTTGACGGCGCAGAAGCCGCTTGCAGTCGCTGTCCCGCCTCCGGAATTCCCCAGACCCGCCGTGGCATCCGTGTAGGTGAACTTTGTTGACGAAGGAACAGAGGTCACCACATACGTGCCGTTATAGCCCGCTACACCCACCCCGGCAATGGTCACGCTCTCGCCCACGCCGAACCCGTGGGCGGCTGTGGTGGTGATGGTCACGGTATTGGTTGCTTCGGTGGCTCCTCCAGGGGAGGCGGCGATCGTGGACGTCGCGCAGGTGCTCGTGGCCAGCCGGGAGAAATAAATGCTGGATTCCTGGCCTCCCGTGCCGCTGTTGTCCACGATGATCCCGCTCGTCCCTGCGGCCTCCGCCGCCGTTGTCGTAATCGCGGTGGGAGGGGGAGTGGTGATGTTGACATAGGCGACTTCGCCCGTGGTCCGCAAGCCGAAGAAGATCTGGTCCACGCCGTTGTTCTCGAATTCGGTAAAGGGAGAACATTGCTCGTTATTGTTCGCGGTCAGGTGGATCTCGTCGGTCGCCGAATTGATCTGGCGGGTCGCATTGAAACCCACCTGCCGAAGCGCCGGCGTGGCCGCCCCTCCGCGCACGCCGCAGATGTAGAAGAACCACGTGGTGGAAGTGGCCGATGTGAAATAGGCATTGTTGAACGCGCCCGCATGGATGTTGGCCGCGCCACTCACTCCAATGGTCTGCGTAAAGACATTGGCTGCGGCAAAGCTGGATGTCTTGGCCTGGACCAGGACGGCGTTGGTCCCATTGTTCCCGGTGGCCACGTAGGCCCAGTCGTTCACGGCGTCCACTATGGGGGCATCCACAATTCCTCCGGTCGCTGTGCCGTTGCCGACCGTCAAAGGCGAACTGGTGATGGCCGCACCAGCAGGCGTGAAGCCGTAGAGGTCGCCGTTCGAGCCCCCCACCAGGATGTTGCCGCCCGCGCCCGTAGAGAAGTCCAGGACCGGCCCGGTCAGCTTGGGCGCGGCGGCGATGGTGATGAAGGCCGAGACGGACGCTGGGGGAGTTCCCCCGAACACCGGGCTGATCTTGAACACCCGGCCGTTGTCCGTCCCCACGAAAGCCGTATCGGTGCCATATTCCATGAACGGAGAGGAATTGGTGTCCGTGGTCGCCCCGGTCAAGGTGACGTTGGCGATTGCGCTCGGCGTCGCAGGTGCGCCCACGGTTCCCTGGCCGGCCGTCCAGGTCAGCACATGGAACACCGCAGGGTTGGCGCCGTCCACAAAGGCGACCTTGCTGCCGGTAGCGTCGTAAGAAATGATCGGCGAGGTCGGCAGCGTGACCCCGGCGATGTTATATGCCCAATTGACTGTGGGCGCGGTGTTCGTCCCGCAACTGCTTCCGCCTTCCGCTGCCGTCCCGCCCCCGGAATTCGCCAGGCCAGACGTTGTATCCGTGTACGTGAATGTGGTCGTTGTAGGAACGGAGGTCACCACCCACGTCCCGTTGTAACCTGCCACGCCGACGCCGGCGACGGTCACGGTCTCGTTCACAACAAATCCGTGTGCCGCCAAGGTTGTGATCGTGACGGTCGTTCCTGCTTCCTTGGCTCCCGTTGGGGATGCCGAGATTGTGACCGTGGTCGCGGAAGTGGTGCCGCTGTAAAGATTGTTGAACGCCACGAGATTGGCTTGGGTCGCGCTGCCCGCGGCGTCGATGGTGAACACCGCGTAGTCGTTTGCGCAGCTCGGTGTGTTGCCGGCGATGTCGAAGTTGAATTTTGCGGGATACATGTCCGCAGCCATTCCCGCCGTGCCGCCCAGGGAAACGCTCCAGTCCACGCGCGCCCGCGGAGGCATGATTGGCCGCACCGGACGCCGCGGTCCGACCGGGCCGCCCGGATTTCCGGCGGCCGCCATCAGCCGGAGATAATTCCAGAAGGCGCGCGGGTCGCGTTCGCCGAGCGTGAGCGTGCGCAGCGAGGTGCCTTGGGGATAGAGAATGTGGTTGGCCGACCAGTCCACCACGCGTCCCTTGCTCTGCAGAGCGGACTTTTGCATGCTGCCCGCATCCGAGCCGGCCAAAAGAGCCAAGAAAACGATTGCAGCAAGCGCAGGCAGAAAATGCCGATGGGGAACCAATCGTCCGGTAGACACGGCGCCTCCGCGCGAGAAATCCCGGCGGTTGCTCTGGAATGGGTCTCCGTCCCATTGTGGGAGGCGGAGACGATCCGTAAACGGACCTATTACAGGTTAGCACTCCCGCTGGAGTGCACAACTCCATTTTGTGTCCCTGTTTCCTGAGGTAGTGGAAGCGCAGTTCGGTGGCAGGCCAGCCTTCAGATTCCTCCTGAACCGCCTCCCGTCCTGCGTCCGGAGCGAAGGTCGCAGCCACACTGGCGCGATTTGCAACCGGAGGCAGCAGCAAGAAGTCTGTGAAGTGCATGCCATAAAGGACGGGAGAGCCGGAATCGACCGATTCTCAGTAAGTTCCAATAATATACAGTCCTTTTTGTATCCGCGGCGCCAAGACTGCCAACCGCGGCTCCGTCTCAAGCTGCAAAAGCATCGAACCTGGGTTCGGATCCCTTTGCGACACAACGACTTAGGCGCAGGTCAGGCCACCCCGGCAAGACCGCGGGCTTGCAGCCCCCTCTGGCGGGTCAATTGCTCTCTCCATTCGTAGAAGAGTGAAGTCTTGATGGGGCCGGTGCCCCAATTGTTCATATTGCGAGGTTGCCCTATGTCGCGGACTCTCGTGCTTCTATGCGTGGCCGCGCTCTTTGTTTTCGGAGCTGTCCCAGCAGCACGCGCGGACACCCTTTACACGTACACCGGCACTGAGTTCAACAATTTTGACAATCCCAGCCTTCTTCCCACAGGCGTGACCGGCCTCAGCGGCTCCGTGACCCTCTCTAGTTCGCTCGGCGATAATTTCAGCGGGTTCGTTACCCCGGCGGCTTTCACCTTTTCGGACGGGACAACCACGATCACGCAGTTGAACGAGTCCTTGCCGTACGATTCGTTTTATTTCGTGACCAACTCCACGGGCGCCATCACCAGCTGGGATGTGGAATTGTGCGCGATAGGCACTAGCTGTTCGATACCGGTCGACTACTTCGAAACCGTCAACACTTCAGCGTCGACAGACGACTATAGTCTCTATATCGATCCCGGGGGAACGTATGCACTTGCCTGGAACTTATCCTCCCCAGGCGCCTGGGTGGAACAACCGATTAGTACACCAGAGCCTTCCGCCCTCCTTTTGCTCGGCAGCGGCCTGCTGGGGTTGATCGGCGCGAAGCGGAAGAAGTTCCTGCCCTAAGCTTCAGAATCCTCCTGGCCGGCGAATTGCTGGCCTCCCCCGGCTCCTGTTCCTCACCTCGGTGGGCAAGCATGGAAATTTCGCACTAGTCGCAGCAGGTTTCCGGGCGGGTTACCGGAATCCTCCCTGGGTGAGCTTGACGGCGCAGCGTTGATTCACGCCGCCAACCTTGCAGTTCGCGGAAGCGCCAATCGTGGAGAAATAGATGCTGGAGGCCTGGTTGGCCGTGCTGACGTTGTCCACGATGATTCCGCTGGTCCCTCCGGCCTCGGCCACCGGTCCGCCGGAGGTGACGGGGGTCGTGTTCGTGCTGATGTCGAAAGCCTCGACGACGTGGAGAGTGCGGAGGCCCAGGAACAGCCGGTCGATTCCGTTCCTGAATTCAGTAAGGGGCGAGCATTGCTCGCCGGCATTGCCGCTGAGCGAGATCATGGCGGGGTCGACCGTGGTGTTCATCTGGCGCGAGGCGTTGAATCCCACGCGATACAGCACGGGAGAGGTCGAACCGCCCGTGCCGGTTCCGCACACATAGAAAAACCATTCGCTGGTGGTTCCCATCATGTTCGTGGGCGCGGAGAAGTATGCGTCGTTGAAAGCGCCGGCATGAATGGGGGCGGCATCGCTCGAGCCGATGACGGCCGTCTGCACGGTGCTGAAATTCGAAGTGCCGGTCTGGAGCAGCACGGCCGCAGTTGCCGCTGCATTGCCGCCGGTGGCGGCGTAGAGGAAGCCGTTGACCACGTCCAGGACCGGGGCATCTTTGAATCCGCCGTTGGCAGAGCCATCGCCGACCAGCATAGGCGCGCCCGGCAGAGGCGTGCCGGATGAAGTGAAGCCGTAAAGGATTCCATTGGCACTGCCCGCGAAAATGTTGCCCGTGTTGAAGTCCACCACGGGTTCGGTGAGCTGGCCGGTGGCAACGTGGAGCGGCCAGGGAGCCCCGGCGAGCGTGGGCGTGCCGTTGAACACGCCCGTGATTTTGAAAATCCTGCCGTTGTTCGTGCCCACGTAAGCAACGTCAGCATAATAGTCGACAAAGGGGGACGAATTCGTATCGGCGCCGGTAGTCAGGGGAAGGTTCACGATCTCAGCACCCGTGGGCGTGGCGGGCGCACCTACAGTTCCCTCGCCGGCCGTGGGCGTGAGCACGTGGAAGACGGCGGGGGTGGCGCCATCCACAAAGGCGACCTTTGCCCCGTCCAGCGAGAGGACCGGCGAGGTGCGCAGCACAAACGTGGAGATCTGATACGCCCACAGGGGAGTGGCTGCGCCCGATCCGCACATCCCAGTTCCCCCCGCGGTTCCGCTGTACAGATTGTTGAACGCGGCAATGTTGGCCTGCGTCGCGCTGGGAACAGTATTGATGGTGAACACCACATAGTCGTTCGTGCAGTCCGGTATGGCGTTGACGTCGAAGGAGAATTTAGCGGGAAACATGTCCGTAGCGGTCCCCGCAGCGCCCAGCGCAACGCTCCAGTCGGTTTGAGTCAGCGGCCTCACGGGCCGCCGGGGAGGGGGACCGAACCGTCGCATCTCGGCCGCGTTGGCGTCCCGGGTCAACTTCAAATAGTTCCAGTAGGCACGCGGGTCCCGCTGGCTCAGCGCTAGCGTGCGGAGGGAAGCGCCCTGCGGATAGAGGACGTGGCGGGTGGACCAATCCACCACCGACCCCATCCTTTTCGCCACCGCCTTCTGCGAACTCACCGCCTGCGTGCTGGCCAGCAGCGTCGCCAAAAGGACGGCGGCCAGCAGAGGCAATACACGTTGAAGTAACAGCGCTCGTTTCGTAGCCACGGAACCTCCCCGCGAAAAACACCGCCTGCAACGTCACAATGGGACTCTGCCCATTTGGGGAGACAGGCAGCCCAGAATGGATTCGTAGCCAGTCTAGCAATTGGCGAGCGCGTAGAAATTCAATCAAACCTGGCTGTATCCAGTTATGTAGGAAGTATCCAATTGGACACTTCCATCTCATCGGCCTGGAAGGACGGCTGCGGCTGGATTTCCGGCTCTGGAAGAGAGTGGCGGGAGGGGGCCTATCCAAGGCGTGAGTAGAAAGCTTCTCCCGAGGGCGCGGCGGCACAGGGCAGAGCGTGCCAACCTGGAGAGATTCCGGCGATCAAGGCACGAACTACTTGGAACTCAACACGGCCCGCACTTTGGATCCCAGCGCATTCAGCGTGAATGGCTTTTGGAGGAATGCGGTGCCGGACTCCAAAACTCCGTGATGAACGATCGCATCCGATGTGTAGCCGGACATGTAAAGCACCCTGGTCTCGGGATGCAACTCCGCCAAAGCCTCGGCCAGTGCGCGGCCATTCCTCCCCGGCAGGATCACATCCGTCAGCAGCAGGTGAATCGTTCCCTGGTAGTGCTCCGCGATTTGCAGGGCTTGGTCAGCATTCGCCGCGGAGAGCACGGCATAGCCGTTGCCTTCCAGGGATTCGCGGGCCACATTCCTCAGTGCTTCCGCGTCTTCCACCAGCAGGATTGTCTCTGTGCCTCGCAAGGACTGCGGCTCACACTCGCTGGTTTTCACGGGCGAGGCCTTTTCTGCAACCCGGGGCAGGTAGATCTTGAATGTCGTTCCCTTTCCCACCTCGCTGTAGACCCAGATGTAGCCCCCGCTCTGCTTCACGATCCCATACACCGTGGCCAACCCCAGGCCCGTCCCCTTGCCCGCTCCTTTCGTTGTGTAGAACGGGTCGAAAATATGGCGCTGGGTCTCGGCGTCCATGCCCACGCCCGTGTCGCTCACGGCCAGCATCACGTAAGAGCCCGATACGGCCACCGGGTGCCGTCGCACATATTCGCCGTCGAGCACCACGTCCGCCGTCTCAATCGTCAGCGCACCACCATGGGGCATGGCGTCGCGGGAGTTGACAGCCAGGTTCATCAGAACCTGCTCGATCTGCCCGGGATCAATCCTCACGCGTCCCACTGCGGGCGCGGCGATGGTGATCAGCTTGACGTCGTCACCAATAAGACGCCGGAGCATCTTGCTCAGCTCCGCTACGATCACATTGAGATCCACCACTTGCGGTTCCAGAACCTGCTGGCGGCTGAAGGCCAGCAATTGACGGGTAAGCGAAGCGGCGCGAAGCCCGGCCTTGCGGATTTCGTCCACCTTATTCCCCAGTTGCTTGTTGAGCTCAGAGTGGGCCAGCAGCACATCGGAATAGCCGATGATGACTCCCAAGATGTTGTTAAAATCATGCGCGATCCCGCCGGCCAGCCGGCCCACCGCTTCCATCTTCTGCGCCTGGCGGAACTGTTCTTCCAGCAGATGGCGGTCCGTGATGTCGCGATTGACTTCCAGGACGTACGCGCGCCCGGATTCGCGCACCAGGGTCATGCGGCTTTCCAGCCGGATGTGGCGGCCGTCACGGGTGACTTGTTCTATTTCTCCTTCCCAGCGCGAGTCGCGTTCCAGCGCCTCCAGAATGACGCCGCTCCCGCCCTCCGTTTTCGTGTCCAAGAGTTCCTGCGGTGGTTTCCCGAGGGCCTCCTCGCGGGAGAAGCCGTAGAGTCTCTCCGCGCCCCGGTTCCAAAACGTCAGCGAGCCCTCCCAATCCCAGACCAGTACGGCGTCGTAGGTCTGGTCGAACAGGGAGGCCTGGCGTCGCAGAATTTCCTCGCCGCGCCGGCGATCGGTGACGTCGCGCCAAACGCCGTGGTGCAAGGCCTGGCCCTGCACTTCCATCTTCTGGGCGGTAATGCGGACGATCCGGGTCTTCCCCTGTTTGGTGCGGTGCAAGGATTCAAAATCGGCGCGGCCTTCGCGTGTCACCTCATCGATCACCGCGCGGATCTCTTCCGCGTTCTTGTCGGCGATGACGTCCTGAAGGGTCAGTGCCGCGAATTCCTCGTGTGTATAACCCAACTGCTGGTGAGCCGCCTTGTTGAACTCCACAAACCTTCCGGTCGCCGGGTCGAGCACCACGATGCCGTCCGGCAACTGCTCGAAAAGGATGCGCCGCCGCGTGGACTCGGCCGCCAGCGCGGCTTGGGCGCGCCTCCGTTCCGTAATATCCAGCTTGATGGCGATGAAATGTGTGACTTCCGCTCCGCCCGTTCGTACCGGCGTGATGGTCATCTCTTCCTCGTACAAACTGCCGTCCTTGCGCCGGTTGACGAGTTCCCCTCGCCAGATCTTTCCGGCGAGGATCGTTTCCCACATTTCCTTGTATAACGCTGGGGAATTGGAACCGGACTTGAGCAGGCTTGTGTCCCGGCCCACAGCCTCCTGGCTCGTGTAGCCGGTCAGGGTTTCGAAAGCGGGATTCACCCACAGGATGGTTCCCACGCGGTCGCTGATCACCACGGGGTTCGCGGCGACTGCCAGGGCCTCTACCTGCAGTTCGGCGAGCGCTTCAACCGGCTTGCGCTTGGCTTGCGCGTCGCCGGGCGGGAGCTTCTTTCGAGTTTCTTTTTTCCGAGCGGACCCGGATCGCATGGTGCGGGAGTGTGACCTTTTCGAGCGCCAAGGCGGACGCAGAAGGAGGAAACAGACAACGGCCCCGCGCATTTGGAAAAGCAGCTCTGACGTCTCGGAGAACCTTGTGGCAATCCGAGGGGCTCAATCACGAATACCTTCGAGGCCCCGGCAATCAGCCTAAGAGCTGCGTCTCGCCTTCGCAATACCGTGAATCACGTACCGTGTGTCCGTCACTCCGTGTGCCGTGCCGCGCACGAGGGGAGGCGCAGAATCCGGCGTCAGGCGCGCCGCGCGCCGGCTGCTGCCTGGCACTCTGCCAGCAGTCTGGCGCAGGCGTACACGGTGCGCGTGTGTTCCATGGGGAGATTCAGCCGCTCGCCCAGCTCCACGACGGCGCCCACGATGGCTTCGAGTTCCATGCGTCGTCCGGCCTCGAGATCCTGCAGCATGGAGGTCTTGTGCTCGCCGACGCTTGCGGCGCCGGCCATGCGCTGCTCAATCGTGACGGGCAACTCCAGTCCCAGGGCGCGCGCCACAGCCTCCGCCTCCTGCATGATTTTGCGGGTCAGCGCGGCGACTTCCGGATCGCCGGTCATTTGCGCGAGCGTGGCGCGCGTGAGCACGCTGATGGGATTGAAGGCCACGTTCCCCAGAATTTTCACCCAGATTTCGTGGCGGATGCGCGTGGTGATGGGGCAGCGCAATCCCGCGGAGATCAGTGCCTTGGCAATTTGCCGCGAGCGTTCGGAGCGGGAGCCGTCCGGCTCGCCCAGCGAGATGCGGTTGCCCTCGGTGTGCTGGATCACTCCGGGGCGCAGAATCTCCGTCGCGAAATAGACGATGGAGCCCAGCACGCGGCGCGGCTCGATGGCCGCGGAAATCACCCCGCCTGGATCCACGCGCTCCAAGCGCGTGCCCGCCAGCGGGCCGCCGCTCCCCTGGAAAAACCACCAGGGCACCCCATTCTGTGTGCTCACCACCGTGGTCTCCGGCCCCAGGACGGGCGCCAGTTGGGGCGCGAGTTCGGGCAATCCCTGCGCCTTCACGGCGAGGAACACAACGTCGGCCGGGCCCGCTTCCGCCAGATTGCCCGTCACACGGGGGCGTGCTTCAAAATTTCCTTCCACGCTCTCCACGCGCACGCCGTTTTCCTGCATGGCGCGCAGATGCGGGCCGCGGGCAAACAGCGTCACGTCCAGGCCCGCGCGGGCCATCCGCGCTCCCAGATACGCGCCGATCGCCCCGGCGCCTGCGATCAGGAATTTCATGGCACCTCGCCGTTCAGCAGAGCGGCGGCCACGGCGCTGCGGCGGATCTTTCCCGTGGCCGTCTGCGGGATACGCTCTACGATATAAAACTTCTTGGGACACTTGAAGTCGGCCAGGCGCTCGCGGCACCACGCCGTCAGCTCCTCCTCCGATACCGGCTCGCGGAGCTCCACCGCGGCGGCCACTTCCTCGCCCAACTGGGGATGTGGGAAACCGAAAGTGATGGCCCCGGCCACCGAAGGGTGGCTCAGCAGAACCTTGTCTATTTCGCGAGGCGAGATTTTTTCCCCGCCTCGGTTGATCTGCTCCTTCAATCTCCCGGTGATGTGCAGAAAGCCGTGCGAATCCAGATAGCCCTCGTCGCCGGTGCGGAACCACCCGTTCGCAAAGGCCGTTTCGTTGGCCTCCGGATTGTTTTCGTACCCGCGAAAAACATTCGGCCCCTGGATGACGATTTCGCCGCGAAGGCTGTGCGGCAGATGTATGCCCTTTGGGCTCATCACGCTGATGCGCACCCCCTGCGGCTTGCCCACGGAGCCGTGCCGGCGTTCCTCCGGCGGCAGCGGGTTCGATGACATCTGGTGAGCCGCTTCCGTCATGCCGTAGGCTTCCACCAGCGGCACGCCGAAGAGCGCCTCCATTTTGTGGATCACGTCCACGGTAAGCGGCGTGCTGCACGACCGGATGAGGCGCAGCGATTCCGCCGCCGCCGGCTTTCCCCGCGACTGCGCGCGCGCCAGCAGGAGCTGGTGCATCGTGGGCACGCCGGAATACCACGTCACGCGGTGCTCGCCCACCGTTTTCCAGAAGCTCAGCGCGTCGAATCTCGTGGGAAGCACCACGGTGCCGCCGGAAGCCAGCGTCGCGAGCACCGAGGCCACCAGGCCGTGCACGTGGAAAAGCGGCATGACGCACATCGAGACGTCCTCGGGCGTGAGCGTGTAGGTGGCCACAATGTTCCGCGCGGAGATGGTCAGGTTGGCGTGTTCCAGCGGCACACGCTTCGGTTTTCCCGTGCTGCCGCTGGTGTGCAACACCAGCGCCACGTCCTGCGGCACGGACATGCAGAAGGGCGTCACTTTCGGCGCCTCCAGCAGATGCACCGCGCCCTCGCTGTCCATCTCCGCAGCAAACACCGGAAGGGCCTGAGGAGAATGTTCCGCCGCGGCGCGCCGCGCCTCTTCGGCCCCTGTGGGAGGGCAGATCAGCAGGCGCGCGGCCGTATCTTCCAGGAAGAAGCAGAACTCGTCGTGCCGGTAGGCGGGATTCAGCGGGGCCGCCGTGCCCACCATGGACGCGGCAAGAAAACTCACCAGCGCGGGCAGGCCGTTTGGCAGAACGATGGCCACGCGGTCGCCCCGGCGAATCCCCGCTCCGGCGAGCGCCGACGCCATTTCCAGTACCTGCCGCTCGAGCGCGTCGTACGATATCCGGACGCCCTTTTCCGGGACGATCACGGCCGTGCGCGCGCCGTCCGCAAAGTGGATCAGGTCGTGAACCGCCTCGGGAATTTCAATCATCAGTCGGCATTCGGATGACCACGGGCTGCTTCGGGCTCCCAGCTTTTTTGAGAGGGCTGCCGGCCGTCACCCGGCTCCTCTCCGCGAGAGCCCCTGCGAACGATGAGCCATGGTAGCATCCGCCGCGAATCATTGTCTCCGCCAACGCAGCGTGCCCTGCCCCTCGAAGTCTGTCCGTACCCGTTTTTCGAATTTCGATTTTCGAATTTCGGAACTTCGGCGGCACCCACACCCCATCGTCCTCCTATCACTTCGCGAGGAATTGCCGGGTGCGCCATGCTTGTGCGCTCCGATCCCTGCGTGGGTTTGTCTTTTCGTCTTTCCGGGTTTTCCCCGCCGTATACGGGGTGCCCCGCCCTTCGCAGTTTGAAGGGTGGGGTCTTTCTCTTCCCTTTCCCTCCGCGATACTCCCCCGTTCGCTCTTTCGTCTCAAATTACCGGATCGACGGGGACCATACCTGTCCGGCCCGCGCCATAGTATGGAAAACTGCTCCACACCCAGTCGGCCGGATTCTTCACCAATCCACGTTTCACTGGATTCATGTGCATGTAGTCCAGCTTTTCCTTTTTCTTCTTCGCGCTCCACACGTTGAAGTCATAGAACCGCGGCTGCCAGAAGCGCGGCGCCCCGGTGTCCGCGAAGGGGAGCGCCATCTGCGCCGTAGAAACGCGCCGGCGCCGCCGTCGCATCTGCCGCGACACGCGCTGCTTCAACACTTGAAGCACCGTGGACGGCGTGCCTTTCTTTGGCTCACCGATCAACAAATGGACGTGCTCCGGCATGACCACATAACCCACCTGCAGAAAGTCGTAGCGCGCTCGCACTTCGCCCAGCATCTTGACGAACAGGTTCCGGGCGCGTACGGTCCCGAGAAGGGGAAGCCGCCGAAAACAACTGAAGGTAATGAAATGAAGATCTCCGTGCCCGTAATAGCGTTTGAGCCCTTTCGGCATCGGATGAAGAACCCCACCCTTCAAACCGCGAAGGGTGGGGCACCCCCACGGGATCACTCCTCGGTGAGCTACGCAGGTGGTATCCTCTCATCGTGGATTTCGGTCAAGAAGGAAAAGAGCAGAGCAATGCCAGGGCCACCCGCCCCGGCGTGAGTGTAGGTGCTGCGTCCGGTGCCGCGTTCGGGTTCGTCGTTGGCACTCTGAGCTGCCCGTAGGGCTCTGGTGGACGCGTAGGTCCATTGTCATGGAGACTGTCCTCGTGCACGACAGACTTGCTGGCGGCGGTCGAGCTCAATCGAATGTCCTTGAGCTTGCAAGGACCGTCGCTCGTTCCACGGTGTGGGCCGCTGGGGTTCTGATTTTCGACCACCTACCCCCATGGAACTCACACCCTGTAAGATCCACTTGGCTGCCAGGCATCATTTTCGCGGCCATCGTTGTCTCGCTTGTCGAGAAAAAAAGACGAGGCTGGGAGTGGTTCTTTGCTTTCCCGCCTGCATTGGCGTGCGTGGCTCTGGCCACATCCGCGGACCGCTCCGCCGGCTGGTTCCTGCGCGGCTTCTCCGAGGTCTACTTCGTCCGCTTCAGGCTGTTGGTCTGTCTCTTCCTAGTAGCCACGACCCTCTGGGTGGCTGCATTCCCCTATGGGAGGGGATTCCCTGGCGATGAGCACATTCGGTCGAACGCCTGGAAGAAATTATTTTGGGCCACTGGCTTGATCCTCGCGATCGGCCAGGCACTCACCACCTTTCAGGTCGGCCAAGCTCGCGAAGGAACTCCCATAGTCGTTACTTTTTTTTGGGTGGTTATTTGGGCTCGAAGGCTGGGGTTTCTCACCTACGGTTTCTTATGCCTACGGGTCATGCTGCCGGAGCTGGTAGTACGCATCGAAGCTGTCGCCCGCCCAGAGTCTGCCAGCCCCTAAATTCAGCAGGTTTGGGCATTGCGATTCACAGGCAGATTGCGCTCCCGGTGTGAGCTGATGGAACGGACCTGACGTGCTTGACCACCTCCCCGCATTCTGCGCACAAGGACATACGATTTTCACGTTCGTGACCCGTTCTGCCGTCTGTGAAATCTCAAAGTGAGCCTCCGAGAGCCCTTCACGTGGCTGACTAGATGACGGTGTCGGCTCCTTCCGCCGAGTAAACTTGGTTGCTGTCAGACGACCAAGGCTCGGAAGATAAGGAGCCGAGCCCGCCGCGGCGGGCTGATTATAGGTTGCGATTTTCACACGCGCGATCAACAGATCGCCATGCTGGACGAAGCCACCGGAGAGTTGGTCGAGCGCCGGTCGGACCACCAGAGCGGTGAGGCCCACGCGTTCTATCGCAGTTTGCCGAAGCCGGTCCGCATGGGAATTGGAGCCACCCAGTGCCCGCCAAGCGGGATTCTCTGGTTTCGTGCATTCCCCATGCGTCAATAAATCCCCTTTTTTTTCGATTTTATGCGGGGTTCCCCCCACTCACCAGTTTCGCTATTCTGGACCCGTTGGTCGGCCCGGTAAGGGCCGCGTGCCAGTCGTATTGGTCGGCCCGGCAAGGGCCGCGTGCCAGTCGTATTGGTCGGCCCGGCAAGGGCCGCGTGCCAGTCGTATTGGTCGGCCCGG
>Ga0187810_10000510_pt1 | contig 14836 bp, 11 predicted proteins | sample NC_wetland_sal_i_9_FD_132963 | JGI IMG/M metagenome (GOLD analysis project Ga0187810, IMG submission 132963) | Wetland sediment microbial communities from Neuse River Estuary, North Carolina, USA - ASW_5 | ecosystem: Environmental > Aquatic > Freshwater > Wetlands > Sediment | place: USA: North...
GCCAGGATCGCCTCGAACTCGCGCGCCGCGGCCAGGTTGCCCGGACGGGGCAGGCCGTGCGAGATGATCGTCGATTCGAGCGCGACGACCGGCGCTCCGGCCGCGAGCGCCTCGCTGACCTCAGGTGAGACCTCTACCAGGGACGACACGTCACGAGGCTACAACAGGGAGGTGACCGCGGTGATGGTCAGCGTTCCGCTGTACGGACCGGCCGCCGCCGAGGCCGGGATCGCCAGCGTCAGTATCGCGCTCAGCACGTCGGTGCCGAACCCGTTGGGCGCGACCGCGGACGCCAGCGTGGCCGCCGTGGTACCCAGGCCCGGGCCGGCCGCAGCCACCGCCGGGCCGAGCACAGCGCCGTTGACGAGGGAGATGTCGGTCGGCGCCCACCCGAGCTGGTTGCCCGAGAAGGTGTATCCCGCCGCGCTGCCGCTGCCGGTGAAGGCGGCCTCCTGACCCGACACCGACCAGCCCGGGAAGGTGTTCCGGGTGTCGGACACCGTAACCGGGTTCAGCACGCCGGTGGCGCTGGATCCCGAGACGGACAGGGTCACCGCGCCGGTCCCCACCGTGAGCGTGAAGCTGCCCAGCGCCGGCACGCTCACGACCAGCGGCTCGGTCCCCGAGACCGGAGCCCCCGCGGGCACCACGAACTCGGAGTACGTGCCGGTGGAGGAGCTGTACCCGGTGGTGCTGGTCGGCGTGAACACCGCCGACAGCGGCTGGAAGCCGGTCGAGGCGAACGCCGTGGTCGTGGTGGCTACGCCGCTGAAGTTGACCGCGACGGATGAGCCGATGGTGGTGAGGCCGACCAGGAACTGGACCGACCCGGCCGGGTGCGTGCCGTCCGTGGCCGATACGGTCGCGGACAGCACCACGGTCTGACCGACGGTCGGCTCGTTGGCCGAGGAGCTCAGCACCACTTCGGTGCCCACGGGGCCGCCGGTGGAGGTGGTGGGGGCACACTGCGTCGGGCCCTGCTGGTCGCAGGCGGGCGGCATCGGGGCGGTGTTGGGCAGGGTGTTGGTGCCGTTGACGGCGAACGTGGGATTGTTGCAGCTCGCGATGAACGCGGTCATCGACGCGGGCAGGATGGCCCCCGGGACCTGCTGCAGCTGCTGATAGCCTTCCTCGACCAGGTTGATCGGCAGCGCCGCATAGCCCAGCTTGTCGACGTCCTGCTGGCCCTGGCACAGCAGGTACTGGGCGAAGAAACCCAGGGTGTAGCCCTTGTCGCTGCTGAACCCGTTGGACGAGTCGGTCGGCACGATCAGGTACGAGTAGTACGACAGCTCGTAGGTGCGCGGGTCGTTGTCGGTGTAGACCTGCGACAGCTCCTCGGTGCCGTACAGCGGGTCGCTAAAGTTGAGGTCGACCTGCGCCTTGAGCAGCGACACCCCGACGTTCTGAGGGGTGGGCGCGGTGTAGTAGCCGGCCGCGTTGAGCACCTTCGCGACCGGGAAGCCGGTCTCCTGCGCGAAGGAGTACTCGGTGTAGCCGATCGCCCCCTCGGCCTGGGCCTGGGACACGTAGCCGGAGACTCCGAGGTCGCCGGCCTGGCCGACCATCGCCGAGCCGGGCAGGACCGGGTAGGTCGTGGTCGCGGTGCACGGGCTGCGGCCGACCGCGGCGCAGTAGGCGGTCCAGGACGAGCCCTGGGTGGCCATCATCCACTGGGTGAGCTCCCAGGTCGCCCCGGAGCCGTCGGAGCGGACCACCGGCACGATCTGTTCCGCAGGCAGGGTCAGGCCGGGGTTGTCCGCGGCGATCTTCGGGTCGTTCCACATGGTGATCTGACCGGTGAAGATGCCCGCGACGGTCGCGCCCGACAGCCGCAGGTTGGTCACCTGCTGGCCGCCGATGTGCAGGTTGTACATGAACGCCACGCCGCCGGCCGTGTCCGGTATGTAGGCGTAGCCCCGCTGGGGCGGCGGGTTGCTGTTGTTGCCGTCCTGTACCCCGTAGGGGACCTCCGACGCGGCGAAATCCACCGTGCCCTGCGCGAAATCCGTCCGGCCAGCGGTACTTCCGACGTCGGCGTAGTTGACGACCGCTCCGTACTGGGCCGTGCTGGTGATCCAGTCGTGAATCGCGTTGTACGACCAGGTCGAGCCCGCGCCGGAGACCGGTACGAAACTAGCCGCGAAGGCCGGCGGGGCCGGCGCGAGTACCACGACGCACAAGGCGGTCAGCCCCGCCCCGGCGACCGTCATCAGCCGCGCCCGCCCGCGCGCCCGGGTCATGGCTGCACCCTACGCCCGGCGGCCGGTCCGGTTCGTCGTCGCCTGGGTGTCCGGACCGTTAACGTTCGGGGTCGGACCGTGGGTGTTCAGTACCCTTGCGGGCCGATCACGTTGCGGAGGGGCTCGCCCGCGGCGTAGCGGGCCAGCTGGTCGCGGACGATGGGCAGGGCGCGCGGGATGGTCTGCGTGGTCGCCCCGGCCACGTGGGGCGTGAGCAGCAGGCCCGGTGCGGACCAGAGCGGGTGCCCGGCCGGGAGGGGTTCGGGATCGGTGACGTCGAGCGCGGCGCGCAGCCGGCCCGACCGCAGCTCGGCGAGGAGCGCGCCGGTGTCGACGACCGGGCCGCGGGCCGCGTTGACGAGCAGCGCGCCGTCGCGCATCAGGCCGAGGAACCGCGCGTCGGCCAGGGCGACGGTGGCCGGGGTGACCGGGACGAGCAGGACCACGACGTCCGCGCGCGGGAGCATGGCCGGCAGGTCCGCGGGGCCGGCCACGCCGGGGCGCGCGCGCCGGGCGACCCGCTCGACGGTCACGCCGAGCGGGGTCAGCACGCGCTCGGCGGCCTCGCCGATCGACCCGTAGCCCACGATCAGGACCGTCTGCCCGGCCAGGGACGGCGCCTCCGCGAACTCCCAGGCGCCCCGCCCCTGCGCCGCCAGGAAGGCGGGCAGCCCTCGCACCTGGGACAGGATGACGGCCGCGATCCACTCGGCCACCGCGGCGTCGTGCGCGCCGCGGGCGTTGCACAGGGTGACCCCGGCCGGGACGTGCGGGATGATGCGCTCGGCGCCCGCCGACATGAGCTGGATCAGCCGCAAGCCAGGCAGCGTGGCCAGCACCGGCAGCCGGGATCTCGGCACGCCGAACGGCATCACCAGGACCTCGACCTCGCCGGCCGAGTCCGGCAGTTGCTCGCCGCCGGTCCAGACGTCGGCGGCCATCCCGTCGGGCAGGCCGCCCATCAGCTCGGCCGAATCCGGAGCGGGGAGCCACACCATGATCGGAAGGGACGCCATGACGGCGAGGTTATCGGGCTAGCCGGGCCGTCCCAGGCCCGGACGACGGGTGCCGTTACCGGGCGGCGCCCGCGGGTACGCGATCGTCCCGGTCCTGCGCCGACGGGTCGGCCGCGTCGGGAGAGCGGATGACGACGACGGGGCACGGCGCGGCGCGCAGGCACGCCCGGATGACGGGGCCCGCCCCGCGGTACAGGTCGGGGCCGTGCGAGGTCCGTCCGAGGACCAGCATGTCGGCGTGCGCCGCGTGATCGAGCAGGACGCGCGCCGCGAGCCCTTCGGTGATCTCGGTGCGCACGCTCACGCCGGGAAACAGGCTGGCCGCCTCGCTGACCGCCTGGCGCAGCGCCTCGCGGGCGGCGCCCCAGCTCCCGCTGATCTGCCTCGGGGCCGGAACTGCGTAACTGGCTACCCGGTGACACGCCGCCTCCAGGGCGAGCACCGCGTGAACCTCAGCGGCACTCAGGCTGGCTTCCCGGCACGCCCACCTCAGGGCGGCCACGGACTCCGCTGAGCCATCGACACCGACCACGATGCGCCGAACACCGAGATCTATGGTCATGACGAATTCCTACCTGTTCGCCACCTCTGACACACCCGTCCGTCCCGCCACAGCCGTTCGTCAGAGACTTTCCCAATTCTTGACTGACAGTTTCCGATCGTAAACCGCGCGCCGGTCCCCGGCGAGGGGTGGGTACCGACTTTCGCGACGATCTCGGTCCTCGGTGAGACCCGTGAGTCATCGTATCGTTATTAGCGGTGTTGTGGAGGAAATAGACTTAATAAGCGTCTTGTCCGACATATGCCCGTTTCTCGTTGTTATGCCGATATTTGCCGGGAATTAATGGGCACGCACGGTGAGGTGGCTGCCCGAGTGGCCCTTGTGCACCCTGATCTGGGCGGGGATGCGTTGCTTCAGCTCGGGGACGTGGCTGACGATGCCGACCATCCGGCCTCCCTCGCGCAGGCCGTCCAGCACGGTCATGACCTCCTCCAGGGTGTCCTCGTCCAGGCTGCCGAAGCCCTCGTCGACGAAGAGCGCCTCGATCCGGGTGCCGCCCGCCTCGGCGGTCACCACGTCGGCGAGGCCGAGGGCCAGGGCCAGGCTGGCCAGGAACGTCTCACCGCCGGACAGCGTGCTGGTGTCGCGGTCCACGCCGGTCCACGCGTCCTGGGCGCACAGCCCGAGCCCGGAGCGGCCCGCGCCCCGGCGGGCGTCGGTGTGCACCAGCGAGTAGCGGCCCGAGGTCATCCGGAGCAGCCGCTGGCTGGCCGCCGCCGCGACCTCCTCCAGCCGCGCGGCGAGGACGAAGGAGGACAGGGTCATCCGCAGCGTGTTCGCGCCCTGCCCGGCCGCCAGGTCGGCGAGCCCGCGCGCCTCGTCGGCCCGGGTACTGAGGGGGCGCAGCGCCTCGATCTGGCGACCGAGGTCGGGGGCGAGCAGGGCCAGCTGTTCGGCCTTACCCCGGGCGAGGCCGTGCGCGGTCACCGCCTCGTCGTGGGCCGTGCGCGCCGCGGTCACCGCGTCCGACGCCCCGGCCACGTCGGCGGGCGGGTCGAGGGCGACGTCGAGGTCGGGGTGGGCGAGCAGTTCAGCGACGGCGTTCGCCCTGGCCTCGTGGTCGCGGATGCGGAGATCCGCGGCCGCCCGCCACTCGGCCGGCCGGCGCGCCTGCCGGGCCGCGTCGAGGTCCCGGAATCCGGCGTCGGCGGCGGCCCGGGCGGCCAGGGCGGCGGCCTGGCTCGCGGCGGCCCCGGCGCGTCCGGCCGCCTCGGCCGCGTCGGCGGCTTCCGTCAGCGCCCCGGCCGCGGTGCGCTCGCGGGCCAGCGCGGTGTCCAGGTCGGGGGCGCCGTCCAGCTGGGCCGCGAGTGACTCACGGTGCCGCGCGGCCCGCTCTTCGGCGTCGGCGGCGCGGCGGAGCTCGGCGTGGTACTGGTCGGTCAGCTCGGCGAGGAGCTTTTCGGCCGCGGTGATGTCGGCGACGAGGCCATCCAGGGCCGCCTGCGCGTCGGGCAGGCGGATGGCGGCCAGCCGGTCGGCTGCGGCCTTCAGCCGGCGCGCGGTCGCGGCGAGCGTCTTGGCGTCGGCGGCCAGCGACGTCTGGTCGGCGGCGACCGCGAAACCGGCGGCTTGCAGCCGGGCCGTGAGGTCGTTGACGCGCTCGACGGCGGCGCCCAGCTTGGCCCCGATCGTCTCGGCCCGCTCCCCGGCCGCCGCGGCCTCGGCGTCGGCGTCCTCTTCCTGCTCGCGGGTCACGCGCTCGCCCTGGAGCTCGCACAGTTCCGGGTGGTCGAGCGAGCCGCACACCGGGCACGGCGTGCCGAGGACCAGGGCGGCCGCGAGCTCGGCGCGCATCCCGTCGATGCGCGCCAGCCGCAGCCGGGCGGCCTCGTTGACCAGCTCGGCGTGCTCTAGCTTCGCGCCGATGTAGGCCTGCGACTGGTCGGCCTTGTCGGCTCGCGCCTGGGCCAGCGCGGCCATGTCGGCCGCGGCCCGTTCGTGGCGGTCGGCTTCGGCCGCAGCGGCGGGGAGTCGTTCGGCCGCCTCGCGGGCCTGGTCGCGCCGCAGGCTCAGCCCGGGCCGCTGCTCACGCCGGACGGCGGCCTCCTGCTCGGCCGCCTCGATCCTCGCGGCCGCCGCGGCCGCGGCGGTCCGGGCGGAGGCGGCGGTCTCGTCCTCGCGGGCCGCCTGCTCGGCCAGGGACCTGAGGCCGTCCAGGCGACCGGAGTTCGTGACGTGCCGCTGGGCGCCGGCGCGCAGTTCGGCGGCGACGGCGTGCGGGCTCGTGCCCGGTATCAGGGCTACGGCGGCGCGGGCCCGGGCCTCGGCGTCGCTGGCGTCGGCCAGCGCCCGAGCGGCCCGCTCGGCCTGGTCAAGCGCGGGGGTCACCTCGGCGCCCCGGAGGGCCGCGGCGAGTTCGCCCCGCAGTTCCCCGACGCCGGGCTCGTCCCGGTCGATCTGGTCGCGGGTGCGCTGTGCCTCGCAGCGGCGGCGCTGGCGGTCGGCCAGGCGCTCCGCGGCTCGCAGGCGACCATCGGCCTCGTCGAGCGCGGCGCGGCGGGCGCCGACCCGGGCGGCGCAGGCGGCCGCCTCGGCGGCGGCGGCCTGCGCCAGTTGCGCGGCCCACGCGGGGTCGGGTAGCGAGGACTCGCCGCACCGCTGGGCGGGCACGTCGGGGGCAGCGGGGCTCGGCGAGCCGGCCGCCTGCGCGACGCGGGCCACCAGTTCCCTGATCGCGCCCTCGGCCTCGTCCACCTCCCGGGCCGTCGCCCGGCGCCGCTCGGCGAGCCACTCCTCGACCGCACGGAACCGGTCCGTGCCGAACAGCCGCTGCAGCAACCTGGCCCGGTCGCCTGCGTCGGCGTGCAGGAAATCCGCGAACTTCCCCTGCGGGAGCAGCACGACCTGGAAGAACTGCTCGGCGGACATGCCCATCAGGTCGCGGATCTCCTCGTCCGCCTCGCCCGCCCGGGCGGAGACCGCGCGCCAGGACGCGCCGCACGCCTCCTCGAACAGGACCTTGGCCTGCTCGGTCGTGGTCCCGCCACCCCGGACCTTCGGCCGTTCCTGCTCCGGCCGGCGGGTGATCCGCACGCGCCGACCGCCGATGGTGGCCTCCAGCACAACCTCGGTCCGGGTGCCCACCGGGGCATGATCCGAACGCAGCCGCCTGGCCTTGCCCCGCTCCCCCGGGACCCGGCCGTAGAGGGCGAAGCCGATGGCGTCCAGCAGGGTGGTCTTGCCCGCGCCCGTCTCGCCGTGCAGCAGGAAGAGCCCGTGGGAACCCAGGTCATCGAAGCTGACCTCGACCGTGCCGCCGAAGGCGCCGAACGCCGTCACGCGCAGCCGGTGCGGTCGCATCAGGCGACCTCTTCCGACACTTCCATCCTTTCCGCTTCTTCCGTTTCCTCGGCGCGGGCGGCCTCGAAGGCGCCCGCGAGCAGGCGGCGTTCGCCAGCGGTGGCCGGGGCGTTCCTGACGTGGCGGACGAACTCGGCCGCGATCGACTCATCGTCCCGCCCGGCGATCCTGGCCCGGTACCCGCGGCCATCGGGCACGGCGCCCTCCGGCTCGAACGCGAGCACCAGGATGTGCGGGAACCTGGCCCGCAGCGCGTCCATCGCGCCCTCGGGGCGGCTCGGGTCGGTCAGAGTGACGGACAGGAAGTCGCCGACGTACCCGGCGTAGGCGGCCGAGCCGAGCAGGTCGGCGAGGTGCCCGCGGAGCACGCTCAGCTTGCGGTAGCCGGGCGCGGGCACCCGCTCGGCCCGCGCCACCCCGGGGCCATCCAGCTCGACCAGCCAGCTGCCCTTGTGGTGGGCGGCCTCGGAGAACGAGTACGGCAGCGGCGAGCCGCTGTAGCGCAGGTGCGCGGCGATGGTCTGCTGGCCGTGCAGGTGGCCGAGCGCCACGTAGCTGAACCCGTCGAACAGGTCGGCGGGGACCTGCCCGACGCCGCCGACCGTGATGTCGCGCTCGGAGTCGCTCGCCGCCCCGCCGGTGACCCACCCGTGCGCCATGACCACCCGGCGCGGCACGCCTCGGGCATCGGCGTCGGCCCGGATGCGGCGGACGGCGTGCCCGAGGATCCCGGCGTGCCCGCCGGGGGCCTCTGGGAGCTCACCGCGGACGGCGTCCGGTTCCAGGTACGGCACGGCGTAGACGGCGACGGGCCCGTTCTGGTCACGAAGCATGACCGGCTCGGCCAGGGCACTGGCGCGGGTCCGCAGGTGCACACCCGCCTCGTCCAGCAGCCGGCTGCCGAAGCCGAGCCGCCGGGCGGAGTCGTGGTTGCCGCTGATCAGCACGATGGCGGCGCCGGTCGCGTGCAGCCGGAGCAGGGCGTCCTCGCATAGCTCGACCGCATCCACCGGCGGCACCGCGCGGTCGTAGATGTCCCCGGCGACCAGCACCGCGTCCACCCGCTCCGCGCGGACCGTGGCGACCAGGTGATCGAGGAACGCGGCCTGCGCCTCGCGGAGGTCGGCCCGGTGCAGCGACCGCCCGAGGTGCCAGTCTGACGTGTGCAACATCAGCATGGCCCGGACCATAGCGGAGGGCACCGACATTACGCCGCGGAACGAGCCGGCCACGCCGGCGTTTTGAACGGTCCTGCCGCATATGGCGTCGGCCGCTCCGCGGAGTTGCGTAACCTTGGGGCCCATGGGCTTGGGCTTGCACCCAGCACGGCGACTCCGGCCGACGGCCGTCGCGGCCTGCGTCGCGGCGCTGGTCGCGGCGCTGGTGAGCTCCTGCAGCTCCGGGCCCACCCCGCAGGCGACCGCCACCGACTACCTCACCGCGTGGTCCGAGCAGAACTGGATCGTGATGCGGCAGCTGGTCGACAACCCGCCGGCCGATTTCACCGCGGTGAACCAGGCGGCGTTCGCCGACCTGTCCGTTCACAGCGCCAGTTTCACAGCAGGCACGCTGTCGCAGTCGGACCTGACGGCGAGCGAACCGTTCACCGAGACGCTCGCGCTCACCGGCGTGGGTACGATCAGCATCCGGCCCACGCTGAACCTGGTGCAGGTCCAGGGGAAGTGGCTGGTCCAGTGGACACCGGCCACGATCGCGCCGCAGCTCCGCCCGGGTGACCAGCTCGCGCTGCGGACCAGCTGGCCGGCCCGCGCGGCGATCCTCGGCGCGGGCGGCGTCCCGCTCACCACCCAGGGCCAGGTGGTGACGATCGGCGTGGAGGGCCTGCGGATCAAGGATCCCGCCTTGGTGCAGTCCGCGCTCGTCTCCGTGGGCGCCACCGCCGCGCAGGCCAGCGACGCGATCGCCGCCGCGAAGCGCCACCCGACCTACTTCGAGCCGGTCTTCACGGTGACCAAGGACCGGTACAGCCAGATCCAGTCGACCATCTACCCGATCCCCGGCACGGTGTTCCAGACCGGGACCGCGCTCAGCGCCGTCACCCCCGGCCTGACCGCGGGGATCGTCGGCACGGTCGGGCCGATCACCGCGCAGGAGCTCAGCCAGCTCGGCGCGCCGTACACCGCGCAGAGCGTGGTCGGCCAGACCGGCCTGGAGGGGGCCTCGGAGAGGCAGCTGGCGGGGACCCCGGGCGCCACCGTGTCCGTCGTCCGCCCGAGCGGCGCGAGCGTCGCGACGGTGGCCACGGTGCCGCCGCATCCGGGCACCCCGGTCACCACCACGATCAACCCCACGGTGCAGCAAGCCGCCGAGGCGGCCCTCGCCGGTGAGCAGAAGACCGCCGCGCTCGTCGCCGTGGACGCGTCCACCGGTGGGGTGCTCGCCGCGGTCTCGGTCAACACGGGCGACTTCGACCTGGCCCTCGACGGCGCCCAGCCACCCGGCTCGACGTTCAAGGTCATCACGTCCACGGCGCTGATCACCCACGGGCTCACCCCGCAGTCGGCGGCCAGCTGCCCGCTGACCGCCACGGTCGACGGCGAGGTCTTCCACAACGCCGAGGGCGAGGCGCCGGTCAGCACGCTGCTGCAGGCGTTCACCGAGTCGTGCAACACCGCCTTCATCCAGCTGGCCACCCACAACCTGTCCGTTCCGGACCTCCCGGCGGCCGCGGCGATGTACGGGCTGACCAAGGCACCGAAGATCGGCCTGGTCGCGTTCGGTGGCTCGGTGCCGCAGCCGAAGGACGAGGCGGACCTGGCCGCCACCTCGATCGGGCAGGGCCGGGTCCTGATGTCACCGCTGGGCCTCGCCATGGTCGCCGCGGCGGTCGACACCGGGACGGTGCGCGCGCCGCAGCTGGTCAACGGCGCGCCCGACGGGACCGCGGCCGCCAGCCAGCTGCCCGCGGCGCTGGTCAGCGCCCTGCACCAGATGATGGCGTCCGTGGTCGCCAGCGGCACCGCGGCGGGGCAGGGCCTGCCGGCGGGCACCTACGCCAAGACCGGGACCGCCCAGTACGGGACGACCGCCCCGCTCAAGACCGACGCCTGGCTGATGGGCTTCAACGGCAAGATCGCGTTCGCGGCGCTGGTCGTCGACTCCGACGGGAACGGCGGGCCGACCTGCGGCCCGATCGTGGCCAAGTTCCTCAACGCGCTCGCCGGGTCGGGCGCGGCCGGCTAGCCCGCCGGCGCGGCCAGCCAGGCGTCCACCTCGCCCTTCCACCGTTGCTTGTCGCCCTCGGGCGCGAAGCACGCGTCGAACGAGTTCCTCGCCAGCCGCGCCATCTGCTCGTCCCCCCAGCCGAACGCCGCCCGCACCGCGGCCAGGTTGTCGTCCACGTACCCGCCGAAGTAGGCGGGGTCGTCGCTGTTCACCATCGCGAGCAGCCCGGCGTCCAGCATGGCGGGCAGCACGTGGTCGCCCAGCGTGTCCACGACGCGCAGCGCGACGTTCGACAGCGGGCACACCGTGAGCGCGACCTGCCGGTCCCGCAGCTCGGCGACCACCCCCGCGTCCTCCATGGACCGGACGCCGTGGTCGACGCGCTCCACGTGCAGTGTGTCGAGCGCCTCGCGCACGTAGTCGGGGCCGCCTTCCTCCCCCGCGTGCGCCACCCGCCGCAGCCCCTCGGCGGCGGCCATGTCGTAAACCCGCCCGAACAACGCCGGCGGGTACCCGATCTCCGTCGAGTCGAGCCCGACGCCGATGAACTGGTCGCGGAACGGGAGCGCGGCCCGCAGCGTCTGTTCGGCGGCCTCGGCGCCCTGGTCGCGCAGGAAGCACAGGATCAGGGCGGAGGAGACGCCGTGCTCCCGCTCGCCGTCGGCCAGGGCGGCGGTCAGCCCGCCGAACACCTCGGCCAGCGGCACCCCGTGGGCCACGTGCGTCTGCGGGTCGAAGAACAGCTCCGCGCGGCGTACCCCGGCGGCCGCCGCCCGGGCCAGGTACGCGGAGCATAGGTCATAGAAGTCCCGCTCGGCCTTCAGGACTCGCAGGTTCGAGTAGTGGATGTCGAGGAACGACTGCAGGTTGTCGAACTGGTACCTGGCCCGCAGCTCGCCCACGTCCGTGGTCGGCAGCGCGATGTCGTGGCGCGCCGCGAGCCTGACCAGCAGCTCGGGTTCGAGCGTACCCTCGATGTGGATGTGCAGCTCGGCCACTGGCAGCATGCGTCTCCTCCTTGGCTCCTTGGCGCCCGGTTATCTTGGGCGAGATTATCCCGAACGAGCGGTGGTTCCCGCCCCGGTAACCTGGAGGGCATGTCATTGGCCAACGGGGGCCCGGCGATCTTGGTCGAGGGGCTGACCAAATCGTTCGGGCAGGTTCACGCGTTGCGCGGCATCGATCTGGCGGTGCCGCAGGGAACGGTGCTCGGCCTGCTCGGGCCTAACGGCGCGGGCAAGACGACCGCCGTCCGGATCCTGACCACCCTGCTGCTGCCCGACGGCGGACGGGCCGTGGTCGAGGGTTACGACGTGGTCCGGGAGGCGGCCGCGGTCCGCCGGTCGATCGGGCTGGCCGGGCAGTCGGCGGCGATCCAGGAAGAGCTGACCGGCCGGGAGAACCTGGAACTCGTCGGCCGGCTCTACCACCTGAGCTGGCCGACGGCCCGGAGCCGCGCCCTCGAGCTACTCGAGCAGTTCGGGCTGGCCGACGCGGCCAACCGGGCGGCCAAGACCTACTCGGGCGGCATGCAGCGGCGCCTGGACCTGGCCGCCAGCCTGGTCGGCCAGCCGCGCGTGCTGTTCCTCGACGAGCCGACCACGGGCCTGGACCCGAGGTCGAGGCTGGGCATGTGGGACATCATCCGGTCCCTGGTGGCGGACGGGACCACGATCCTGCTCACCACCCAGTACCTGGACGAGGCCGATGAGCTCGCGGACCAGATCGTGGTCGTCGACCGCGGGGTGGTTATCGCCGCGGGCACGGCCGAGGAGCTGAAGAGCCGGGCGGGCGGGGACGTGGTCGAGTTCACGGTCCCCGACCGGGGGCGGATCGCCGATGCCGTGGCGGCGATCGCCACGACCGTCGGGGGTGCGCCGCACGCCGATTACGAGACCGGGCTCATCAGCGTCGGCGTCGGGGGGCGCGGGTCAGACGCGCTGGTCGAGGTGGTGCGGAGCCTGGACGGCGCTCGTGTCGTGACTCGCGGCCTGGCGCTGCGCCGGCCCTCGCTCGACGACGTGTTCCTGACCCTGACCGGGCACGCCGCCGAGGAGGAGGACCAGTCGGGCGGGCGCAGGCGAAGGGGCCGCCGCCGACAGGTCGCGGGGGCATCATGACCGCAGCCGTCAGCGTCGCGCTCACCCCGAGCCTGCGCGTCAGGCTCGGGTGGGCGGTGACCGACACCCTCACCATCACCCGGCGGAACCTGATCGTGTGGATGCGGGTTCCGGCCTACCTGGTCTTCACGCTCGTTCAGCCGGTGATCTTCGTCGTGCTGTTCCGTTACGTGTTCGGTGGCGCGATCCCGGTCGCCGGGGGCCGGTACGTCGACTTCCTGATGCCCGGGATCATCGGCCAGACCGTGGCGTTCGGCTCGTTCGCGACCGCGATCGCGCTGGCGCAGGAACTGAAGAAGGGCGTGATCGACCGGCTGCGGTCGATGCCGATGGCCCGCTCGGCGGTGCTGGCGGGCCGGCTGGTCGCCGATACCGGGCGGATGTTCATCACGGTCCTGGTCATCATCGCGGTGGGCTACGCGGTCGGCTTCCGGTTCTCCAACGGCGTGCTCCCCGCCCTGGCCATGGTGCTGCTCGCCACCGTGTTCGGCCTGGCGATCTGCTGCATCAGCGCGTTTACCGGGCTGGCCATCGGCGACGAGGAGTCGGTCCAGGCGTTCGGGCTGATCTGGGTCTTCCCGCTCACCTTCATCAGCTCGGCGTTCGTGCCGATTGCGACCATGCCGGGCTGGCTGCAGGCATTCGCCAAGAATCAGCCGGTCACCAACGTCATCGACACGATGCGCGCGATGGCCATCGGCGGCCCGATCGAGACCAACCTGCTGAAGAGCATCGCCTGGCTGGTCGTGATCTTCGCGGTGTTCGTCCCGCTGGCGATCCGCGCCTACCGCCGGGCCAGCTGAGTCACAGCGCCGTCAGGATCACAGCGCCGTCAGGCCGCCGTCGACGACCAGCGTGGTGGCGGTGATGTAGCCGGCGGCCGGGCTGGCGAGGAAGACGACGGTGGCCGCGAGTTCCTCGGGGTCACCGGCCCGGCCGGCGGGCACGCGCGGCAGCTGGCTGTCGAGGTACCCGTCGGGGAACTGGTCCGTCATCTCCGAGGGGAAGTAGCCGGGCGCGACGGCTACCACGCGAATGCCCTTGCGCCCGGTCCACTGGACGGCCAGGTCACGCGTCAGCCCGATCAGGCCGGCCTTGCTCGCCGAGTAGGCGGCCTGAGGGAGACCGCCGCTGGCGAGCCCGGCGACGCTGGCGATGTTGATGATCGCGCTGCCGGGCGGCATGACGCGACCGCAGGCCTGAGCCATCCAGTAGCAGCCGTTCAGGTTGATGTCGATGACCTCGCGGAACTGCCCGGGCGTCTCGCGCGTGGCCGGCACCGCCGTTCCCTTCCCGGCGTTGTTGACCAGGACATCGACATGCCCGAACGCCGCGATGGCGGCCTCGACGACGGCCGTGGCGTTCTCCGGTTGGGCTACGTCGGCAGCGACCGCAATGGCCCGCCGGCCGGCCTGCTCGACGATCTCGCGCGTCGCCTCGAGGCGATCCGTGCGGCGCGCCGCGAGCACGACGTCGGCTCCGGCCTCGGCCAGGGCCCTGGCGAAGGCCACGCCGAGGCCCGAAGAGGCCCCGGTCACGATCGCGACCTTGTCGTCGAGGCGGAACCGGTCAAGCACCCTGGTCATGTCTGTCCTCTGGCCAACGCTCGTTCGGTCAATAGGTCTTGATGATCGCATCCGGCCGGTTCCTGCGTATCAGCGGATCGCTAGGCTAGCGACATGACCGAGACGCTGGGACGGATCAGCGACCTGCTGCACGAGGCGGGCGAGACCCACCATCGCGTGTTCCGCATCGTCGACGGAGACGATGCCGACTGGGCCTCCTGGTACGCCCAGTGGCTGATCGACCTGTCCGAGCTACCCGACCTGCTCGGCGTCAAGCCGGTCCGCAGCGAGCTGATCTACCTGCTCGTCGGCCTCGACCGGCAGTACGCGGCCGAGCATCCCGGCGAGCCCTGGGAGGGCTACTACGCGCGCCAGATCCTCAGCCACTTCCGGCCGCCGCACTAGGTTCCGTACATTGGCGATGGGCGGCGACTTCTTGAGGGACAGGTGCGATGCCGGACGACATCCTTTCGATCTACGCGCAGACCCAGCCGGACAAGCCGGGCGTCATCGACGACAGGCCGGACGGGTCCGTCGTCGTGTGGACGTACGCCGAGCTTGAGGCGCAGTCGAACCGGGTCGCGAACCTGCTGCTCTCCCTGGGAGCCGGGCCGGGCCACAAGGTCCTGTGGTGCGGGCCGAACTCGCCCGAGGTGCTGGCGGTCATGGGCGCCGCCAGGAAGATCGGCGCGATCGCCGTTCCGCTGAACTACCGGCTGACGCCGGAGGAGGCGGCCTACATCATCGACCACAGCGACGCCGAGATCGCCTACGTGGATTACGAGCACGCGCCCATGTTCGCGGCGCTCCGCGACCGGCTGGCGAAGGTCCGGCACATCATCGC
>Ga0187810_10000511_pt1 | contig 14799 bp, 12 predicted proteins | sample NC_wetland_sal_i_9_FD_132963 | JGI IMG/M metagenome (GOLD analysis project Ga0187810, IMG submission 132963) | Wetland sediment microbial communities from Neuse River Estuary, North Carolina, USA - ASW_5 | ecosystem: Environmental > Aquatic > Freshwater > Wetlands > Sediment | place: USA: North...
CCCGCGCGCAGCATCAGCTCCTTGGCAAATGCTTTGCTCGATTCCAAGCGCGCCGCCGCTGCCGTTGGACCTACGATCCTGCGGCCCTCGGCGCGAAATTGATCGACGATGCCTGCCGCGAGCGGCGTCTCCGGCCCAACGACGGTGAGATCGGCGTCGATGGATTCGGCGGCGGCCAGGTAGTCGGTGGTCGCGAGACACGTGGCAACCTGTGCAATCCCTGGATTCCCCGGCGCGGCAAATAGCGCGGATGTCTTCGCGCTTTGCGCCAGCTTCCAGCAGAGCGCGTGCTCGCGCCCGCCTGAACCTACTACTAAGATCTTCATTGCGGTAAATCGAAGTATGCCACACTGAAAAAGTCATGCAGTCGCGATATGACGTAGTTGTCGTGGGCGCCGGCCACGCCGGTTGCGAAGCCGCGCGTGCATGCGCTCGCATGGGCCTGCGCACGGCGATGATCACGATGAATATCGACTTGATCGCGCAGATGTCGTGCAATCCCGCGATCGGCGGCATCGCCAAAGGCCATCTGGTGCGCGAAATCGACGCGCTCGGCGGCGTAATGGGCGAAGTGACGGATGCGGTGGGTATCCAGTTTCGGCTGTTGAACACGAGCCGCGGGCCCGCCGTGTGGTCGCCGCGTGCGCAGTGCGACAAGAAGCAATATCGGATCAAGATGCGCGAGGTGTTGGAGCGCGAGCCAAATTTGCGCATCCTACAGGCCGAGGTCGCGCAGTTGGTGATCGAGAGCGCCCGAGCGACCGGTGTGCTGCTCCGCGACGGCAGAACAATTTCCAGCGATTGTGTTGTGGTAACGACCGGCACGTTCTTGAATGGCCTGGCCCACGTCGGCGAGATGAAGTACAGTTGCGGCCGTAACGGGGAAGCGCCATCCAACCTGCTCGGCGATCAATTGCGAACGCTGGGGCTCGCGTGGACGCGTTTGAAGACCGGCACTCCGCCGCGGCTGGACGGCCGGACGATCGAGTGGTCGCGCTTTGAAGCGCAAAGCGGTGATGCCGATCCGACTCCGTTTTCGTTCTTGACTGAGAAGATCGAGCGTGAGCAGATCAAATGTTATATATCGTACACTTCAGAGCAAACCTTGCAGATTCTGCGAGATAGCATCGCGAGGTCGCCGCTGTACAGCGGCCAGATCGAAGGGGTCGGCCCTCGCTACTGCCCATCCATCGAAGACAAGGTGGTCAAATTCCCGGACAAGGAGCGGCACCAGATCTTCCTCGAGCCCGAAGGTCTCGACACCAACGAGGTCTACGTCAACGGCATGTCTACGAGCATGCCGATCGACGTGCAGTCGGCGATGATCGCTTCGATTCCGGGCCTCGAAAACGCCGAGATGATTCGACCCGGCTACGCGATTGAGTACGACGCCATCGATCCGCGCGAGCTGAGGCACAGCTTGGAAGTGAAGTCGATTGAAGGGCTGTACCTAGCAGGGCAGATCAACGGGACGTCGGGCTACGAAGAAGCAGGCTGCCAAGGCTTGATCGCTGGAATCAACGCCGCGCGCAGAATCGGTAAGCAAGATCCCATCATCATGAGCCGCACCCAGGGATACACCGGGATACTGATCGACGACTTGATCAGCAAGGGCGCCGACGAACCGTACCGCATGTTCACGTCGCGCGCCGAATTCCGGCTGCACTTGCGCATTGACAACGCCGACGAGCGGCTCACTCCGATCGGGCGCGAAGCCGGCTTGGTCAGTGATGATCGCTGGGCTCTCTACCTGAGGAAGCAAGACCAGAAGGCGCGGCTGATTGCCCATCTCGGATCAAAGCGGCTGCTGCAATGGCTGCGGCGGCCCGAGAATGCAATTGCATCGCTGCCAACAGCTGAGTTTCTGGGTGAAGAGCTGGTCCACGGGCTTCTTGCAACTGTAGAGACCGAGGCGAAGTATGCCGGCTATATTTCGCAGCAACAGCGGCAAATCGATCGGCTGCGCGAATCAGAACTTCGGCGGATTCCAACGAGCTTTCAGTTTTCGGACATTCCCGGGCTGTCGACCGAAGCCAAGCAAAAGCTGGAGCGCGTCCGGCCGCAGACGCTCGGTCAGGCTGGCCGCATTCCAGGAATCACACCCGCGGCAATTGCGGTGCTCGACGTCTACCTGAGTCTCGGTGCCCACGCCTGATTGGTTTTCACAGCTCCTAGCTCGCGAGCTGAGTCAGATCCATCTCTCTGAGTCACAGATCAGCCAGCTTTATCAGCACTACGAGATCCTGTTGCGCTGGAATCAGCGGATGAATCTGACAACGGTGAAGCCAGGACCGGAGATGGCGATTCGGCACTATTGCGAATCGCTTTTCTTTGCTGCTCATCTCCCGGCAGTCAGAGAGAATATTTCCGTGCTGGATTTGGGCTCGGGAGCCGGATTTCCGGGTGTTCCGATGGCGATTTTGAAGCCCCAATGGAATGTGAGACTGGTTGAATCGAGCCAACGAAAGGCGGTTTTCCTTCGGGAATCCACCCGGCATCTGCGAAACGTGTCGGTGCTGGCGGAGCGAATGGAGCGTCTCTCCGTTCATGCCGATTGGGTGGTTGCCCGAGCGGTGGATCCCGAAGAGGTCCTGGATAATGTCCCGCGCCTTGCTCCGAATGTAGGGCTCATGCTGGGCGAAGACGATTTTTCCGCGCTCCGTACTGATTCTAGCGTTGCGTGGGAGGAGCCAGTTCGGTTACCTTGGGGAGATCGAAGGCTCTGTGTATATGGTTCCACGTGGAACGCCGACGTGGGACGTTTCACGTGAAACATCCAAAGTGGCAAAAATCATAGCGGTTGCCAATCAGAAAGGTGGCGTCGGCAAAACCACGACTGCCATCAACCTAGCTGCGTCCCTGGCGGCCAACGATCTGCGCGTTCTCTTGGTGGACTCCGACCCACAGGGTAACGCGACCACTGGCCTGGGAATCACCAAAGGCGAGGGCAGACCGACGCTTTACCAGGTTCTGCTGGGCGAAGCGGACATCGCCTCTGCCATTGTTCCAACCGAATTCGAGGGCCTCGACGTCCTGCCTTCGGACAAGAACCTGGTTGCGGCCAACCTCGAGCTCGTGGAGTTGGAGAACCGGGAATTTAAGCTTCGGGAGAAACTCGGATCAGTTCGGGCACGATATCACTTCATTTTGATTGACTGCCCGCCAGCGCTCGACCTGCTGACCCTAAACGCCATGGTTGCAGCAGATTCGATCCTTATCCCGATTCAATGCGAATTTTTTGCCCTCGAAGGGATCTCCCAATTGATGGATACCATCGACCGCGTCCGTGGATCTTTCGGCAGCACGCTCAAAATCGAAGGCGTGCTGTTGACGATGTACGATGATCGAACCAACCTCACCCGCCAGGTCGAACTCGACCTCCGTGGATTCTTCGAAAAATCTGTGTTCGAAACTGTAATTCCCCGGAGCATTCGTCTAGCCGAAGCACCCAGCTACGGCAAGCCAATCATAGCCTATGATGTGCGGTCTCGAGGCGCCGAAAGCTACATACAACTAGCAAAGGAGGTCCTGGCCCGTGAACATAACGCCGGACAAACAACGCAAAGCCTTGGGTAGGGGCCTCTCGGCTCTATTGCCCCAGAGACCCATCGCTGCTGCTGTTGCCCAGCCGGTCGCGGAGCCCGCACTCGGTGCACCGCAGATCGCTTCCATACCCATCGCTCAGATCCAGCCGAACCCCTTGCAACCCCGCTCGGTATTCGACTCCACGCGACTGGAAGAACTCGCTAACTCCATAGAAACACACGGGATAATCCAACCACTCCTGGTCCGCCGCAAAGGCGTCAACTATGAGCTGATCGCCGGAGAGCGGCGCCTGCGAGCAGCCAAACTTGCGGGACTAGCTGAGGTTCCGGCCATTATCCAGGATCATGCGGATGATCGGATCCTCGAAATCGCGCTGATCGAGAACATACAGCGCGAAGACTTGAATCCCATGGAAACTGCGCAGGCCCTCGAACGGCTCCACACGGAAATGCATTTGAGCCACGAGGAGATCGCGGCGCGAACCGGCAAGGATCGGACCAGCATTACCAACTTGATCCGTTTGCTGCGGCTACCGCGAGAGGTCCAGCTCCTAGTTGCCGAGCGGCGCCTCTCGATGGGCCACGCCCGCGCCATTCTCGGCCTCACAGATCCCGGCCTCCAGTTGCAAATGGCCGAGAAAGCCGCAGCGCAAGGTTTTTCGGTGCGGCAGGTCGAGCGCCTGGTGAAGAAAGTCAACGAACCAAGGGAACCCTCCGAGACGCCGCTACAAGATCCGAACATCAAAGCCGCAGTCGCCGAACTCGAAGCCACGCTGGGAACGCGCGTACGGATTGTTGCAAAATCCGACGAGCGCGGCCGGATCGAAATTGAATACTACTCGCAAGGGGAGCTGCAGAGGCTTTACGAGTGGATCACATCAACCGCTTCTGAGAAGCCTTAATTGGTGCCGGCGGCAGGAGTCGAACCTGCGACCTACGGATTATGAGACCGTCGCTCTAACCACCTGAGCTACACCGGCAGTGGCTTCTTAGCAGTGCTTCTTCAAGGGTAGGAGGCGCCCCGCAGATCTGTCAACCATCGCTTCATTAAACCCCTTGACATCGAGATGCATTAGAGTTACTTAATAATTGAGGGCTCGGGAGTTAGAGCCCCAGTCCGGCGAGTAAAGGAGGCCAAATATAGACTGCGATTACTCAGCAGGGCGGCTACCGGCTTCCTCGACGTGCCTCGCCTAAAGGCGAAAACGCAGGGTGAGATAAATTTTGCCTCACCAATTTGCGGCGAGTCCACCGCATCATCAGAGTCTAGGCAGGTAAGCGGGGGTCGGCGGTCGCCCTGAAACATTTGATAGATTCGATCTAGTGCCGCAACCCATCGTCGAATTCCGTGGTGTCTCGAAGAACTATCCCATCTACTCCTCCCCGAGCGCCCGTCTCAAAGAATTAGCCTGCCTCAACCGAATCTCGTTCCATCACGATTTTTCCGCGCTCGATGATGTCAGCTTCCAAATCCAGCGTGGCGAGACGTTTTGCATTGTCGGCGAGAATGGCTCAGGAAAAAGCACGCTGTTGCAAATCGTCGCGGGGATTCTGTATCCGTCCAAGGGCACTGTGTACGTGGGCGGGCGTGTGGCGGCGCTGCTTGAACTTGGCACCGGTTTCAATCCCGAATTCACGGGACGTCAAAATGTCTACTTGAACGCCGCGATTCTCGGGCTTTCGAAAAAAGAAATCGACGCCACGTTTCCACGCATTGAAGAGTTCGCCGAAATCGGCGAGTTCATCGATCAACCAGTGAAAACATACTCGAGCGGCATGGCTGTGCGGCTCGCATTCGCAGTGGCGATCCACGTCGATCCCGAAATTCTCCTGGTGGATGAAGCGCTCTCGGTAGGCGACATCTATTTTCGGCAGCGGTGCTTGCGCAAGGTGCACGAAATGCGCGCGGCGGGAGTGACCATCCTTTTCGTCTCGCACGCCATTGCGGAAGTCAAAGCGATTGGGGATCGCGCGATGTGGCTGGACTCGGGACGCATCCGCGAAATCGGCGACACCGACATGGTGACGACGCGCTACATGGCCGCGATGGTGGAAAAAGACAACGTCTACCTCACGGCTTCGCACCGCATGGCGCAGAGCGCCGCGCATGAACGCGTGCAGGCGCCGGAGATTGTGGACACGCTGCCCAACATCGATCATCGCTACGGTGATGGACGTGGAGAAGTGTTAGGTATCGCGATCCTGGATGTCGCGGGCCAGCCCGTCTACGTTCTCGAACCTTCGACGACCATCGTTGTTCGCATCAGTGTCCGTGCTCTCGAGGATCTCACTTTGCCAATCGTGGGATTCATGATGCGCAATCACATTGGGCTCGATTTCGCCGGCACCAACACCGCCCGCGAGGCGTTCGATCTTCCGCCGATGACCGCCGGTGATGTCTACACGGTCGACTTTCATCTTCAACTTCCGGAGCTTTACCCGTCGGCCTTTTCCTTCTCGCCCGCGATCGCGGATGGTACGCTCCACTCCTATCGGACCTGCGATTGGGTGGACAACGCGATCGTGCTGCAGATGAGCCCGACCGATGGCGAAGTCTACGGGCACATTCATCTGCCTTGCCGCGTGGAACTGAATCGCAGCTTCCGGGCGAGCCCGGCAATTCCGCACGCGGAGCCCGCCGTTGGTTGAATTCACAGGCGAGCGGGTCATCCCGTGCCAAGTGAACGACGACCTGTGGAGCGAGCATGTCGCCCGCTACGCCTTCGCACGCAGGTACACCGCCGGCAAGCGCGTTCTCGACGCGGGCTGCGGCACGGGTTACGGCTCGGCCGAGCTCGCGCAATCCGCAGCAGAGGTGACCGGTGTGGATATTTCGGCTGAGGCGATCGAATACGCGCGCTCCAGCTATCCGATTCCGGGCCTCCAATTCCTGGAAGCGTCCTGCATGGCCATTCCTTTGCCGGATCATTCCTTCGATGTGGTCGTGGCGTTCGAAGTGATCGAACATCTGGCGGATTATCGGGCGTTTCTTGATGAATGCGCGCGAGTGTTGACGCCCGAAGGCCTCCTCATCATTTCTTCGCCGAACAAGAGCTATTACGCCGAAACGCGCGCCGCTACGGGACCGAATCCGTTCCACGAACACGAGTTCGAAGCCCAGGAATTCGTGAACGAATTGCAGCGGGTGTTTGCGAACGTACGCCTTCTGTTGCAAAACCGCGTGGAGTCGTTCGCGTTTCATCCGGCGGTAAGTTTTTGGCCGGCGGAGGCGCGCATCGATGGGGGAGGCGGGAGCGCCGAGGACGCGCATTTCTTCATCGGCATGTGTTCGGCGGGCCCGCTGCCCGAACCAAAATCGTTCGTTTATGTTCCGAAGGCCGCCAATGTCCTGCGCGAGCGCGAACTCCACGTGGAAGCGCTTCAACAGCAGCTGGCACAGATCAAAGCGGACCGCGAGGCGCTGCTTGAAATCCATCGCGAGCAAACCCGGGAGCTCGAGGAGCGCAATATCTGGGCGCAGCGTTTGGATGCGGATTTGAAAGCCGCCGGCGAACGTATTGTCACGTTGCAAAACGAAGCGGCGGAGTTGGCTGCGGGCTATCAGGCGCAGGTGGCGCGGATGGAACACGAGGACCAGATCAAGACCGAATGGGCTCGCAAGGCTTCGGCCGAGCTGGAAGCCAAGTGCCAGGAGCTGGCGCATTGCGTAAGTCTCCTTGACACCGCGGAAGCTACGGTGCGTGAGCGGACAATTTGGGCCCAAACCGCGGACGCTCAGCGCGCGGAACTGGCCGCCAAGCTCGAAATGGTTCGCGCGTCGCGCTGGTTGAGAATGGGGCGTACAGTAGGACTCGGGCCCGAAGTTTGAGAACGCTCCTCATCATCCTCTGGCGGTTTGTTAAGGCGCTTCCGCTGGTTCTATTCTTTCCGATTCTTTTGTTGATCGCCATCGCCGGGCTTGCGCTCGCGGACCTTGCGGCGCTGTTTCGCAGGAAGAAGTTCGCGCCGGATCAACGGCCGAATAACAAAGCCGCCAGTGTAGTGATTCCCAATTGGAACGGACGCGATCTGTTGCAGAAATATATTCCGTCCATCGTCGACGCTCTGAGCGGCAGTCCCGACAACGAGATCATTGTCGTCGATAACGGCTCCGAAGACGGCAGCGCGGAGTTCCTGCGCGAGCATTTTCCATCGGTGGGAGTTCTAGCGCTCGATCGCAATCTGGGCTTCGGCGGCGGGTCGAACGAGGGTTTTCGCGCGGCCAGGAACGACATCGTCGTGTTGCTCAACAGCGATATGCGCGTGGAGCGCGATTTTCTCGCGCCGCTGCTCGAAGGCTTCACGGACGAGACGGTGTTTTCCGTTGCATGCCAGATATTTTTCAGCGATCCGAACAAGCTGCGCGAGGAGACCGGGCTCACGCAATCCTGGTGGGAGAACGGATCGCTCCGCGTGCGGCATCGCGACGATCCGGCAATACGGGCGCTGTATCCGTGCGCCTATGGCGGCGGCGGATCGTCCGCGTTTGACCGTCGAAAATTTCTAGAGCTGGGCGGATTCGACGAACTACTCGCGCCGTTCTACCTGGAAGACACCGATGTCGGCTACATGGCGTGGAAGCGGGGTTGGAAAGTGCTCTATCAACCGCGCAGCGTGGTATATCACGAGCATCGCGGGACAATCGGGAAGAAGTTTTCGGCGGCGCACATCGATCTGGTGCTGAAAAAGAATTTTGCACTGTTTTGTTGGAAGAACATCCACGAATGGCCCCGGATGATTTCGCACTTCTTCTTTGCGTACGCCGGCGCCGTGGTGACAGAGCTGTTCGGCGATTCACCCGAGCGTGCGAATTTCGCTGGATTGTGGAAAGCGTTCCGGCAATTGCCTGGAGCGATCGGCGCTCGCGCACGGGCTCGGCGATTGGCCGTCATCGATGACACGGAGGCGTTTCGCAGACCCTTAGGCGGCTATTTTCGGGATCGTTTCGCGGCGTTGAAGGAGCGACAGCGACTCAGCGTGTTGTTCTGCTCGCCCTATCCGATTTGCCCGCCGATCCACGGCGGCGGCGTCTTCATGTACCAGACCGCGCTTGAACTAACGCGGCTGTGCGATCTGCATTTGCTGATCCTGCTGGATTACGAGTGGCAGCGCGAACCGCACGCGGAGTTAGAGCGCCAAGTGGCCTCGGTGGCATATCTGGTGCGGCCGGAAGGCAACGAGAAACAATTCGGTTCGATTTTGCCGCACGCGGTCCGCGAGTTCGCGAGCCAGGAGCTGGAATGGCGATTGCATCGCGAGATGTACTTGCGCGAGATCGACGTGGTGCAGCTTGAATACACGACGCTGAGCCAGTATGCAGGCGATTATCGGCGGATTGCATGCGTGCTGTTCGAGCACGATATCTATTTTCAATCGATCGCGCGGGGCTCGGCGAATCCGCGCGGCTTCATCGCCAAGGCAAAGGCCGGGTACGAATACCTGAGCGCGCTGCGGTATGAGTTGCGAGTGTTGCCGCGCTTCGATCGCGTCCAGGTGTGCAGTCCCGATAATGCCAACTACCTGCTGTCGTTCTTGCCGAACCTGCGCGGGCGGATCGACGACAATCGCGCTGGCATCGCGACGTCGCGCTACGAATTTCGGGCCGAAGGCCGCGAGCCAGAGACGATGCTCTTCCTCGGGAGCTTTCGGCATCCTCCGAATCAGGAGGGGCTGAATTGGTTCACGCGCCAAGTGCTGCCGGCGGTACTGGAACGTAAACCGAAAGCTCGCCTGGTGATCGTTGGCTCGGAACCGCCGCCCAGGCATTCGCTGCCGCATCTGCCCGACAACATCGAGCTGCGCGGATTTGTGGACGATGTGCGCGAGCCATTGGGACGCTATGCAGTGTTCGTGTGCCCGATCTTGAGCGGTTCGGGAATGCGCGTGAAGTTGCTCGAGGCATTCGCCGCTGGCATTCCGGTGGTTTCGACGCCGCTTGGCGCGGAGGGGTTGGCGGGCAAGGACGGTGAGATTTGTTCGCTGGCGGCGGACCCGGCGGAGTTTGCGGCCAAGATCGTGGAGCTCTTTGACGATCCCGATAAGGCGCGGGGATTGGCGTGCCGCGCGAGAGAGCGCGTGGTGGAAACGCGCGACATGCGGGTGCTGACGGAGCGGCTGGTGGAGAGTTATCGAGAAGTGGTGGCGGAGAAGAGAAGAGTGTCGAGATGAGTCTCGACGCGGCACGCAAGAGTGCGTGCACCACGCTATTCGGCGGCGGGTTTCTTATCGGTCAGGTCTTCTTTGAGGTGCTTGACAACGCGCTCGGCGGTCTTGGTCAGTTCGCCTGGGGTGTTGTTCTTGGGCGGTTCGTAAATGGACCAGAGCACGGCCCGGCTGCTGCGGCCGACGATGAAGATATTACCCTTGCCGCGACCCATGGTGCTGGGCCTCGCGGAGCCGGTCAGATCTAATCCAGCAAGTCTGTCACTGTTGATGTCCCTCAGGCTCTTGGGTTCCGGTTTGGTGCCATCGCTGGTGGAATCGGCGGCGGGTTTGGTTTCCTCAGCCTTCTTGGGCGGCGCGGGCGGAGGATACAGATCGTCGAGTTTAGTCTCGAAGGACTCGCCTACGCGATCGGTGATGATGGCATCAGCCTTCTTGGGATCCGTCACCACTTCGAAGATGCCGGCTTTGGTGAGTTGGTTGGCCAGGTACTGATCCATGCTGGCGCTCATCGCAAGGATGTAAACGCGCTTCACCTCGTGGAGTTGAGGATTCACGGTGGCAAAGGCAGCGGTGGCGGCTAACGCAGTCAGGGCGCAAAACAACTTCATGAGAATATGGTACCAGCGCCGGCGCAGCCCGGTTCTCAGCCCAACAGTGTATAAGTCGCAACGGATCACAGTTATCACACCCTGTCTGAACGAGGAGCAGGGGATCGAGCAGGTGCTGCGGCGCATGCCGGAATTCGTGGACCAGGTGATTGTGGTGGACAACGGATCGACGGACCGGACGCCCGAGGTGGCGCGATCCTTTGGCGCCGAAGTAATTCGCGAGCCGGTGCGTGGTTATGGCCGGGCGTACAAGCGCGGCTTTGCGTCGGCCACCGGCGACATCATCATTACGTTGGACGGCGATCACAGCTATCCGCCGGACGCGATTTCCTATTTGCTGGAAGCGCTGCTGCACCTGGACGTGGATTTCTTGAACGCGTCGCGGTTTCCGGTGCGCGACCGGAACGCAATGAGCCTCAAGCACCGGCTGGGCAATTGGATCTTGTCGCTCGCGATGTCGGCGCTCTATTTCCGCTGGGTGCGCGATTCGCAATCCGGCATGTGGGTTTTCCGGCGCGCGATTCTGAAGGACATAAGTCTCGAATCGGACGGCATGGCGTTTTCCGAGGAGATCAAAATTGAGGCGCTGAAGAGTCCACGTGTGCGCTTCGCGGAGATCTCGATTCTCTATACGTCGCGGCTGGGCGAGATCAAGCTGAATCCGTGGCGGGATGGTTTTTATAACCTCTTCTTCCTGGTGAAGAAACGCTTTTCACGAAGACGAGCTACGTAATGGGCCACGTTGGCATCGTGATTCCCACTTGGAACCGATCTGCCCTGTTAGCGAACATATTGGGGGATCTGGGACGGCAGACCTATCCGATCGAACGTGTCATTGTGGTGGACAACGGCAGCACCGACGATTCGGCAGCAGTGGCCGAGCGCGTTGGAGCCGAGGTTATCAAGTTGGGAACGAACCGGGGGTTCGCGGCTGCGGTCAACCGCGGGATCGAGCGAACAACTTCCGATTGGATTGCGGTTTTGAATAATGACGTCGCGCTGGAGGCGGATTGGCTCGAGCGATTGATGGCGGCGCTGGAGTCAAGTGATGCATGGTTTGCGACCGGCAAACTGTTGGACGCTTCGACGCGCGAGCGGATCGATGGATCGTTCGACGCAGTGTGCCGGGGCGGCTGTGCCTGGAAATGCGGGCATGGGCGGCAGGACTCCGAGCTATGGAACCAGCCGAAGCGCATCCAGTTAGCGCCATTTACGGCAGCGGTTTTCCGGAGTGACTTATTCCGCCGCGTGGGGTTACTGGATGAAACATTCGAGAGTTATTTAGAGGACGTGGATTTCGGCTTACGGTGCGCTGCGCGGGGCCTAAGTGGGCTATATGTGCCGGAGGCAATCGCTTATCACGCCGGAAGCGCGACACTGGGGCGGTGGCATCCCGATACAACCCGGCGGATGGCGCGCAATCAAGTACTACTGGTGGCGAAACACTATCCGCCGGATTGGATCAAACGCTATGGCTGGTGTGTCTTCATCGCACAACTTTTATGGGGACTCGTCGCTCTGCGCCACGGGGCTTTTTTAGGTTACCTGGCGGGCAAAATCGAGGGAGTGCATCGCTTTCGCGGCTGGCGCCGGGCTACCGAGATGGCGCGGCGAGCACACGGCGCGAACTTTCCTGCCATCATCGAAGAAAGCGAGAAGGAAATCCTGGAACTGCAGCGCTTGACAGGCTTCGATTTGTTCTGGCGATTGTATTTTGCGTTGACATGAGACGAACGGGCGTCGTCGTGGTCACTTACAACTCGGCGGAAGTGATCGAACGATGCCTGGATTCCTGTGGCGACTTACCGGTGGTGGTGGTCGATAATGCATCGGGCGACAACACGTGCGCGTTAGTCCGGCGGAAAACTCCGGTAACCCTAATTGCAAATACTCGGAACCAGGGTTTCGCAACGGCGGTGAATCAGGGCGTGGCCGCGCTTGATACCGACTTAGTCCTGCTTCTAAATCCCGACACGCAATTAACATCGCGGATTGACGAATTAGAGAAGGCCTGCAGCGCACCTGAGACCGGATTAGCGTCGGGGAAACTGCTCAATGAAGCGGGCGAAATACAGGCGGGTTTCGCCGTGCGGCGGTTTCCGGCGCCGCTGACGTTGGTATTGGAGGTACTCGGGATCAATCGCGTGCTGCCGTGGAATCCTGTGAACCGGCGATATCGCTGCTTGGATTTGGATCTGAATCGATCGGGCGAGGCCGAGCAGCCGGCGGGAGCTTTTCTGATGTTTCGGCGCGAAGTGTGGCAGCGGCTGGGCGGTTTTGACACACAGTTCCATCCGTTGTGGTTTGAAGACGTGGACTTCTGTAAGCGGGCGGTCGAGTTAGGCCTGAAAATACGCTATGTGCCGGAAGTTACGGCGCGACATCAAGGTGGCCACAGTATTGCAGGGTTGGAGTGGGCATGCCGCGAGGTGTATTGGTATGTTAGCCTGCTAAAGTACGCCTCGAAGCACTTTCGCCCGTCGGGATACCGTGGGGTGACTGCGGCAGTGATGCTCGGTTCCTTGTTTCGAACAGCCGTTGAGATAGTGCGGCGGCGAAGTTTCAGGCCAATTCGGGTCTACGGAAAGATAGGCCGGCTCGCGGGACGCAGTCTAATCTCTGGCCGTGTCAGTGAACTAAACTGTTTGGGCAATCGCAGTAAGGCAACAGAGCAGCGACAGTTGTAAAAATACAAAAGAATAGAGACACGACCCACATACATGTCCTGTAACGATCGGGTTTCCGTCACAATCGTCACTTATAACAGCGGTCGGTTTATTAAGCGGTGCCTGGAATCGGTTTTAGCGCAGCGTTATCCCAACATGGAAATTATTGTGGTCGATAACGCGTCCGGGGACGGCACGGTGGATATCCTGGAGCAGTTCGTGGATCGCTGCCGCGTGGTTTATAACGATGAAAACATCGGGTTCGCGGCTGCACAGAATCAGGCTATCTCCATCAGCACCGGCGAGTGGGTGTTGACGTTGAATCCGGACGTATTGCTGCTGCCGAATTTCATCCAGGCGTTGGCGGATGCGGGACAATTTGATCCCAAGATCGGTACGGTGTGCGGCAAGCTGCTGACCATCCGGGCGAGTTTCGATTTGCCGGACAAGCCGCTGGTGGATTCGACGGGGATTTATTTCACGCCCATGCTGCGGCACCTGGACCGCGGGAGCCAGGAAATCGACAACGGGCACTATCTCAATCACGAGTTCGTGTTTGGCGCCACGGCGGCGGCGGCCTTGTACCGGCGCGCGATGATCGAGGACATTTCGCTGGACGACGAGTTTTTCGATCCGGATTTTTTCGTCTATCGCGAGGACGCTGACGTAGCCTGGCGGGCGCAATTGCTGGGCTGGCGCTGCATCTATACGCCGCATGCGCGCGGGTATCATGTGCGCAAGGTTTTGCCGGGCAACCGGCGGGCGCTGCCTCCGGTGATCAACATGCACTCGGTGAAGAACCGCTTCCTGATGCGCATGAAAAACATGACCGGCGATCTGTACCGCAGAAATTGGCTGTCCATCACGGTGCGCGACGTAGTTGTGATTTCCTGTTGCCTGGTGCGCGAGCAAAGTTCGTTGAAGGCGTTCTGGTACATCGCCAAGAACTTCAAGCGGGTGATGGCCAAGCGTCGCGAGATCATGAGCCGTAAGCGCGTGGACGATGAGTACATCGCGCACTGGTTCAGCTATCGGCCGGTGAGCGCGCCGGCGAGCAAACCAAAGTCGACGGGACCGAAGTCCTCGGCTCGTGCACTGGCGCGTTCCAAAGCCGCGCGGGGGTAACTCCAGCGGCGCGCATCGCGATTCTCGGCACGCGTGGGATTCCCGCCCGGTATGGCGGGTTTGAAACTTTTGCCGAAGAGCTATCCACTCGTCTTGCGACGCGCGGGCATCAAGTCACGGTGTATTGCCGCGAGTGGCATGCGGATCCGACTTATCGGGGCGTGCGCCTGATTTATTTGCCGACCTGGCGCCACAAGTACTTCGACACCATCGTCCACACGTTCTTTTCGACCGTCCATTTGATTTTTCATCGCTGCGACGTGGCTCTATATTGCAATGGCGCGAATGCGATCTTCACGCTCGCACCGCGGGCGTTCGGAATCCCGACGCTGTTAAACGTGGACGGCCTGGAGCGCAAGCGCAAGAAGTGGAATCGCGCGGCGAAAGCCTGGTATGCGATTTCCGAATGGCTGGCCACGTTTTGCCCGAGCGTGGTGATTACCGACGCGCGGAAAATCGCCGAATATTATTTGGAGCGCTACGGGAAGCGCACCGAGTTTATTCCCTACGGCGCCGAGACCGATAAAGTGGCGACAGCCGAAGTTCTGGACAAGCCGGCGCTCGAAGCCGGACGTTATTTTCTCTATGTCAGCCGGATGGAGCCTGAGAACAACGCGCTTCTGGTCCGCGAGGCGTTCGAGCAAGTACAGACGCCGCTGAAGCTGGCTCTCATTGGCGACGCACCTTACG
>Ga0187810_10000512_pt1 | contig 14789 bp, 15 predicted proteins | sample NC_wetland_sal_i_9_FD_132963 | JGI IMG/M metagenome (GOLD analysis project Ga0187810, IMG submission 132963) | Wetland sediment microbial communities from Neuse River Estuary, North Carolina, USA - ASW_5 | ecosystem: Environmental > Aquatic > Freshwater > Wetlands > Sediment | place: USA: North...
GTAGAAGGTAAAGAGCGTGCTAGGCGCATTCCGGCAGATCATTCCGACCGAAACCCGCTCGTAATCCTCCCAGGAAAGCCGCAAGGCAGCCGAATTGAAGAACTTCATTGTCCTTCCGTGCCGGCTGCCCGATCTCGAAGAACGCTGCTCCCTATGCCGCTTCCCCCGCCAGGCCTTCGAACCGGGGTTTTTCTTCTTCTCCTCCAGGCGAAGTTTGATTGCCGCCCTCTTCGCTTCCTTCTTGCGAGCCTTGACCTCGGCCGAATTCCTCATCTTCGCCTTCTTCATGTCGATCCTCCGACAGAACCTCGGGAAAACAGGCCCTTTTTCTGCCTATACCATAATCCTGTTTCTGGTCTTGGACGATCAAAAACAAGTGATTTCAGGCCAAATTTCAAGAATGAATTACAGAATCTATATTTGAATTAAAAAAGATGAGGGCGAAGCAGGGAGTAGTTCGGCGAAATGATCGAAGCAGGACCTACCACATCAAAGATCGATCTTAGAGGTGGCCCCACTTCCTGAGACAGCCGGTTAAGGTGGATTTCTGTGTCCGTCATTCACTTTTGTCCCTTCGCACCAAAAACCGTAGAGTTGGTTAATTGCGGCAGGTGCATGCATGGCCGTGGCTAGAACGTTGGCCAATTTTGCCCGAGTCTTCATGCACTACAGAAGTCTGTGCTTCCGCATGAATAATGTGATCACCACGGTATGTGGTATGTTTGATACGTTTGATGATACTAAGGCCAGGGGAAAAGGCACTGCAAATGGATACGGCGCGAAATCAAAATACTGGAGCAGTGTACACGCCAAAGGCTCTGGCAGAGTGGGCTGCAGAATTGCTCCATCGTTCTCTGCCCAGCACATTAAGAGGGCCTTTGCTCGATCCGTCATGCGGTGACGGAGCCCTTCTGCAGGCGATTCGCCATAAATTACCAAAGCGGGAATTGGTCGGAGTTGACATTGATTTGCGCGCAGTGAAACAGGCTCGCTCACGCATCGGTCAACCGGTCAGAATTTTACGGTCGGACGCACTCGTGCCATCCAAGGTACGCGGCCTCCAAAGTTGGTGGGAAAATGCTGTTGAAAAACGTTTACCGGCTGGCGTTCTCGCAAACCCGCCCTGGGGCGCAACTATATTCCACACTCCTTCGGAACTTCGTGCAGCAGGTTATTCGCTTGCGCATGGTCAATTTGATAGTTTTGAAATTTTCATCGAACTAACAATGAACCTTCTCCAAGAAGGTGGCGTTGGCGTATTTATCGTGCCCGATTCAATATTTCAGCCAGAACACGAGGCACTTCGAAAATTGCTGATTAATAAATCCACCCTAATTCTCATTGCCCGGCTTGGAGAGGGATTTTTCGAAAATATATACAGAGGAACCGTAGTACTTGTGTTTCAAAACCAACTGCCCAGATCGGGCCACAAGATCAGATGTCTGAGGGTCGATAATTCCTGGCGCAAAAAGATACTTTCTGGATCCAAGAGCTTTACTGACGCGGAGCGCGCGCTAACCCATTGGATCCCTCAATCACGGTTTAGAACAGATCCGCATAACAGATTTGACATCGATTCGACGGAAGATGAACGCGAGCGGATATCTGTCATCGAGCGACATGTCGATGGTTGGACCGAGTGGCTAGATTCATCGAGAGGTGTAGAACTTTCAAAATCTGGCATGGTGCTCATGTGCCCGCGCTGCAGAACTGCGCGTCCTTCGCCTAAATCAGTTGAAGAAAATCACACATGCCGTTCGTGCGGGCACATCTTTGCACTTAGTCGAGCGCGGTACATTAAAATCGTCAATCCCGCACATGAGGACCGGCCCGGCTGGCAGCCGCTGATCGTAGGAGAGGATGTCGACCGGTACCGCGTCGAGCCATCAAGGTATATTCGGCTTGGAGTGGAAGGAATCAATTATAAAAACGAAAACATGTTTGTAGGCAAAAAAATTGTAGTTAGGAAAACGGGTGTCGGCATAAAAGCTGCAATTGATAAATCAGGCGCGTTTACAAATCAGGTTGTGTTCATTTACAGATTAAACAAGGTGCGTAAGCCGCCAAAGTTTTTGCTGGAATATTTTCTAGGTGTTCTTTGCTCGAGGATTATGCTCGCGTACTATCTAAAGAAAATCGGTGAAACGGAATGGAGATCACACCCTTATATTACACAGCGGCGTATTGCTGAACTACCGGTTCCAAATTTGCGCGAAGGTACATGGCAATGGCGGCAGGCAAGGGCCATCGCTGATGCCGTCGCAACTCATGCGCGGTTGCCAAATGAAGAAAATGATTTGAAGGTAGAGCGGCTCGTTGCAGGACTATATGGTATGAGCATGAGTGATTGCGGATGGGTAGCTAGTATATTGAATGATGCCCAGGGATTAGAACCAATTCGAACACTGCGGGTAGTCGACGCCCGAAAGCTTTCCCCAATCCGCGTTCAATAGAGAAGTTACAATGTCATACCGATATATCGGCAATAAAACGCGACTGATATCAACAATCCTCAACACAATTCGCGAGTTTGTTCCCCGTGAGTCTACTGTAGTGGATTTGATGTGTGGAACCGCGAGCGTTGCTGAGGCGATGCGCACTTCTGGCTACCGTGTGATTGCCACGGACATGATGACCTACTCGACGCATCATGCACGAGTCAGACTACTCCTGGATGAGGCACCACACTTCGATGGTCTCGGTCTGGGCTCATATTTCGACGTCCTACAATATCTGCAGACCTTGCGACCCCGTAAGGGATTATTTTTTCATGAATATTCGCCCGATGGGCGGCCGTCAGCAGGTGTCCCGCCTCGAATGTATTTTACTTCAGACAACGCCAAAATACTCGATGCCATCAGTTACCAAATCAAAGAATGGTACTCGTCCGAAAAAATTACGGAGATAGAGAACTCCCTTTTACGCCACGATCTAATATTAGCAGCAAACAGAGTCGCTAATATCGCCGGTACATACGGCCACTACAGATCGAAATGGAGCAACGGTTCACTAAGTGTACTTCGCTTGGAGCCGACAAAATTCATTTGGGGATTCCGGACTGACCATGTCGTTCTTCAGGGACATGCGGAAGACGTAGCGTCAAGAATTTCAGCTGACCTGTGCTATATCGATCCACCGTATATGAAACGTCAATATGCGGCGAACTACCACATTATAGAGACACTCGCGCGCGGTGATGAACCCGAGGCAATAGGCATGAGTGGTCTGCGCCCATGGCGCGACCAGTATTCTAACTTCTGTACGAAAACAAAAATTTTTGATTCCTTCACGCGTGTCATTAACGACATGGATTGCGATAAATTCATGATTAGCTACAGTGAAGACGGGTTAATCACGCGTCGAATACTAACGGAATTTTTTCAGACCTTTGGAAAAGTTTCCTCCTCATCGATCAAATTCAATAGATTTCGGAGTAACGATAGCTCACTTGGTCGCGAGTTAAATGAGTATGTCTTCATGTTAGAAAAAACTAAGCGCCCGGCGGCGTTTTCTTTAAAGCCTTTGCTATCATTTCAGCGTGTTTCTGGTGCCACGTGATTGTATACTTTTTTTGATTAATGAGAATTTCTAGCTTGTTGTCCTTTATCTTGTTGAGATCAATCGGGGACACATTCGCGTAATGCAACATCTTATGAGCGAGAGCGCTGACGATTACTAAATTCAAGGGAGAATCGGCGCCTCCACTACCAAGGGGGATTAGGTGATGGGCTTCTGTATAAGGTTTACCATCTGACTTTATGAAAATGAATTCGTCGCCAGTAATTTGGCATTTCCCGCCATATAGCTCTTTCAGAAGTTTTACGGCAGCGCTATTCCGGACCCTGATTTTCTGAAGAATTACTTTTTGAGCCGCCGGTAAATCCAAAAGTTGGTCGTCATTGAAGAGAGCGTTAGTAATCTCCTCTTCCGAAAGCGCTTGCACAGGTGTACCTACTGCTACGGGCTTAGCTGCGTCTGATAATTTCTTCTCAGGCGATTCAGTTGGCGTTACAACAGCAACCCGTCCGAAAGGCCATTCTAAATCTGTTTCGTCAAACCCGATTCCTTCGGGGATTTCAATAATTCCATCCCCATCTGAAAACATTCGCAATAACCGTTTGTCTACGAACCAATTCGCAACTGGAGAGGAACGTTTAAACCAACCAGCCCATATGACTCCTTGGGTATCACGAATAAGATAAACCACAAGACCATGTATGAGCGGCGCAACTGTCGGATCGTTAGAAGAATTAGGCGGATTAGTCGGTGATGGAAATCCGGCGAGAACAGGATGCCATGCGTAAATTCGATTTGATCTAGAACTACCCAACTTTTGGGCACGAATACTGACGGATGTTTCTCTGCGTTGAGCTATGGTGACTTTTTGAGACTTGCCCAAGCCAATGCTATGGACATCAATGTCCCATGCTGGAAAATCTTGCGCCTTTAATTCAGGCTTAACGGGGCTAAAAAAACTTTCCCAGGCACTAACCGGAACGCCGGAAGTATCAACATCAATATATGATTGACCGCCGCCCCCTACCTCGGCGCCGGGTGCTTTATAGATATTAAAAAAATCCGCGCCAGTTATCTTCCGAAATATGATCTTTGATGCAGTGGGCATGGATATTATTTTTCTCGCCTAGTAACTGCCGATATAACAGAAATTTCACGTCCGCACAGCTACCCATTTTTCTTCCGTCAAAAATACAATCACGACTCGCACTTAAGCGGTTGCCGATGGCAAAATCGGGCATTCTGAATTACCTCTTGCTGACCGAAGCCCCCGATTTGATAAAATCGACTCGTGAGTAAATAACGAATTTTCCCTCAGTCGCTTTATAGAGCACGAATTCCGTCTAGCAAGATCCTGGTCGCTCGACAATCATCCTCGTTGTAATCGAGGATTCTCTGTTTGATCTGTTGCTCACGAGTTGTAACCCATCGGTCAAACCACTCGATCGATGCAGCGCCGGACGGATGGGTATCCCGCCATTTGAAGCCCAAATATTTGGCCAAAGTTTTAAGGGAATAATCCCGAGTTGGCCACTCGGTCGCTTTTCTCACCACGTCAAAATAGAGGTCAACCGATTGGGCCGGATTGAACAGGGCTTCTACATCAGCGGCGCTACAGACCGATGAATATTTCTCCTGAAGCTTCCGCCATATCGTCCGTTCGTATTTTGAGTAGTAATATGTCGTACAAGGCGCACGGCTTTGAATGAACTTCCAGGAATCGGCAAAAGCTTGTTCTTCCGCAGCTGGACCGACGGTGTCGGCGAAGAAGGCGTGATAGCGTTCAGTGCCACTATTCCCGCTGCGCCGTTCGATAAAGCCATGGAGGTAGCAGACATCTCGCATGGGATCGACTTCGACATCGAAGAACAACTCAATCTCGGAATTGGGCAAAGATAATGGGGCCGTCAGATACGGCTTAGCGTTAGGGTTACTGACAAGTTTTGCACGCTGTTGGAGCTTGATCAAGGTATCCGGCCCTATGCCCTTGAAAACTGTTTTTTTCTTATCGATGAACCGGCTGACGTCAGTTGCAGCTAGATCCGCAATCGAAGGGATGCTACCGACCATTGCATCCCGCTTCGACCTTCCCAGGTCGGGTAACAGGGTTAGATCGTCCCTGGTTGCCAGATCTTTCAGGCAAGCGGTGTACCAGTGGCAATTTTTACACGGGGCGCTATAAGCCGGCATGGTCGTCATGGCGCGAGCTACAATCTTCCGGCCCTTAGCCAGGGTGTCCTGGTAGATCTGCCATAAGGTCGTGGGATTCCGCTGCCCTTGTGGTTCGTCTAATGGATAAGCAACCTCGTCGCCGTGTACATCCCATATGAATGGGTTTCGTCCAGCAGACAGGCTTTTCCGTTCTAGGATGTCGGTATAGAGGGCAACCTGTACACCGTAATGCTTTTTCAGCTTGGGCTGATCCTCATCACCTTCTTCTCCCGCACCTGATTTGATGTCGCCGGCAACATAGCCGGTGCCTGTCCGTCTCAATAGGTCAGGAATTCCGAGTAGATCATCAGCACTAATTCGTCCGCTATAAATAAGAGGATCGCCCCGCCGCATTGCTTCAATGGTTAGGCGTTCTTTCTCATTGTCCGAGTAAGTCGATAAATCGAGGAAAGGCAACCTGAGCCCAGCAATAATTTTTTGCTCATAAAGGGCACCTCGTTTCCAAAGGAGTTCGACAAACGGACTGACTGGATCACGGCCAGCTGGATCCCCGAACAAATCCATCGCCGGCCGGTGTTCGCACTGAACCAGGTCGTAGAGCATGGCGGCCGTGATTGGCATTGGCCATATTCCAGTTTAATTCAAAGGAGCAACAGATCTAGCTTAGTTTACAACCCTCCCCAATCCTGGGCATAACCAGACGTGACTCTGCCCATGACCGAAGACAAAACGGGGTACAGGTTGGGAGGCCAGTATGGAGGAACTTATAAATTCGATAAAGGAACGCATTAGAACCGGACAATATCATTCCGAGTCTGCTGTTAGAGAAGCAATTGTGATGCCGGTTTTACAGGCGCTTGGTTGGAACATATTCGATCCAAATTTAATTGTGCGCGAGTATTCACTTGGAAGCCGAAGAGTTGATTATGCGCTTTCCTCTACGCCACCAAGGAAAGAAATATTTATTGAAGTCAAAGCCATTGGCCAAGCCGTAGGCGCTGATAGGCAACTCTTTGAATATGCTTATCATGAGGGGGTTCCTTTCGCAATCCTAACTGACGGGCGTGAGTGGAATTTTTTTCTACCGGGCGAACAAGGCTCTTATGACGAGCGCCGAGTTCAGAAGCTGGATATTGTCGAACGGCCCACGAAGGAGGTCGTCGAGATCCTCCAAAGATATTTAGAGATTGGCCGTGTACGATCCAAAGCTGCGTTAGAAAGTGCGCGTGCTGATTATCAGAACATTTCGCGTCGCAAGAATGCAGCTGGCAAAATACCTGCAGCGTGGCAAGAACTGGTAGGTGAGCCGGATGAGTTGCTTATGGATATCGTCGCTGAAAAAACAGAAGTAATTTGTGGATATAGACCTGCACCAGAGGATATTGAGGCGTTCTTGATCGGACTATCCATGGTTGTGGGCCCCACCATATCGCAATCACCGAAGTCTCCCCTGCCTGCTAGTCCTACTACGCTTCCGGTATCTGAACGAGGCGTTCAGTACCAAATTCTTGGACAATCTAGAAAATCTGAAAACGCCATCGAGGCTCTCCTTGATATTCTGCGGACATTAGCTAAGCGAAATCCACACTTCATCGAGCGTTTGGCACCGGTCGTTCGGGGTAGGACACGAAATCACATCGCACGATCACGAAACGATGTTTACCCGAATAAACCTGAACTGACTGAGTACACAACTGAACTAGTTAATGGATGGTGGTTGGGCACAAATATTGCCAACAGGGATAAAATGAGAATTATCGAAAAAGCTTGTGAGGTCGAAAACTTGAAACTTGGAAAGGACATTTCGATTACACTTCCGAATGCGAATTAGCTTACAGCGGTTGGCGAGCTGGAGCTCGCGTAGCTTCAATGGCGTGAACAGCGCGCTGGTCATGGCATCCCTTGATCAGGCTGGTTTCAGGAGTTCGACGAATGGGCGTCCGGACCGAGGCAATAGCCTAGCGCTGCAACCGCGCCGTCGACGCGCACCAGTGCAGGAGGCCGAAAATAGGATCGCCCCGCCTGCATTCTTGGAGGAATGGGTGCAGGCGGGGCGTATCCAGGGGTTTAGGCCTGCCGAAGGGGGGCTTAGGCAGGCCAACGGCTTGCGCCGCTGGGCGCTATTACCTTCTAACCCCTTGGCGGTGCCAAGTTAATTCGATGTCATCTTGCCGGAGGCCGCAAAAGCACGATGAGCGTGCGTCGTGGGCAGCCGCGCGCCGCCGCCAATCGTAGCGCCGAAGCATTGTGCCCAAAGCAAGTTGCTTTAGCCCGAGCACACAAGTGACCGGGTCGGAACACATGCATCAACTCAGCATAAAATGTGAGTTTTGAGCTGAGTTGATAACGGTGGTTAACTGACCTTACACCAATTCACACGGCCACGCTTGAACCAGAAATGGGCGCCGCAATCCTTTTGTCGCCACACCGATGGATGCAGAGAAGATGTACCGTCGCCATGTTGGGCTATTTGCCAGCATGGATGCTCATCAGGCAGTAGGTTCATTTGTAACACATGGCCACATCCGCACGGACAAAGCATGGCTGCTTGCTCTTTGAAGCCGTCCTCTTCCACGACATAGAGCGTCCGGCGGCGGAGCGTCTTCGGCAAGTTTTCCTGAACAATGACTGTTTCGTAAGCCGGGTTTATCCAGGACCGAAGGACATTCCATACCCAACAGAATAAGCGTTCGATCCACCTCACGTTGACCGCCGATCCGCCAGCTCCATTAGCCGCAACAGAGGTGTCGTATCACCGAAACCAACCCGGCCGGCGAGCATTTCGCAAATATGCTCTTCAGGTTCCGGCATCAGCTCCATGCTGGCCAAGCTGAATATGACGCTAGCATAGGCGCCGTTTCCTTCCTCCCGATAGGGATGCAGCCGCGCCAGCAGCTCGTTGACCGCAAGAGAGGCCGCGAACATGTTGACGCTGATAACAGCCGGACGATGTTCCGGCGCGCCCGCAATATAGCCATCCTCGACCTGCCGCGCGTGAGCGGCCGGGTCGTTGCGTCGCAGGCCTGCCGCCGCGACTTCTTTCATCGAAAACAGGCCGCGGCTCATCAGGCTGGATCGTCCGGGCTGTAGATAATGAACCGTGCCGCAGACCTCGCGGATACGACCTTTGTTGGCGCCGCTACGAATGGCCTCGAGGCGGACGCCGACATCGAAATAGGGCAACATGTAATAGGTCGCCAGCGTGTTGAGCAGAAACCGGCCATCAATCGTGTCCATGCACCCGAACACGACATCGCATTGCGCGATGGTGCGGATGACATCGGGATTCCAGAGATTTTGATTAACACGGATAACCCGCGTTCCAATGCCGATACGTTCGACCGCATCGCCCAGGACGGAGACTTTCGGGCGCCGCTGGGTGGCATCATCCATCGTCGAATTGAGTATCCGGTTGATATTACGTTCCTCGACATGATCGTCATCGACAATCACGATTTCGCCGACGCCAAGACGCACAAGCTGTTCGATGGTCGGGCTTCCCGTTCCCGAACCCCCGATGACGGCGATTGAGAGACGGCGGAAGCGCTGGATCGTTCCTTCGTCAAACGCCTGGGCGTGGGAGGCGACGAAGCTGGGCAACGCCGCATTGCCTGCATCCGCGTACCAGAAATGCAGATCGTCACCCACGACGTTGATCGCCGAGAGGGGTTCGAATCTCCCGACAGGGTTTAGGACGCGCCCAAAAATTTGGCCATCCGGCAGCATAACCGCACTGCCATGCGGTATATCTGCTTCGACCCAGCCGCGGATCATTGGCAATAGGCGCGCATCGCCCTCATCATCGATTGATGAAAATTCGGCATAACCGCCCGGATGGCTATGAATCTTGATAACCGAAAGCCGCTCAGCCGCCGCGCGATCAAACAGGGGCGAAACATAGTCGGGCGACCAGGTTACATGGGTTGCGCTGCGCTCTATGCACTCCTCATATGGAATCCCCTGGATTTCACGAACAAGCAGGCGATAACGCCGATCGCCATCCCGGCGCCCGCACAAAAGAATAGCGACCGCCTCCTTGCCGTCGCCGGGAAATAAGAAGGATTTGAGATGCGCATGCTGGTCGCCGGAAAGGCTTAGAGTTACCGGAGCGGGCATTTTTCGAACTCCCGCGCCAGCCAATCCTCGATCAAGATCACATGCGTGCCGAGATTGTCCCGGCCTGGCTTCCACGGATTCTGGGACGTGCGATGCCGAGACCAGCGTTGGAAGCTCTTCCCGTCCAAAGATTGCACGGCCTGCGTCGCGCCGATCGGTTGCCCGTCCCTTCGAAGCAGCGCCGGGCAGAAATAGACCATGTCCAACGCCGTCTGCGGATATCCGGTCTCCATGCGGACGGCCGCCGTGGCGCGTTGGTAGTTATATCCGGGGTGGGTCAGGAATTCGTGGAGGAGAACCCACTGGGAGCCCTCCACGATCGCCTCCCACGGCAGACCGTATTCTTCGAGAAACTGCCGGTCGTCCGGCAGCAGATCGAATTGGCGGCGGAAGGTCATATCAGCCCTCGGTCTGATCGCGCGGCAGCGCCTTGAATTTCTCCACGCCGTGATGCCGCAGATCGATCTTATCGTTGAGTTCGACCTTGTGCGGCTTCTGCCCCACAACCTTGACGCGGAGCGTGTAGTTCTCCGGCGGCAACAGGCCCGCGAGTACCAGCACCTCGCGGCCGGTCACGACGGGCTGGTGGACGACGAAAGGCTCGCCGTTGACCCGGATGCGGTATCCGCGGGAAAGAGGCGGGCGCTCGCCGCGCTTGGCGTATTCTTCGAGATCCACGATCTCTTCGAGGACTTCCTCGATGCCCGGATCGCGAGCCTCGGTTTTCAGTTCTTCCGACATTGGCTTGGTTCCTTTGCAAATTGCTCGGATTCCCTCATCCGATTCGGCTATAGAATGACATAGCGTGCTATGTTTGTCAAGCAGCAGCGAAGCAGGCTTGACATATGAAGCTGACCCGAGTTAAAAGTCTTTTGATTCAAGGTCTTGAGGAGGACGATATGCTCGATGATACGCAAGACCGGACCGACGTGAAGACAACGCTCGGGCGCTACCTAGCATCGATCCGCGCTGACAGAAAATTGACGCTGCGACAGGTTGAAGAGGCCACCAACAAGAAAGTCTCGAATGCCTATTTGAGCCAGATCGAGACAGACAAAATACAAAAGCCCTCGCCGAATATTCTCTACGTGCTCGCTGATCTGTATGGCATCAGCTACGAAAATCTCATGGAGAGAGCAGGCTATATCACGCCGACAGCCGATCGCCCAAAGCACAAGAAACATGGTCGGGTGCCAACCTTCGCCGAACATCATTTGACGCCCCAAGAAGAGGAAGAACTTCTCGCCTATCTTGAGCATCTAAGGAGAAGGAAGCGCCCAGGTGACAAAAGCTGATGATCACGGTCTCGATCCCGACGACCTTCGCGCGGTCGAGGAGCGAGCTAAAAGCCTCCTCGACCGCGCCGGCGCTTGGAACACTTTTCCAACGCCTATCCCCGACATTTTAGCCGCCGCTAAAGTTCGTGTAGCACCGACGAGCGCTTTTGATCCTGAGGCGCTTATCGCCTATTTGAAAGGTAAAGCGACCGGAGCGGTTTCAGCCGTCAAGTCCGCCATATCCAAAATATTTGGCGTCTATGATAGCGCCGAGGGCATTATCCACATCGATAGCACCGTCGTTAAATCGAAGCAGAATTTTCTTAAGCTCCACGAAACCGCGCATCACGATCTCCCCACGCACAAGAAGCTGTTTCGGTTCTTCCAGGACTGCGAAAAGACCCTATCACCGGAAATTGCCGACCAGTTCGAACGGGAAGCAAATAATTTTGCGCGGTTCGCTCTTTTCCAGGGAGACACGTTTAGGCGTCTGGCCGCAGATTGCGAGTTTGGAATCAAAACCCCCATGAGACTCGCAAAAGAATTTGGCGCGTCCATTTATGCTTCGGCGCGTGAATATGCGCGGACGAACCATCGCGCGTGTATCGTCTATGTCCTGGAACCGGTCGAATATGTTAAGGGCGATGGAGCGCGCGCCGCCGTTCGCCGTATCGAAGCATCGCCGTCCTATATCTCTCAATTTGGAGCTCCGCGTGAGACGGAAATTACCCTTGATCACTTTTTAGGGCCGGTTCTTCCTATAGGAAGACGCATGACGCGTCCGGTTACCCTTTCGATTGCAGATAAAAATAGCGTGAAACATGAATGCGTCGCCGAAGCTTTTGATACGAAACATAATATCATCATTCTTCTTTATCCAGTTCGCGCTTTAACGTCTTCGACCGTTATTCTTCCTTCATATGGTTCTCGAACGGCACCGATGGCGCGTCAGTAAGTTAAACGAAAGGTGGCTCTGTAGAGTATTCTCCACTTTGGGTTCGAAGATGCTGACAATCGGTGAAATTGATTTTGGGTGGCGTGCGGTGATGTCTGTCTTGATTAGATGAGATTCAGATGGCCAACTTAATGACAACGGAGAAATTTTTGGAACTCTCGGCTGACGTGGCTAAGCGGATGAAGGCTCACGTTTGGGACTTCATAACACCAATATCGCGCGTTCTTCCAGATGACGAGGGCGAACTTTGTGGCAGCGGCTCGTACGTGGAGATTTCCGATCGGACGTGCATTCTAACGAACGAACACGTTGCCGAGGAGATTCTGAAACAGCCGTTAGCACATCAATTCTCAGACTGTGATTCGGTGTTTCGTCTTACTCAACCCTTTTACGCTCGTGGATATCCGATAGATGCAGCGCTCAGCCAAATAGACGCGCGTGCTTGGTCATTCACAAACTCCTCGAAACACACGATTCCACGCGTCCGCGTCGCTCCCGAGCACCGACCGCAACCTCAGGAGCTTCTTTTTATGATGGGATTTAGCGGAGAGCGGTCAAAATTTATTGCCTTCCATGGCGCGTTACATTCACGTGCGACGCCGTATGCCACTCAGGAGATTCCTTTAGACATCCTTCGGCGCAACCCACCTCCATGTTGGGATCCGACATATCATTTTTGTTTGAACTATAAACCAGATCGCGCGACCACAGTTGAGGCAGGAGGATACGGGCTACCTGACCCGCACGGCTTTAGTGGGTCACTCGTCTGGAACACGAAAAGTATCGAGTGCCTTAGGGCCGGTCGTGACTGGAATCCCGAATACGCGGTGGTCACGGGTATAGTTTGGGCTGGCCCAGACTCACACGCCTGCCTCATCGCAACAAAAATCGAATACGTGAATGACTTCATACTCGAAGCCACGCGTTCAACCAGCTAATCACTGAGTACAAAATTGGCGAAACATAGTCAGTCACATGAGTGCCGACTGATTGGCAGGGTGGCGCTCACAGAGACGGTGCTGTCCCCGATAAAGCATAGAATTCGTTGAATGGCACGCAGCTATCACTCACGGTTGGCCCCCTCAGATGAGGCACGGCACGGCAAAACAAGGGAGTGCTCCATCTCCGGGAGGATTTTCGGGAGGACTCTGTGTCTAAAACCGGCGATTTTTGTCTTCGCCCGGCCACCCAAGTCTCTGATAAGTCATTGATTTATAATGTAAAAATCGATTACCAAGGGAGTGCTCTACCACTGAGCTACGGCAGCCTCCGAATGACGCTGGGACATACACGAGCCGCGTCCGGCTTGGCAAGGCGGCTTGACGGTTTTCCACCCAGCCCGCAACTTAGCCTTATGAGCGTAAAGGACAAGGAGATGCCCGGGCAGGGGGCCGCCGGCCCCGCCGCGCCGGCGGCGATGAAACCAAGCCCCAAGGCGGCGCGGAAAGAGGCGCGTCTAGCCGAGGCGCTCCGGGCCAACCTCGCCAAGCGCAAGAATCAGGCCCAGGCCCGCGCGGCCGGGGAGAAGCCCACGGACCGGTCCGCCGCCAATCCGCCGCAATCCGCGCCCCAAAACCCAGGCAAGCCCCCGCGTCCCGCTTGAGAAGCCGCCTTCGATCCATTACAAAACGCCCCAAGAACGGGCTTAAGCGAACGCCCGCGGGAGAGCCCCATGTCGATCATGCCGGATAAGTGGATTCGCGAGATGGCGAAGGCCCGCGGCATGATCGAACCCTTCGTCGAAAAGCAGAACCGCCAGGGCGTCATCTCCTACGGGCTCTCCTCCTACGGCTATGACGCGCGGGTCAGCCGCGAGTTCAAGATCTTCACCAATGTCGACAGCGCCGTGGTCGATCCCAAGAATTTTTCGGGCGCAAGCTTCGTCGACCGCGAAACCGACATCTGCGTGGTGCCGCCCAACAGCTTCGCGCTGGCCTCGACCATCGAATATTTCCGCATCCCGCGCGACGTGCTGGTGATCTGCCTCGGCAAATCCACCTATGCGCGCTGCGGCATCATCGTCAACGTCACGCCCTTGGAGCCCGAATGGGAAGGGCACGTCACCATCGAGATATCCAACACCACGCCCTTGCCGGCGCGCATCTATGCCGGCGAAGGCATCTGCCAGTTCCTGTTCTTCAAGAGCGACCAGATGTGCGAGGTGTCCTATGCCGACCGCGGCGGCAAGTACCAGAAGCAGCGCGGCGTGACGCTGCCGAAACTCTAACCCATGGACAAGATCCGCATCCGCGGCGGCAGGCCGCTCCACGGCTCCATCCCGATCGGCGGCGCCAAGAACGCGGCGCTGCCGCTGATGACCGCCAGCCTGCTGACCGACGAGCCGCTGGTGCTGAAGAACCTGCCGCTTCTGGCCGACATCACCACGCTCTCCCATCTCCTGGTCCAACACGGCGTTTCCATCACCATGCTCGGCGCCGAAAGCGCGGAAGAGCGCGGCCATGTGCTGGAACTGAAAGCGCGGCGCATCGTCTCCACCACCGCGCCTTACGACCTGGTGCGCAAGATGCGCGCCACGGTGCTGGTGCTGGGACCGCTCTTGGCGCGCGCCGGACGGGCGCGGGTGTCGCTGCCCGGCGGCTGCGCCATCGGCACGCGGCCGGTCGATCTGCATCTGAAGGCGCTGGAGCGCCTGGGCGCGACCATCGAACTCAACAAAGGCTATATCGAGGCGACGGCGGAGAAGGGCCTCACCGGCGCGGAGATCGTCTTCCCCATGGTCTCGGTCGGCGCCA
>Ga0187810_10000513_pt1 | contig 14785 bp, 15 predicted proteins | sample NC_wetland_sal_i_9_FD_132963 | JGI IMG/M metagenome (GOLD analysis project Ga0187810, IMG submission 132963) | Wetland sediment microbial communities from Neuse River Estuary, North Carolina, USA - ASW_5 | ecosystem: Environmental > Aquatic > Freshwater > Wetlands > Sediment | place: USA: North...
TCCCAGGGAGCGCGACGGGCATCATAGACTCTGCCGCCGCTGTTTGCGAAGGTCGGCCGATGACCGCACCGCTTTTCACCCGCGCGCCGGACGGCGTGCGCCTCGCCTATGACGTTGCAGGCCAAGGCAAACCCGTTCTTCTGATCCATGGTTTCGCCTCCAGCCGGGAGCAGAACTGGGGCTCCACCGGCTGGATCGACCGGCTGGTCCGCGCCGGTTTCCGTGTCGCCGCCTTCGATTGCCGCGGCCATGGCCAGTCCGACAAGCCGCATGAGACTTCCGCCTACGACAGGCAGATGATCGGCGACATCCTGGCCGTGATGGATGCGGCGGAAATGCCGGTGGCCGATGTCATGGGCTATTCCATGGGCGCCATGCTCACCGTCCGCCTTCTGATGCTCCATCCGGAGCGCGTGCGCCGGGCGGTGACGGCGGGGATCGGCGAAACCTATTTCCGCGACGATACCGCGTGGCGCAATGCGGTCGCCGACGCCATGCTGGCCGGGTCCCCGGACGAAATCGAGGACCGCCAGGCCAGGCGGTTCCGCATCTTCGGCGGCCAGAAGGGCAAGGACCGCGTGGCGCTTTCGGCCTGCATGAGGGCGCCGCGCCATGTCTACAAGCCGGCGGATCTCAAGGCGGCCAAAAGCACGGTGCTGGTGGTGGCGGGTGAAAAGGACGATCTCACCGGCTCGCCCCGGCCGCTGGCCGAGGCCTTTGCCGACGGGCGGTCGTTGATCCTGCCCTACAAGGACCACATGACCGCGGTGGGCGATCCCGCCTACAAGAAGGCGGTGATCGCGTTCTTCGCCGTCTGAAGCAAAACCTTGCCGGCTCAAAAAACGTCGCCCTTTCGGGGAAAGGGCGACGAGTTGTGGGGAAAGGCTGGCCGCTACCGAGAGGGGCGGAAGGAAGCGGCCGGCAAGGCCGTCAATACTGCTCGGCGGCCATAGTTTTGATGTCCCGACGCGCCAGGTCGGTCACCAGAATGCGTTTGTGGGTGTCGAACTTCAGATCGTCTCGATCGATCCAGACGTAGCGGTCGCCGTCGCTGAAGCGTACGCGGACCGCTTCCACACGACCGGACACCCGTGCCAGATCTTCGACGCGTCCGATGGTATTCCCGGAGTAGGTCATCACCCGTGCACCGAGCAGATCGTCGCTGTCGACGAAGCCGAGCTTTCTGTAGCGCGACGGCCATATGGCGCGATGGTAGGCCGCCCGTGCAGCGGCATAGCGTTCCCGTTCTGCCAGATAGCGGGAAGACTGGTCCTGATACGCCTGCTTCTGCGCCTGATAGTTCTGCTGCTGCTGCTGATACAGCATCTGCTGTTGCTGCTGCTGATCGTTGTTCTGCGCCGCCTGGTTGGCCTGGGATTGATTGAGTTGCCGCGTTTTTTCGACGGCGTCGGGCGAATCCCACTGAGCCAGGGCCGAACTCATGAAGAGCAGTGCCAGAAAGAGGTATTTCAATCGTGTGCGCATGACAGACATCTCCCTTTGCCGGAGACAACGTCGAAAGACGGCGATCGGTTCCACCGCACGGAAACTTCCGCAACGCAAGGCGGGTAAGGATATTTCAGACGGTTTGAGCGCCTTTGCGCCGGATGGCGCGGCTTTCGCCGCGTCCGGCCTGGTGCGCCGCCTGTTGCAAGGTGGCGCGGAACTCGTCGCGCTTGGCGTGGATGGCGGCGATGGCCAGCCCCACCGGCACGCCCAGCCCCACCAGGGCGGCCTCGGACAGCTGCAAGCTGGCCTCGATGGTTTCGGGCACCGCGTCGCTGGCTCCTACCTGGTAAAGGTGGCTGGCGTGCACCGCGTCCTTGGCGCGCGAAACGATCAGGATGTCGGGACGCAAGGCGCGCACCTCGGTCACGATGGCGTCGATGGTGTCGCGCGCGTTGATGGTGATGACCACGCCGGTGGCCTCCATCAAGCCGCAGGCCTTGAGGAATTCGGGGTCGGCGGCATTGCCGTAATAGACGTTGTGGCCCTCGCGGCGCTCGCGCGCCACGGTCACCGTGTCGATGTCGGTGGCGACGAAGGGAACCTGCAATTCGCGGAACAGGGTGCTGACCTGTTTGCCGACCCGCCCGTAGCCGACGATGATGGCATGGGTTTCGCCGCCCAGCGGCCGCGCCGCAAGCTCCGCATCGGCGGGTTTGTTTTCGGAGAGAAGCACGGCAAGGCGGCGCCCCGCCGCCGACAACAGCGGCGTCAGCGCCATGGTGATGGCGATGGCCGCCAGGACGAAGCCGGAGAGGCGCGTATCGATCAGTCCGAGCCCTGTCGCCAGTCCCAGCGCGACGAAGGCGAATTCGCCGCCGGGGCCGAGGAGAAGCCCCGTCTCCAGCGCCGCCGGCCAGGACAGGCGGAACAGCTTGCCCAGCCCCGTCAGCACCACCGCCTTGACGAAGATCAGGCCCGCGACACAGGCGAGCAGCCACAACGGCTCGCGCAGCACTTCGTGGAAGTCGATGGCCATGCCCACGGTGAAGAAGAAGATGCCGAGCAGCAGCCCCTTGAAGGGTTCCACCGTGGCTTCGATAGCCTTGCCGTATTCGGTCTCGGCCAGCAGCAGCCCGGCCACGAAGGCGCCCAGCCCCATGGAAAGCCCGGCCTGATGGGCGATCACGCCCGCGCCCACGATCACGAACAGCACTGCCGCGATGAAGATCTCGCTGGAACGGACCGAGGCCACCAGCCGGAACAGCGGACGCATCAACAGCCGCCCCAGGGCGATGATGACGGCCAGCGCGGCGGCGGCCTGCAACAGCGCCCGCACCAGGCTGAGATAGACCGGACCGGCGGTTTCCCCTCCGGCGATGGAGACGAACATCAGGATCGGCACCACGGCGATGTCCTGCGCCAAGAGCACCGCGAATGCGGCGCGTCCGGCAGTGGTGGAAAGCCGTCCCTGGTTCGACAACAGCTCCAGCACGATGGCGGTGGAGGAAAGCGAAACGCTGGCGCCCAGCACGATGGCGGCGTTGGAATTGAAACCTGCCAGCGCCGCCACGCCCCCGATCAGCACGGAGGTGATGAGCACCTGCAGGCCGCCCAGGCCGAGCACCAGGCGCCGCATGGTGACCAGGCGCTGATAGGACAGTTCCAGCCCGATCATGAAGAGGAGGAAGACGATCCCCAGTTCGGCGAAGCCTTTCACATGCCCGGCATCGACGATGGTGAACCAGTAGAGCACCGGTATGGATTTCAGGAAGGAGCCCAGCGCCAGCGGGCCGAGCAGGGCACCGGTAACCAGATAGCCGAGCACCGGGCTGACGCCCGAGCGGCGCACCAAAGGCACGATCACCGCCGCCGTGCCGAGCAGGACCAGGGCATCGCTATAGGCGTTGATGTCGATTTCGGGTGCCATCGAGTCGCAGAATGCGTCCCCGGACGGCGGATCGGCAAGCAAAACCGCTATTGGGTAGCCTGCTTGCGCTTGTTCTTGGCCGCTACCTGGGCGCCGAATTTCTTGATCACCAGCTTGAGCTGCGGTTCCAGCACCGCCGCCGCCGCCTCACGTACCGGAAGCCAGCGCCGCTTGCGGGCTTTCTTCTCGTCCCATTTTCCGCGTTCGCGCGTCACCTTGAGGGGATAGACCTCCACCAGGCAAGGAAGATCGTCGCCGTCGCGGAGCTGTTTCAGGTAACGGAAGCGCCCGATGGCGCGCTTGCCCATCTCGCCCGAGACGCCGGCTTCTTCGGCCGCTTCGCGCGCCGCCGTGACCTTGGGCTTGCAGCCTTCCATCGGCCAGCCCTTGGGAATGATCCAGCGCCGCGTCCGCCGCGAAGTGATGAGCAGGATTTCCGGCCGGTCGTCCACGATGCGGTAGGGCAGGGCGGCAAATTGCACGCCTGCGCCTTTACGCACGGCTCGCTTTCGTCCTGTCACGGGCAAATCAGTCATCGCATCAATCCGTACAGGAAATAGGCCGCGGCGCCAATGATGCCGGCGGCCGGCATGGTGACGAACCAGGCGATGACGATGTCCTTGGCGACGTTCCAGCGTACCGCCGAAGGGCGCTTGGCCGTGCCCACGCCGACGATGGCGCCGGTGATGGTGTGGGTGGTGGAAACCGGAATGCCCATATAAGTGGCCAGGAACAGGGTGATCGAGCCCGCCGTCTCGGCGCAGACGCCCTGGAAGGGCGCCAGGTGGGTGATGCGCGAGCCCATGGTCTTGACGATGCGCCAGCCGCCGAACAGCGTGCCCAGCGCCATCGCCGCCTGGCAGCTCAGCACCACCCAGAAAGGTACGTAGAAGTCGCCTTTGATGGCACCATGGGCGAACAGCAAGGCGGCGATGATGCCCATGGTCTTCTGGGCGTCGTTGCCGCCATGGCCCAGCGAATAGGCCGAGGCGGAGAGGAACTGCACCTTGCGGAACACGCCGTCCACCTTCGACGGCATCTGCCGCACCAGGAGCCAGGAGAGCGCCAGCATCAGGAGCAGCGCCAGCACCAGCCCGAGCGTCGGCGAGAGAAAAATGGCGCCGATGGTCTTGCCCAGCCCCGACCACATGATCACATGCGGTCCCGCATGGGCGACGCCGGCGCCCACCAGCCCGCCCACCAGGGCGTGCGAGGAAGAAGAGGGAATACCCGCCAGCCAGGTGATCACGTTCCAGGCGATGGCCCCTGACAGGGCGCCGAAGATCACCTGATCGGTGATGACGGAGGGCAGCACGATGCCCGTGCCGATGGTCCGGGCGACGTGCAGGCCGAACACCGCGAAGGCGACGAAATTGAAGAAGGCGGCCCAGAACACCGCCCAGCGCGGCGCCAGCACGCGGGTGGAGACGATGGTGGCGATGGAATTGGCGGCGTCATGCAGCCCGTTGAGGAAATCGAACAGCAGGGCGGTCGCGATCAGGCCGATCAGAACCGGTTCGCTCATGGCGCCGCTCAGGATTGTTCGATGGCGATGCCGCTGATGCCGTTGGCGACATCCTCGAAGCGGTCCATCACCCGTTCGAGGTGGTTGTAGATGTCGTTGCCGACGATGTAGTCCATCGCGTTGCCGCCCCGGTGCCTGGTGAAGAGGGCCTTGACGCCCCGGTTGTTCAACTCGTCGGCGCTTTCCTCCAGGCGGATGATGGATTCGGTGATGCCGTTCACCTTGACCTGTTCCTGGCGCAACTTGCCGAGCAGCGCCACCGCGTCGACGGTCAGCCTGGCGGCCTCGACGATGACGTCGCCCATCTGGGCCATCTGCGGCTCGAAGGTCTCCACCTCGAACAACAGGATGGTCTTGGCGGTCTTCTTCATCTGGTCGATGGAGTCGTCGAGCGCGGTGATCAACGTCTTGATGTCGCTGCGGTCGAAGGGGGTGATGAAGGAACGCCGCGTCAAGAGCAGCACGTCCTGGGTGACGATGTCGGCCTTGTGCTCGAACTCGAAGACCTCGGCGCAGCCGTCGCGCACCGGCAGCTTGCCGTGGAGCAGCGCCGAAAGCGCCAGCGAGCCTTCGACGATGGTGTCTGCGTGCCGGTTGAAGAGATCGAAGAAGCGATTCTCCTGCGGCATCAAAATCTGGAACCAACCGAACATGTCTCGTGTCCCGAAATACAGCGGACTCCTGCCAGAGGGGCGATGGGGGTCCAACCCGCAATTGGTCGCGGGGAAAGCACGTTTCCCGCTTTGCCCATAGGCCGATTCGCTCCCCTTAGGCGCCTCCGAATCGCCGTTTCCGGGGGGCGAAAGCGGCTTTTCCACCAGCCAAAGCTGTATCGGTGCGGGAATAGGGTAAAATCGGCCGCCCCCGGACGATTGCGATGAAGCTGCAGCGTTTCCTCGATGCCCAGGAGCCCGTTTACGGGCAGGTGCTGGCGGAATTGCGCGCCGGCGCCAAACGCAGCCATTGGATGTGGTTTATCTTCCCCCAGATCGCCGGGCTCGGCCGCAGCCCCACGGCGCAGGTCTATGCCATCGCCTCCCTGGACGAGGCGCGCGCCTATGCCGCCCACCCGGTGCTGGGGGTGCGGCTGCGTCAATGCACGGAGCTGGTCCTGGCACAGCAAGGACTTGCCATCGGCGGCATCTTCGGCTTTCCCGACGACCTCAAATTCCACTCCTCCATGACCTTGTTCGCCCGCGCCACGGGCGAGGCGCTATTCCGCCAAGCCCTGGAGCAATTCTTCGGCGGCGAAGAAGACCAGGCGACACTGGCGCGGATTTGAGGGAGTGATGCTATCGTCGGCGGCATGAACGCCGTCACGCGCCCGCAGCTTCCGGAGGTGTTCGCGCGCTGGTTTGCGGCGCGGGGCTGGACGCCGCGCGCCCATCAATTGGCGCTGATCGACGAGGCCGCGCAAGGCCGCTCCGTTCTGCTGGTGGCGCCGACCGGCGGCGGCAAGACCCTGGCGGGTTTCCTGCCGAGCCTGATCGAATTGGCGGCACAGAAGCGCAAAACGCGTTTCCTGCACACCCTCTACATCTCGCCGCTGAAGGCGCTGGCGGTGGACGTGGCGCGCAACCTGGAAATCCCCGTCAGCGAAATGGGCCTCGACGTCAAGGTGGAAACGCGCAGCGGCGACACCCCGCCCGCCCGCCGCCAGCGCCAGCGCTACTCTCCCCCCGACATCCTCCTCACCACGCCCGAGCAGTTGGCACTGCTCTTGTCGCACCGCGATGCCCCACGCATGTTTGCGGGGCTGAAGGCCGTGGTGCTGGACGAACTGCATGCCATCCACAATTCCAAGCGCGGCGATCTGCTGGCCCTCGACTTGGCGCGGCTGGCGAAACTGGTGCCCGGCCTGCGTCGCGTCGGCTTGTCGGCGACGGTGGCCGATCCCGTGCCGCTGCAGCGCTATCTCATGCCCCAGATGCCCGGCACGGAAACGCTGGCCGGGCTGGTCAAAGGTGCGAGCGGGGCGGTACCGCAGATTTCCATCCTGGCTTCCGAAGAATACATCCCCTGGGCCGGACATACGGCGCGCCATGCCATGGCCGACGTGATGGCGGCGATCAAGGCGGCCGGAACTTCGCTGGTCTTCGTCAACACCCGCAGCCAGGCCGAACGCAGCTTCCAGGAGCTGTGGCGCATCAACGACGGCAACCTCGCCATCGCCTTGCATCACGGCTCGCTGGCGCCGGGCCAGCGCCGCAAGGTGGAAGCGGCGATGGCGGCTGGGAAGTTGCGCGCCGTGGTCTGCACCTCCACCCTCGACCTCGGCATCGACTGGGGTGCGGTGGACAACGTCATCTGCCTGGGCGCGCCCAAAGGCGCCGCAAGGCTGGTGCAGCGCATCGGCCGGGCCAATCACCGCCTGGATGAACCGAGCCGCGCGCTGCTGGTGCCCGCCAACCGCTTCGAGGTGCTGGAATGCGAAGCGGCACGCGAAGCGGCCATGGCGGGCGAACTCGACGGCGAGCGCCTGCGCGAAGGCGCGCTCGAGGTGCTGGCGCAACATGTGCTCGGCATGGCCTGCTCGGCGCCCTTCGACGAGGACGAACTTTATGCCGAGGTGATTTCCACCTCGCCGTACCGCACTCTTTCGCGCGAGGATTTTGCCCGCGTGGTCGATTACGTGGCCACCGGCGGCTACGCCCTCAAGCGCTACGACCGTTACGCCAAGCTGCGCCGGACGCCGGAAGGCAAATGGCGGCTCGCCCATCCGCTGCTGGCGCAGCAATACCGGCTCAATTCCGGCACCATCGTCGAAGAGCCCATGATCGACATCCGCCTGCAATCCAAGGGGCGGCCGGTGGGGGCGGGCGGGCGCACGCTGGGCCAGATGGAAGAGTATTTCGTCGAGCAGCTTTCCCCGGGCGATACCTTCGTCTTCGCCGGCGAGGTACTGGCCTTCCACGCCATCCACGACGAGGCGGCCTATGTCTCGCGCAGCAGCGATCCCGAGGCCGCCGTGCCCTCCTACATGGGCGGCAAGTTCCCGCTTTCCACCTTCCTGGCCCAGCGCGTGCGTGAGATGATCTCCAAGCCCGAGGCTTGGCACCTGTTGCCCGAGCCGGTGCAGGAATGGCTGCGCATCCAGGAATGGCGCTCGGTGCTGCCCCAGCCGGGCCAGTTGCTGGTGGAGACCTTTCCGCGCGGCAGCCGCTTCTATCTCGTCTCATATCCTTTCGAGGGCCGGCTGGCGCACCAGACGCTCGGGATGCTGCTGACGCGGCGGCTGGAGCGGGCCCATCTCCACCCCACCGGCTTTGCCGCCAACGAATACGCCCTGGCGGTGTGGGGGATGCGCGATCTTTCCGGCCTCGACTTCGGCAAGCTGTTCGACGAGGACATGCTGGGCGACGATCTCGACGCCTGGCTGGCCGAATCCAACCTCTACAAACGCACCTTCCGGAATTGCGCCATGATCGCCGGGCTGATCCAGCGCCGCTCCCCCGGCAAGGAGAAGACCGGCCGCCAGGTCACCTTCTCCACCGATCTCATCTACGACGTGCTGCGCGAGCACGAGCCCGATCACATTCTGCTGCAGGCCACTTATCGCGACGCCGCCACGGGCCTGCTCGACGTGGCGCGGTTGGGCGAGATGCTGCAACGGGTGAAGGGCCGCATCGTCACCCGCCACCTCGATCGCGTCTCGCCCCTGGCCGTGCCCGCCCTGCTCGAAATCGGCAAGGAATTTGTCGGCAACGAAGCCCAGGAAGAGGTGCTGCGCGAATCCGAAGAAGCCCTGATTGCCGACGCCATGCGAGTGGAATGATTTTGTCTTTCAACCGTTGGCAGATTTTTGCCGCGATACGCGTTTTATGATAGGGCGGGTATAGCGAGGGGGATGGGGATGCTTGCGGACCTTGCCGATGTCAGTCTCTTGACCGGGGCCGTTCTGCTGTTTGCTCTGCCGGCCCTATTCCGCAAAGAGGCGCGCGGCTGGCTCCTATTGCTGCTGGCCGTTGTTGCGGGCGGTATTCTCCTGACGTCCCTGGGGGCCGGCTGGCAGCGTTATATTCCGTTCCTTGCCCATGCCGAATGGAACTGGCTCGGCAAGGCCCTCAGCTTCAGCTTGGGCCTGACGGTTGCCATCGGCCTGATCGCCACAGGCAAGTTCAAGGCTCGTGAACTCGGCCTCTCCGTTTTGCAGGCGCCGGGAACGCTGCGCGGCGTGGCGCTGGTGATCCTGCCCTATCTGGCCTTGCTCGTCGTGCTGTCGCTGACGCTCGTCGGCCAGTCCGAACCGCCTTCGCGCGAGGCGGTCTATTTCCAGGCGACGATGCCCGGCCTGGACGAGGAATTGGCTTATCGTGGCGTCATTTTGGCCTTGTTCGACCGCATGTTCACCGGACGTTTCCGGTTGCTTGGCGCGGAGATGGGTTACGGCGCCATCGCCGTCTCGTTGATGTTCGGCCTGGGCCATATCGGCTTGTTCAATGACAAGTTTGCCCTGCACCTGTACTTCATCAATTTCGTTTCGACCGCGATCATCGGCTTCATCCTTGCCTGGTTGCGCCAGCGCAGCCGCAGCCTGGTGCTGCCTGTCGTGGTTCACGGCCTGACCGGCCTGCTTGCCGTAAGCGTGCCGAAGCTGCTCTGAGCCTCAGTGCACCCATCACGCCAGCCCATCGGGCTCGCGCCCGGCGTCGAGGAAGGCGACGCGCTGCCATTTTTTCAAATCGACCACGGCCACGAAATGGTCGCGCGGGCAGACATTAAAGATGGAATGATTTTGCCTTTCATCCACCGGCGGAATTTCGCCATAAAACGCGTTATATGATCTGCGGGCATAGCGGGGGATGAAGATGCTTGCACTGTTTGCCAATGCCGGGCTGATTGTCGGTATCTTCGTCGTGCTTGCATGCCCGGCGTTGTTGCGTCGTGCCAGCCACGGATGGCTGCTTCTGGCCGTTCTGGTGGTGCTGGCGGATTTTCTGGTAACAGCCGGCGGCGGGAGTTTGCAGAGGTACGTCCCAGGACTCGCCCACACCCATTGGAACTGGTTCGGCAAGATTCTCAGCCTCGCCGTGGTGTCGCTGATCGCGGCAGCACTGGCCGCTTCGGGCAAGTTCCGGCTGCGCGAGATGGGATTGAGCTTCCTTCAATCTCCGGGAACGCTACGGGCGATCTTGTTCGTTGCCGTTCCGGCCGTTGCGCTGCAGGCCGTGCTGTCGGCAACTATGTTCGGCGACACGACTGCACCGACACACGAGACCGTTTGGTTCCAGGCCACCATGCCCGGCCTGTCGGAGGAGCTTGCCTTCCGCGGCGTGATCCTGGCACTGCTCGACCGCGTTTTTGTAGGTCGTTTCCCGCTTGGCGGTGCCAAGCTCGGCTATGGGGCCATCGCCATCACGCTGTTCTTCGGGCTGGTCCATGGCATCATGATCGGCGACGACCTTCAGCTGCACACCAGCCTGCTTTCTGGCGTTTACGCGACGCTGGTCGGCTTCCTCCTGGTCTGGCTGCGGCTCCGAACGGGCAGCATCGTAGTGCCTGTATTCGCCCACAATGCGCTGAATGTCGTCTCGAACGTCGTGCTGAAGCTGGTGTGACGCTCGGTATTGAAGCATTCACCGGCGAGGGGTAAGCGCCCTTTCCTCGACGCGGATGCGCCAGGCGAGCAGCGCCGCGTTCCCTATCGAAAACACGATGGCGACCATGGGCTCCCCGAAGACCAGCGGCAGGGTGGCGATCTCGCCGGCGACGACCAGGTAATTGGGGTGCCTCACAAAGCGATAAGGTCCCTTCCGCACCAGGGGTGCGCCGGGCAGGGTGACGATGCGGGTGGTGAAGAAGGGGCCGAGGCTCGCGAGCACCCAGAGGCGGGCAAACTGCAACAAGACGAACAGGGCAAGCGGAACGGCGAAAATCGCCGCGGGCCTGGGCAGCAAGAGCGTGATCGCGCCCAGCCAGCTCACATGCAGGAGAACGATCAGCGGATAATGGCGCGCCCCCGTTTCCACGGCGCCTTGCGCCAAGAGCCTCGTGGTGTTGTGCCGGGCCCAGGCAAGCTCCGCCAGCCTTTGCACGGCAACCGCCGCGATGATGGCATAGGCAATCAGGCTCATCGCTCCCCGATCAGCTGGAAGGCGGCCGTGAACCCCGGGCCCATCGAACTCATCAGGATGCGCTGCCGCTTCCGCCGCCAGTCCATGCGGTTCAGCACGAACAGCACCGTCGCCGCCGACATGTTGCCGTAATCGCCGAGCGTGGCGCGGCTGTCGGCGAGGCCGCCTTCTCCCAGGCCATAGGCGCTTTCCAGCGCCGTCAGCACCTTGGCGCCGCCGGGATGGCAGGCATAGAGGTCGATATCGCGGCGCGAAAGGTCGTGCCGGCGCAGGAAGCCGTCCGCGATCTCGCGCATGTCCCTGCCGATCAGGACGGGAATGCTGGAGGAAAAGACGGCGCTGAGGCCGTCCTCCTCGACCTCCCAGCCCATGATGTCGAGCGAATCCGGCCAGGTATGTTCGCCGCTGGCGCCCAGCACCGGGCCCTCGCCTTCGGTGGAGAGCAGCGCGCCCGCCGCTCCATCGCCGAACAGTGCGGTGGCGACGATGTTGCTCTTGCTGAAATCGTCCTTGCGGAAGGTGAGGGCACAAAGCTCCACCACCAGGAACAGGACCTTGCTGCCCGGATAGGCTTTGGCCATGTCGGCGGCCCGCGCCAGCCCGATCAGGCCGCCGGCGCAGCCCAAGCCGAAAACGGGCAGCCGCCGCACGTCGCGCCGCAACCCCAGCCGCTCGATGAGCAGCGCGTCCAAGCTGGGCGTGGCGATGCCGGTGGTGGAAACCGCAACGACGGCGTCGATCTTTTCGCGCCCCAGTTTGGCGCTGTCCAAGAGACCCAGTGTCACCTTCTCCAGCAGCGCCACCGCGTTACGGATGAACAGATCGTTGCGTTCCTTCCAGCCGTGGGGCCGGCTGTACCAGTCGAGCGCCACGCAGGAATAGCGCCGGCGGATTCCCGCGTTTTCGAACACCGGCAACATGCGCTGAATGTCCTTGTGGCCGCCGAACAGGTATTCGACCCGCTTGGCCACCTCCGGCTGATCGAGCGCAAAAGGCGGAACAGCGGTTTCGACCGCCAGCAAGCGGGGCTGCATCGGCATTCCTTTGCTATGGCCGGCGGGATGAGCCCGGCGCCGGCCACGAAATCCCCACGGGCGAAGGCTAGCCTATTTCGCCGGTTGCGGCCAGCGGCGGCGGTCATGACGCAGGGCTTGTTCATGTATCATGGCCCCATGACTCGGGAAGACTGCCGCATATCCGTGAACGGCGAGATGCTGCTGCTCGACGCCTCCGGCGCCTTGTGGTGGCCGGCGGAGAAGACGCTGGTCGTCGCCGACCTGCATTTCGAGAAGGGCTCGGCTTATGCCCGCAGCGGCCAGCTTCTGCCGCCTTACGACACGCGCAACACCTTGCAGCGCCTGGAAAAGGCCATTTCGCGCTTTTGCCCAGCGCGCGTCGTCGCACTGGGCGATTCTTTCCACGACGCCAAAGCGGATGAACGACTCGATGCGGAAGAGATTGTCCTCCTCGGCAGGCTGACGGAGCGCGTGGAATGGCTGTGGCTGGAAGGCAATCATGACCCCAAGCCGCCCGGCTGGCTGGGCGGCAAGATCGTGGGCGAAACGGCCATCAGCGGCCTCGTCTTCCGCCATATCCCGGCGCGCCTGCACAGCCGCGGCGAAGTCGCAGGCCATCTGCATCCCTGCGTCAGCGTGCATCGCAACGGGCTGTCGGTCAGGCGGCGTTGTTTCCTGTGCGACGGGACGCGGCTGGTCTTACCGGCATATGGCGCCTATGCGGGCGGGCTCGACATCCGCGACAAGGCGGTGACGGAACTGTTCGAGGACGGGTTCGCGGCCTATGCGCTGGGCCGCGACAGGGTCTATGCCGTGGCCGCTCAGGCTCTCTTGCGAAAGAAGAAGGTCGAACCCCAGCCCAGCAAACCCGCCATCAAGACGGTCGCCAGGCCGTAGAGCAGCGGCCGGCTGTGGGCGACGTCGTAGAGCCGCCGCTCGAAGCCCGTCTGATCGACGAAGAGAGGCGTCGATTGCACGCTGATCACGCTGCCGTCGCGGAAAAGATAGGCTTCCACGCTATAGGAGCCGCGCGGCACCCCGGCCGGAACCGGCACATGCACGCGGAACAGCGTCGAACTCAGCATCTCCACGCCCGTGTTGCGCTGGGCATAAAGGCCGTTCTGCTTTTCGGCCCGCAGCAGCGCCGCCACATAAGGGGCCGGATCGCCGTCGCTGGCCTGGACCGCGGCATGAAGATGGGCGAGACCCAATTCGTAGCGCTCCAGCGTGTCCGCGGAGGCGATCTCTTGCAGCGGCCTTGTGGCGGCGACGAAGTAATAGGACGGCAGCACCAGCCTGGCGCGCGCCCGGTTGATCCAGATGCCCGCGATACGGTCCTTGCGGCGCACGGTCATCGGCGCGTCGGGCCCGCGCACCACCACCACGATGTCGCCGGTGCCCGAGGCCAGCGGCTGTTCGACGGCGCCGAACACGGTGATGTCGGTTCCGGTGTAATTGGAGGTGATTTCCACCACGTCCTGCGACAGGCCGGAGGTCAGGGTCTCCTCCGCCAGCGCGGGCGCTGCGAACAAGAGTAGGGCGAGCACCGCGCATCTCATGGCGCGTCCACCGTCAGGCTGTAGAGATCGGCCGGGCGCACCGCCATCTCGTAGAACAGGCGCGCCGCCACGGCGATCAGCAGAAGGGCCAGCAGGAAGCGCAGCTGTTCGCCGCGCAGCTTGGCGCCGAAACGCACGCCGTATTGCGCCCCGAACACCCCGCCCAGGATCAGGATCAGCGCCAGCATGATATCGACGGTATAGTTGTCCACCGCGTGCAGGATCGTCGCCATGGCGGTGACGAACAGCACCTGGAACAGCGACGTGCCCACCACCACATTGGTGGGCATCCGCAAGAGGTAGATCATCACCGGCACCATCAGAAAGCCGCCGCCCACGCCCATGATCGCCGACAGGACGCCCACCACGAAACCCAGCACCACCGGCGGAACGGCGCTGATGTAGAGCCGCGACTGGCGGAAGCGCATCTTCAGCGGCAGGCCGTGGATCCAGCTGTGCTGGCCCGGGCGATGGCCGGGCGCGGGCAGGCCATTCCGAGCCGCCCGCCAGGAGCGGATGGATTCGTTCAGCATGATGGCGCCGACCGAACCCAGCAACAGCACATAGCTGAGCGAGACCGCGAACTCCGACTGGCCCATGCGGCGGAACACCGAGAACAGATAGACGCCGAAGGCGGTGCCGACGAGGCCGCCCGTCATCATCACCGCGCCCATGCGGAAATCGACGCTGCGCCGCTTCCAATGCGACAGCACGCCGGAGACGGTGACGCCCGAAACCTGGCTGGCGGTGGTCGCCACCGCCACGCCGGGCGGGATGCCGTAGAAGATCAGGAGCGGGGTCAGCAGGAAGCCGCCGCCGATGCCGAACAGGCCCGAGAGAAAGCCCACCCCGAAGCCCATACCCAGAACGATCAGCCAATGGACCGACATCTGGGCGATGGGGAGGTAGATTTCCATCGTTCGGTTTCGTGCAAGAAATGGAAGCGCCGAAAGCCAATCTGCGCGGTTGAGGCGGTGTGGTCAACCTTGCAGCGCCTCGGCCGGGGAAGGCGCGCGCCTATCCCCGCGTCACGTCCCCGATGGTGGGAGCGACATTGGCGCGGGCGTCGAGTTGGGCCGGCCGGAAGACATCGGCGGCATGTTGGGCCGCGGCGCGGGCATCGGCGCCCAGCTGGCTCGAGATGGCGGCGATACGAGCCTTGGATTCGGCGTCGCCTTGCGCGGCGGCGATGGCGTACCACTTGTAGGCATCGATCAGGTTCTGCGGCACGCCCA
>Ga0187810_10000514_pt1 | contig 14764 bp, 15 predicted proteins | sample NC_wetland_sal_i_9_FD_132963 | JGI IMG/M metagenome (GOLD analysis project Ga0187810, IMG submission 132963) | Wetland sediment microbial communities from Neuse River Estuary, North Carolina, USA - ASW_5 | ecosystem: Environmental > Aquatic > Freshwater > Wetlands > Sediment | place: USA: North...
ACCACCGCCGGACCAGCCGCCGCCGCCCCAGCCGCCGCCGCGCCCGATGCCGCCGAGGAACAACAGCGGCCAAAGCCAGCGCCCGAAGACCAGCCAGACGACGATGACAATGAGGATGATCGGAATGCCGCCGGACGACGAGCCGCCGTCGTCTGCCTGCGGTTGCGGAATCGCCTCCGCGCCCGAGGGCTTGCCGCCGAGCGTGCGCAGCACGTCGACCGTGCCGGCAATAATGCCGCCGTCGTAATCGCCCTGCCGGAAGGCCGGCTTCATCACGTTTTCGGTGATGAGCTTCGATTGAGCGTCGGTCAGCGTCCCTTCCAGGCCGTAACCGACGTCGATGCGGACCTCGTGCGTATTGGGCGATATCTCGATCAGGACGCCGTTGTTCTTGCCCTTCTGCCCGATGCCCCAGGCTCGGCCGAGCTGGTAACCGTAGCTCGCGATGTCGGTGCCCTGAAGGTCCTTGAGCGTGACGACGACGACCTGGTTGCCGGTCTGCTGCTCATGCTCGGCCAAGAGCGCCGTGAGGCGCTCCCGGGTTTCCTGCGAGAGAATGCCCGCGTCGTCGACCACGCGGCCGGTGAGCGGCGGAAAGGTGAGCGCAGCCTGCGCGCCGACCGCCGTGAACAAGGCGAACAGTGCGGCCAAAAACGCGACCGTAAAGATGTGCGAGGTCTTAGCGAATGAGGGCATTGAGTCTGACCATACCGCTACTCCTCATGGCCGCGCTCGATGCGGCCATCCAGAGCCTTTTCGCTCGCGGACGCTCGCGAGCCGGATGGCCGGGTCGAGCCCGGCCATGACGAACGCGTCAGAACTGGACCGTGGGTGCCGACTGGTTTTTCTCGGATGTGGTGAAGGTCTGGTAGGGCTTCAGCTCGGGATAGAAGATCGAAGCCGTCCAGCGGTACGGGATGGTCACGAGCATTGTGTTGAACTGCTGCACGGACGCGATGTAATCGCGCCGCGCGACGGTGATGCGATTCTCGGTGCCTTCCAACTGGGCCTGCAACGCGATGAAATTCTGATTCGACTTGAGATCGGGATAGGCTTCGCTGACCGCCAGCAACCGCCCCAGGGCGCCGGAGAGCTGGGCCTGGCTGCGCTCATAGGCCTGGAAGGCCTGCGGGTTGGTCAGCACGTCGGCGGGCAGCACGGTCTGGGTGGCGTGGGCGCGCGCTTCGGTCACCTGCGTCAGGACGGTTTGCTCCTGCTTCGCATAACCCTTCACGGTCGCAACCAGATTGGGCACCAGATCGGCGCGGCGCTGGTATTCGTTCTGCACGTCCGACCAGCGGGCTTTGACGTCCTGGTCTTGGGCGGGAATCTTGTTGATGCCACACCCGGCAAGCGTCGCGCCCAGCGCGATGATGACCGCCAAACGGCCTGCAAGTCTCGAAAACGACATCGGATCTCCTCCCAGCGAACACCCTTCAAAGCGAAGGGGCTTCCACTCTTAGCAAAAAAATCGCCGGAGCGGGGGGGCGCTCCGGCGATCAGCACTTGGGATGCCCGCGTGATTGGGGCGCGCGAGCCGAGCCGGGCGGCGAAAACTCGCCGCCCAAGGCTCTCGCGGAGGGGGATCCGCGCCGGCGGGCCTTGGGGGGAAGGAACGCCGGTGATTGTTAAGTAGGGGGTCATTTGGCGGTTTCAATAGCCGGCAAGGATGTCGATTTCGTCATCCTGAGAAGGCCCCGCCGCAGCCTCGATCAAAAGTGCCAATCCCTGGATTCCCGCACCAGAAAATCGCGGAATGCCGCCACCCGCTTCGACTGGCGCAGGGAATCCGCATAAACCAAATGGACATCGAAGCTGGGCCCCGGCACGTCGGGCAGGATGCGCACGAGCGCGGGATATTGCACGGCAACGTAGTCGGGCACCGACGCCAATCCCAGCCCGCACAACGCGGCGCTGAGAACGCCACTCACGTTGTTGATGCGGATGAGCCGGCCTTTGCAATCCGGCCGCACCGTGCGCTTGGTCTGATCGATCAGCCAGTTGACCTCGCGCACTTCCGACGGCGCGGTTTCGCCGTAGGAGATGATGGTGTGATTCCCCAAATCCTCGAAGGTCTGCGGCGTGCCGCAGGCATCGAGATAAGCCTGCACGGCATAGGTGTGATAGTGCACCGTAAACAGTTTGCGCTGGATCAAGTCCGCCTGCACCGGCGCACGCATGCGGATGGCGACGTCGGCCTCGCGCTGCGACAGGTCCAGCTCGCGATCCTCCATTACCAGATGCAGTTCGAGCTCGGGGCAATCCTTCAAGAGCGCGCCGAGGCGCGGGATCAGCCAATAGGTGCCGATGCCGTGCGTGGTCGTGACCTTGAGCGAGCCGCGCGGTGCATCGTGGACGTTCTTGAGCGCCTCTTCGGCCTGGGCCAGCCGCGCCAGCACGTCGCTGACCGCCGCGTACAGCATCTCGCCCTCGTCGGTCAGGGTGAGGCCGCGCGCATGGCGCTGAAACAAGGGCGTGGTGATCTCTTCTTCGAGGGCGCTGATCTGGCGGCTGACGGCCGATTGGCTGAGACTCAGCATCTGGCCCGCATGGGTGAAACTTCCGGCCGAAGCAACCGCGTGGAAGATCCGCAGCTTGTCCCAGTCCATGCTTCAACCCCTCGACTGACGTGTTATTCGAGCGCTCCGGCCAAGAACCTTTCGGCTTCGAGCGCCGCCATGCAACCCATTCCCGCGGCCGTCACCGCCTGGCGGAAGACGCGATCCTTCACGTCACCGGCGGCGAATACGCCCGCCACGCTGGTACGCGTGGAATCGGGTGCCGTCTTGATATAGCCGAATTCGTCCATCTCGAGTTGGCCTTTGAACAAGGCCGTCGCGGGCGAATGGCCGATGGCAATGAAAAGTCCGTGCACGTCGATCTCGCAGGTTTCACCGGTAACGGTGTTCCTGAGACGCACACCCGTCACGCCCTTGGGATCGTCGGTTCCCAGCACCTCGTCCACCGTCGTGTCGTAGACGATATCGACCTTGGGGTGGGCCGCGATCCGGGACAAGTTGGTTTTGTCGCAGCGGAGCTTGTCGCGGCGGTGAATCAAGGTGACGTGTTCCGCGAAATTGGTGAGGAACAGCGCCTCTTCGGCCGCCGTGTTGCCGCCGCCGACCACGGCGACTTTCTTGCCGCGGTAGAAAAATCCGTCGCAGGTGGCGCAGGCCGAAACCCCAAATCCCTGGTACTTGGCCTCGGAGGGCAGCCCCAGCCAGTTCGCCTGGGCGCCCGTGGCGATGATGAGGGTGTCGGCCGTGGTGCGCGTGCCCGAATCGCCGATCAGGGTGAACGGGCGCCGCGCCAGATCGACCGCGGCGATGGTGTCGGAGACGAAATTCGTGCCCAGGCGGCGCGCCTGCTCCTCCATCTGCTCCATCAGCCAGGGGCCCTGGATGGCCTCGGCGAAGCCGGGATAATTCTCGATCTCGGTGGTGATGGTGAGCTGGCCGCCCGGCTGAATACCGGCAATCAGCGTGGGCTCCAGCATGGCGCGCGAGGCGTAGATCGCAGCGGTGCAGCCTGCCGGCCCGCTACCCAGGATGACAACTTTGGCGTGAGATGACACGGGATTCGCTTTCATTCGCGGCCCAAAAGCCGCACACCTGATATCGGAATACGGCCGGCAAAGGTCAAGCCGCCAAAGCCGACTGCCCACATGGTCTTTTGCGGCGCCGACGGCCGCCGCCCCGGGGCCGTCCACAGCGACTCGGAGCCGCTGCCCCGAAATATTATTGCTCTGGAGGGGCAGCGCGGAGTAAAAATCGCCGGACAGATTATTTTACGGGGAGCCCCCTTGGAGCATCACAAGCTCGATTCGATCGACCTCAAGATCCTCGCGGAACTCCAGGCCGACGGTCGCATCACGAACGTCGAACTGTCCCGACGCGCCAAGATCACCGCCCCGCCATGCCTAAGGCGGATGCGGGCGCTGGAAAAAGCCGGCTACATCCAGGGCTATCACGCCGATCTTGACGCCAAATCGCTCGGCTTCGAAGTTACCGGTTTTGCGTTCGTCGGATTGGCCAGCCAGCACGACCAGGATCTCAAGCAGTTCGAGGAGCACGTGCGCTCGTGGCCGAACGTGCGCGAATGCTACATGCTGTCGGGCGAAGTCGACTTCATCCTGAAGGTCGTGGCGAAGGACCTGTCCAATTTTCAGAATTTCATCACCGAGACGCTCACAGCCGAACGCAACGTGGCCAGCGTGAAGACGGCGCTGGTGATCCACTCCTCCAAGACCTCGCCCGGCGTGCCGATCGAAGCCAAGGTGTGAGCGCTCGGGACCTCATGGTTCCTGAAATCTAGACCAAAACGCTTCAAACAGAATCAGCGTTTTGCCCTAGTTCTTCGATTGTCGCGGCGCTTCCGCGCAAAACCGCGCACACTTTTGCGCACGCCGCTCTAAGGCCTGGCGTTCTTCGGAATGGCCGCAGCGGCCGCCGGGTCCAGTTTCGTCATGGTCTTGACGATGCACGGTACGCTGAACTGAGGGTCGGCTTGGGAGACTTTCAAATCCCAATCAAGCGCCGAACACACCGTGTCGGAGCCGCGCCATTTGGAAATCAAATGGGAACTCGGCGAGAGCAAGTTCGGACACGCCGACACCAGATCGAGGCGGTAAAATTCATTGTGGTTGACCCGGATGTAGACGGTCTTGGCGTCGGACGCTTTCCAATTCTCGAAATTGCGGACGAAGAAGCACTGAGTGCCCGTTGCGCCGGCGGGATCGGCGGCGGCCGATGCGGCGAGCCCAAACAAACTGCAAGCGGCAATCAAACCGGCAAATAAAGAGCGCATCTTTCTCTCCCAGGAACGCACCGTGTCCAACCAAATTAGCACAGCCCGGCGATGACCGGCTAGTTTGTTGCTGCCGGAGTAATTCCCGATTTTGCCAGCCGGCTCTTGCGCACGCCGTAAAGCGCATAGACCGCGATGCCGACGCCGTTCCAGATGAAGAACAGATGTTGCGTCAGGCCCGGCAGGTTCCAGAACAAGTAAAGGCAACCTGCAATGGCCGCGGGTCCCACCAGCCACCACATCGGCACCGAAAACACGCGCTTTCGTTTCGGATCGCGCAGGCGCAGCAGGATCATCGACAGCGCTACGGCGACGAACGCACACAGCGTGCCCGCATTGGCAAGCTCCGCGATCAGCTTCAGCGGCGCCAGACCTGCGATCATTGCGGCCACAATGCCGGTAAAGATCGTCACGGCGACGGGCGTTCCCGTGCGCGCATTCACCTTGGCGAGACGGCCCGGCAGAAGCCGGTCGCGCGCCATGACGAAGAAGATGCGGCTCTGGCCGTACATGAACACCATGATGACGGTGGGAAACGCCAGGATCGCCGCGCCGCCGATCACCGCCGACCAGCCGGGCCGATGCATCTCGCGCAGGATCAGCGCCAAGGGTTCGGCGCTTTTGGCGAACTCGCCGGTCGGCACCGCGCCCACGGCCGTCGCCGCCACGGCCATGTAGATGAAGGTGCAGAGCACCATCGAGCCCACGATGCCGATGGAAAGATCGCGGCCCGGCCGTTTGGCTTCTTCCGCCGCGGTGGAGATGGTGTCGAAACCGTAGAAGGCGAAGAAGATCAGCGAGGCCGCGGGCAGCACGCCCAGTTTCATGCCGTCGGGCGAAACGCTCGACCAGCCAAAGGGCATGAAGGGCGCGAAATGTCTGGGATCGAAGGCCGGCAGTGCAATGGCGATGAAGGCCGCGAGTGCAGCAAGCTTGACGAGCACCAGGACGAAATTCACGGTCGCGCTTTCGCGCGTGCCCGCGGCCAAGAGTGCCGCCACGGCGAGCGACACGACGATGGCGGGAATGTTGATGACTCCGCCCGCCTGGGGTCCAGCCAGAATCGCCGCCGGGATGGGTAGTTGCAGCCACTGGATCAAGCCCGCGGCGTGTGCCGACCAGCCCACCGCCACCGCGGCGCAAACCACCGTATATTCCAGGATCAGACTCCAGCCCACGAACCACGCGACGGGCTCGCCCATCACCACATAGCTGTAGGTGTAGGCGCTGCCGGCGGCAGGCATCATCGTGGCCATCTCGGCATAGGCGAGCGCGGCGCAGGCGCTGACCAGCCCCGCGATGACGAACGAGACGATCATGCCCGGACCGGCCAATCCTGCTGCCACGCCGATCAGGGTGTAGATGCCGGTGCCGACGATGCCGCCGACGCCCAATGCCAACAGATGCGGCCAGGACAGCGTGCGTTTCAGCCGCTCGCCGCCCGGATTGTCGTGCACGCTGTCGATGGGCTTCAACCGCCCGAAGATGCTCATGAGTCCACCCCGTCACATTTGACGGGCGGCGAGCGCCTCTGTCCAGCGAGCAAACCAGGCCGCTTGCGCGCGGCTTCTTTCCGCAGGGGCGCGCCATTCAAACTGATGTGAAGCGATGCGATATCTTGGACCGGTCCGCGCGCGCCGTGCCATACTCCCGGCAAACATCCAAGTGTGAGGGAAAAGATGACACGCATCGTCCTTGCAGCGTTGGCCGCGTTCCTGTTGGCCGCCGGCGCAACCGCCGCGCCCATTCCCGCGTCTATCAAGGCAGCGGTTGCCGATTCGAAGCGCCCGGAAGCCGATACCAAGCGCGACGGGGACCGCAAGCCTGCGCAAATGTTGGTTTTTGCGGGCATCAAGCCCGGCATGAAGGTGATGGATCTGATCGCCGGAGGCGGCTATTTCACCAGGCTGTTCGCACAAGCCGTAGGCCCCAGCGGATGGGTCTATGCCTTCCAGCCGACCGAGCTGGACGGCTTCCTGAAAGGCAAGCCCGCGCCGATCATTGCCGTGGCGGCCGACTATGCCAACGTCAGCGTAATCAAGCAGCCGATCAACGATCTTAGCGCGCCCGAAGCACTCGACGTCGTGTGGACCTCGCAGAATTATCACGACTTGAAGGACGACTTCTTCAAGCCCGCCGATACGGCGCTGATCAACAAGGCGGTGTTCAAGGCGCTCAAGCCCGGCGGCATCTATATCGTGCTCGACCATTCCGCGCCCAAGGGCTCGGGTACGGCCGACACGCAAACCTTGCACCGCATCGACGAAGCCGTGGTGAAAAAGGAAGTGCTCGCGGCCGGATTCCAGTTCGTCGGCGAGAGCAATCTGCTGCGCAACCCGGCCGACAAGCGCGACGCGATCGTGTTCGACAAGTCGATCCGCGGCCACACCGACCAGTTCATCCTGAAATTCCGCAAGCGCCCCTAAAGGAGAAACATTCGCATGCGCGTCCTGTTGCCGGCCCTCGCGGCCGCCCTGCTTGCCTCGTCCGCCCTGGCCCAGAACGCCCCGCCCCAGCGCTTCAAGGGCACCATCGAAGCGTTCGCCGCGCCCAACCTCACCGTGAAGACGGCCCAGGGCAAAACCATCGAGGTCGCGCTCACGCCCGACGCGAAGGTGATCGCCAACGAAAAAAGCTCTCTGGCCGAGATCAAGGCGGGCGATTTCGTGGCCTCCGCCGCCGCGCTGGGTCCGGACGGCAAGCTGCATTCGCAGGAAGTGCGCATCTTCCCCGAAGCGTTGCGCGGCCTCGGCGAAGGGCAATATCCGATGAGCCTGCCCAACCAAAGCATGACGAATGCCACGGTCGAGGAGGTGAACGGCAAGGTGTCCGCCAAAACGGGTGTGCTCAAGCTCAGTTTCCACGGCTCCATGGCCGGCGCGAACGGTTCGTGCAGCGGTCACGCCAGTGCGCCGGGCAAGGGCAATTGCGTCGGCCAGACCGAACTCAACGTCGGTCCCAAGGTGCCGGTGATGAAGTGGGTGCTGGGCGACGTTTCCTGGATCGAGAAAGGAAAAGCGGTTTCGTTGCTCGCCATGACGGGCGCCGACGGCAAGTTCACCGCACGCGCCGTCGTGGTCGAGCACAACGGCGTCAAACCGCTGCTATAACCATGGACGAAAATCATCGCAGGATTCGCGCCGTCGGCGCCCTACCCATCGGGATTGCGCCGCTCGGCTTTGTACTGTTGGGCGCGCTGGCGCTGGGCGCGTTGTCCATCGGCGCGATCGCCATCGGACGGATGGCCGTGGGCAGGCTGGCGCTCGGCCATCTTCACCTGAAGAGTGCCGAGATCGACAGCCTTACCGTGCATCGCCTGAACGTGGTGGACGCGCCCAGACGCTAGAGCGCAATCCGGCAAAGTGGAAACCGGTTTGCCGCCCAATTGCGCGAAAATCAAAGAATCTAAAGCATGATCCGATTCAATCTGAATGGATCAGGCTTTAGTGCATCATGCTCGCGGCTTGATGCATGTGGCTCATGCAGCTCTTGGCGTTGCCTTTGTTCATCGCCATCTGAGCCATGTTCATTTGTTGCATGGCCTTTGTCTTCATGGCGGAATCGCTCATGGCGTCCAGCTTGGGCTTGGTTTCGTCCATCATGCCCTGACAATTCTGGCTGGAGGACGCCATCATCCCGCCGGACATGTGATTCATGGAACCGCCGGACATCGAATCGTGGCTCATCGACCCCATGTTGCCGGCCGGAGTATCGGCGCCCCAGGCTGCCGAGGCGAACACAGCGGTCGCGAACAACAATACAGTGCGCATCATGGATTTTCTCCCGTTGCGGCAGATGCCGCGAAGCGATGTGGACGACATAGCTCTATACGGGGAGAGCACGCAGCCGGTTACGACGCGCGCGGAAAATATAAAGGGCGCCAAGCGGAACGTGGCGGACGCGTCAGGCCGCAATCAGCGGGCGCCGGCAAGAAAAGCCTTGAGATTGGCCGTCGACACGTTCGGCGGCATGCCGCCGGCGCATGACAACAGCAGACGCGAGCGGTCTTTGGTGTCCGCAACCAGCGTCTCGACCGCCTTCTTCACCTCGTCCGGCGTTCCCTGCGCCAGCACATCGCGCGGCGGGATGTTGCCCAGGATCGTCATGCGGTTGCCGGCGGCCTTGTGCAAGTCGTTGATGCCGAGGTGAATGCCGGGGTTATAGAGGTTCACGCCGAGATCGGGATAGTGCTTCACCGACTGACGGCAATCGGCGTCGTTGTGGAACAGCTTGACCGACACCGGCGCGTCGAACAGCTCCTTCAGGTAGGGATGGGCGAATTCCAGGTAATCGGCCTCGCTGACGAAACCCACGATGTCGTCGAGCACCAGCATGCCGTCGATCGAGTCGATGGCCTCGCGCTGGCGGGCATGCCAATCCACCAAAAAGCCGTTGATGACCTTCAACAGCTTGTGGGTGCGGTCGGGATCGGTGCCGAGCATCATCAGGAACTCGGTGGTTCCCATCAGGAAGCTGGCGATGTTGAGCGGCCCGCGGGAAACGGAAAACCGGATCTTGTGGCCCATCTTTTCGATGCGCGAGCGGTTGCGCGTCAGCCGGTTGAGCATGAAGGGCAAGAGGCCGTCCACGGCCACGTCGGGCGCGACCAGTTCGTCGATCTGATCCTCGGAGAGGATCACCTTTTCGGCGAAGGGAAACTCGTTTTCGGGGAACTGGCACTTGCAGCCCCAGGCGGACGGCTCGGTGCACATGCCGAACTCGCTCCAGAAGCCGGGCAGGAAAATGAAATCGGGGAAGGTCTCGATCGCGTGCCTGTTGGCCTCGAACCAGACGTCATCGCTCTGGAAATAATCGAGGATGTTCACGCCGTACCAGTTGGGCAGCCAGGGGCAATCGATGATGAAGCCGATCGGCAGCGGCTCGAGCTTTTCGCCACGGATCACGCGCGTGAGATCATCCCAGTGCTTGTCGTGCATGTTCGTCCCCTTGCCGCGGGCTTTCCGCCCGCAACGTACTCCTTAAGAAATACCGATAAATCAGGGGTGCCATAAGTAGGCATGCGACATGTCGTGCATTGATCGGTTCCAGGTGCCATGATGAGACTGGATGCCGCAATGCTTTGGGGCGCAAGGCCATGATTCATCCTCTGATTCGCAAACTTATCGAGCGCGCTCCGGTCATCACCGACGGCGCTTGGGGCACGCAACTTCAGGCGCGCGGGCTCACCCCCGGCGAGGTGCCGGATTTGTGGAACCTGTCCCACCCCAACGAAGTCATGGCGGTGGCACGCGCCTACGTGGAAGCGGGCTCGCAGATCATCCTGACCAACACCTTCGGCGCCAACCGCTTCCGGCTTCAGGAAAGCGAAGCGGCCGACAAAGTGGCCGAGATCAACAGGGCGGGCGTGGCGCTGTCGCGCGAAGCGGCGGGGCGCGACGTGCTGGTGTTCGCCTCGGTCGGCCCCAGCGGCAAGCTGTTGATGAGCGGCGACGTCACGGAAGACGATCTGCGTGCGGCCTTTGGCGAGCAGGCCAAGGAACTGGCGGAAGCCGGCCCCGACGGCTTGGTGCTCGAAACCTTCCAGGATCTCGCCGAAGCCGAAATCGCCATCGCCGCGGCCAAGGCGACCGGCCTGCCGGTGGTGGCGAGCATGGTCTACGATTCCGGCAAAGACCTCGACCGCACCATGATGGGCACCACGCCCGAACAGGCGGCCGCAGGATTGGTGGAGGCGGGGGCGGATGTCGTGGGCGCCAATTGCGGCCAGGGCATCGCCGGTTTCGTGTCGATCTGCGCCCGGCTGAAGGCGGCCGCGAGCGGACGGCCGGTGTGGATCAAGGCCAATGCAGGCCTGCCCACGATGAAGGACGGCAAGGCCGTGTATGCCGTGGATGCCGAGACCTTCACCCGCCAAGTTCCGGCCGTGCTGGAAGCGGGCGCGAGTTTCATCGGCGGCTGCTGCGGCACCTCGCCGGAGTTCATCCGTCACATTCATCGCCTGCTTGCAAAGTCCTGATGGCAAGGCTGCATGTCATCGCCTGCCCGAGCCTCAAGCCGGAACTGGCGATGCTTGCCGCCGAATCTGCCAACGAGATCGCCTTGCGGCATCTCGAAATGGCGCTGCACCAGCGCTCCGCGCCGGCCCTGCACGAGGCGCTGCAAACGGCGATCGACGAGGCCGACGGGGCCGATGCCGTCGTCATCGCCTACGGTCTGTGCAATCGCGGCGTGGTGGGGCTCAAGGCCCGCGCCGTGCCGGTGGTGATCCCGCGGGCCTATGATTGCATCGGTCTGCTGCTCGGCAGCGGCCGGCGCTATCGCAGCCAGCTTGAGGCGCAACCCGGCACCTATTTCCAGAGCGCGGGATGGCTGGAACACGCCCAGCCCGACGCCCGCCAGCCCGATTTCACGTTCGGCCCGAACTCCAACGTCACACGCGAGCGGCTGGTCGAGCGCTATGGCGAGGACAACGCCGATTATCTGCTCGCGGAATTCGAAGGCTTCACCAAGCACTACGAACGCCTGGCCTATATCGCCACCGCAGTGCCCGGCGCGGCGCACTGGCAACAGGAAGCCGAGGCGCTGGCGGCCAAACGGGCTTGGCGCTTCGAGAGGCTGGAGGGCGATGTCGGCTGGCTGCGGCGCCTGGTGGACGGCATCTGGAACGCAGACGAGTTCCTGGTGCTACGGCCCGGCGAACGCGTGGCACAAACCGCGGACGAGCGCCTCATCGCATCGGAGCCGGCATGAAGACGCTGGTGCTTTCGCCCGCCGGACGCCGGCTTGAGGTCGCCGAAGGCGCGGCGCTGCGGGACGTTCTGTTCGAAGCGGGCGTGGAGTTTCCCTGCGGCGGCCACGGGCGCTGCAAGGCGTGCCGCGTGCGCGTTTTGAGGGGCTATCTGGAACCAAAGCCCGAGGAACGGCTGCGCCTTTCCGACGCCGAACTGGCGCAAGGCTGGCGCCTGGCCTGCCGGCACGCAGTGGACGGCGACCTGGAACTGGAGCTGGCGCAGTGGGAGATGCCGGTTCTGTCCGACCGCTCCGCCTTCGCCTTCACGCCGCGCGACGGGTTCGCCATCGCCGTCGATCTCGGCACCACCACCATCGCGGCGCAGCTTCTGGATTTGTCGGACGGCCATGTGCTCGCGGCCGAAACGGCGCTGAACGCCCAGGCCCGTCACGGCGCCGATGTGCTCAGCCGGGTCGAATTTGCGCTGCACGGCGGCCAAGCCGAACTGCAAAGACTGATCCGCGAGCAGATCGGCGAAATGGTCACCCGGCTCAACTCTTCCGCCGCAACGCCGGTCGGCCGCGTTGTTCTCGTCGGCAACACCGTGATGCATCATCTGTTCTGCGGCCTCGACGTGACGCCGCTGGCGACGCATCCTTTTCTGCCGGCGCATCCCGGGCGCGTTCATCTTCCTGCGGACCAATTCGGCCCGCCGGCCGAGTTCCTGCCCTGTATCGGCGGTCTGGTCGGCGCCGACATCCTGGCCGGCATCGTGGCGACGCAGTTACACGAGCAGACGAAGCTGTCCGCCCTGATCGATCTGGGCACCAACGGCGAAGTCGTGGTGGGCACGCGCGACCGGCTGCTGTGTGCCTCCACGGCCGCAGGCCCCGCTTTCGAAGGCGCGCGGATTTCGCAAGGTATTCGTGCCGCCACCGGTGCGATCAGCGAAGTGGCGCTGGCGGACGGGGCATTGGCCTGCCGCGTGATCGGCGGCGGGCGGCCGCGCGGGCTTTGCGGCAGCGGGCTGGTCGATGCGGTGGCCGCGGGATTGGAACTCGGGAAGATCGAGCCCGGCGGACGCCTCGCCGAACCGCTGGTGCTGGCAGGAGACGTCGCCCTCGATCCGCACGACGTGCGCGAACTGCAACTGGCCAAGGGCGCCATCGCCGCCGGGCTTCGCATCCTGACGGAGCGATTGGGCGCGCGTCTCGACGACATCGAACAGCTTTATCTGGCGGGCGCCTTCGGCAACACCATCAGCCCGGCGCGTGCGCATCGCATCGGGCTGTTGCGGCTGCCCGCCGAGCGTGTCACTCCAGCGGGCAACACCGCACTCATCGGCGCCAAGCGCGCGCTGTTCGAGGATGCGGCGGCGTGGGACGCGCTGGCGGGCCGCATCGCCCACGTGCCGCTCAACGAAGACCCCGCCTTCGCGGATGTCTTTGCGGAAGAGATGCGGTTTCCGAATTGAGCTGCGCTACAGCGCCCGCGCCGCTTCCACCGCACCGGCTGCATTCTTGCTGTAACCGTCGGCGCCGATTTCCTTGGCATAGGACTCGGTGACGGGCGCGCCGCCCACCATCACCTTCACGCTGTCGCGCAACCCCGCCTTCTTGAGGGCCTCGATGGTGGTCTTCATCGCCGGCATGGTGGTGGTCAAGAGCGCCGACAGAGCGACGATCCGCGCGTTCTTGTCCTTGACCGCGGCGACGAATTTCGACGGGTCCACATTGACGCCGAGATCGATCACCTCGTAACCGCCGCCTTCCAGCATGGCCGCGACCAGGTTCTTGCCGATGTCGTGCAGATCGCCCTTCACCGTTCCGATGGCGACGCGCCCGGCCGGTTCCACCCCGCCCGCCGCCAGAAGCGGCCGGATCGGCTCGAGGCAGGCCTTCATGGCGCGCGCGGCGAGCAGAAGCTCGGGCACGAAATACTCGTTGCGCTCGAAGCGGCGGCCGACCTCTTCCATTGCCGGCATCATGGTCTCCTGCACCAGCACAAGCGGATCGACACCCGCCGCCAAGGCGGCCTCGGTAGCGGATTTGGCGGTCTTGGCGTCCCCGGTGAGGATCGCGTCGTATAGCGGCTGCAGGTCGGGCATGAGGGTTACCCCAATTTCCTAGAGGGCTACCCATAGCAGAATTGACCTGCCGACCGTAGCTGCGCGAACCGACGCGCGGCCCTCCTTCGTCTGGCGGGCTTCGGAGGACAACCTCCGCCGCGGTGCGGCGCAGGGTGGCGGACAGAGAGGGATTCGAACCCCCGGTACGGTTACCCGTACGCCGCATTTCGAGTGCGGTGCTTTCAACCGCTCAGCCATCTGTCCGCAGAGCCGGTTCCAATACTTAACCCGCCCGCCCCATGCAAGGGAGTCCTAAAGCGCGGCATTCGGCAGCAGGACAGAGCCGATCCGGCGTCCAGATGCGGAAGGCGCCCTTTGGGCTGCGTCATTCGCCGGCCAGAGACGTGAACTGCGCCTCGGCGCCGATCAGCGGCAGGACGGGCTTGAGCGTTTCCCGCATCTCTTCCGCAAAACGCCAGGGCGGGTTGACGATCAACAGCCCTGCGGCCGAGAGCCGTTCGTCCGCCCCCGGACGGCGGGACACATCGAGCCGCAATACTTTCGCCGGACCCGTCGCGAGCACCTCGCCGCAGAATCCGTCGGCCTGGGCCGGCGACTTCACAGGGAACCAGATCAGATAAATGCCGTTCGCGAAGCGGCGGAGCGCCCCGGCGAAGGCGCGAGCCGCCTCGGAGAATTCGTCTGCGGATTCGTAAGGCGGATCGATCAGCACCAAGCCGCGCCGCTCGGGCGGAGGCAGCAACGCAGCGAGCCGCGTGTAGCCGTCATCGCGTTCGACGCGCGCACGGTGGAACGGCCGCAACACCTGTGCGAGCACCGCGGCCTCCTCGGGCTGCTTTTCCACGGCGACTAGACGGTCCTGAGACCTCAGCAGTTTGGCCGCAAGCAAAGGAGACCCCGGATAAAGGTCGCCGCGCGTGCAATCGAGGTAAAATGACAGCGCTGTCGGGCCCGCCGCCTTCAGGTCGCGCAAACGGTGGACTCCTTCGTCCGCCTCCTTCGTGCGCTGCGCCTCGTCGGCCGCAAGATCGTAGACGCCGCGGCCGGCATGGGTGTCGACCACCGCGAAGCCGGCATCTTTCTTGCGCAGATGGAGAAGGATTTCGATCAGCGCCAAGTGCTTCACGACGTCCGCGAAGTTTCCGGCGTGAAAGGCGTGGCGATAGTTCAAGAGGGAC
>Ga0187810_10000515_pt1 | contig 14760 bp, 12 predicted proteins | sample NC_wetland_sal_i_9_FD_132963 | JGI IMG/M metagenome (GOLD analysis project Ga0187810, IMG submission 132963) | Wetland sediment microbial communities from Neuse River Estuary, North Carolina, USA - ASW_5 | ecosystem: Environmental > Aquatic > Freshwater > Wetlands > Sediment | place: USA: North...
CAGCCATGGCGACCATGGGCAATAACCCCGCCCTGGAGGAGCTTCACACGCTGCGGCTGTCCCCTTATTGGACACTGGTCATGAAGTTCTACGGACTGAAGGCTGGACACAAGGCCAAAGACCTTAAGCTCGGCCCCTTCGGTGTGGCAGCGAGCGCGATCGACTCCTACAGAGAGTTCAAGCGACTCAAGGAGGCGGGGATCATCCCGGCAGGTACCCGGTTCCAGGTGACGATTCCTGGTGCTGGCATGATTACCTTCGTCATCCACATGCTTCCCCAAGAAAGCTTTCCCATCGCCGCAGCCGCGCTCTGGCATGAAATCGCTCAGGTTCTGGAGGCGATCCCGGCCGGTGAGCTTTTGATCCAACTGGACCTACCGAACGAAACCTCCTTTGAGGAGTACGGGCGGCGGCCGTGGGCGTTCAACATCCCGTGCTTTGAAGTTACGCACTTATCATTGAAGGACGGATTGGAGGCTTTGGGCCGGATCGTCAATCAGATCCCCGCCGAGGTGCCGGTAGGTATTCACACGTGCTCAGCTTGGCATTTTGACGCCGATGCCGGCCAGGACAACCATACGATCGTCGACATTGCCAATCAGTATCTAAGGGTCTTCAAACGACCGCTGCGATACATCAATATCCCCATTCACCCAACACAAACGAAAGCATCGGACTTTGTGCCGTTCCGAGATTTGGAGCTCGAGCCAGATACTGTGCTTTCGCTTGGGCTGATCAATCTGGCAGACAGGCTCCAGGGGGCCAAGCAGCGAATTGCGGCGGCGGAGAAAGCGGGCGTCTTCGATTTCGGCGTCTCCCACTGGTGCGGGCTCGGCGCCGGCCATCCCATCTCCAGCCATCCACTGGCGCAGCATGCGACTCCCGACAACATCGGTGAGCTGCTTGATCTGCACAAGCAGGTCGCTGCTCTCTGAAGTGGCAAGCCGCTACCCCGTGGCTACAGATTGAAACTGACGTTTTTTACATAGGTGAACGATTGAACCTCCGAAAGCGATTCCTCCCGAGCGTTTCCGGACTGCTTTACTCCTCCAAAAGGAACGCCCATGAAATGCGCCGAGGCATTGTTCACCCAGACAAAACCCGCTTCTACCCGTCGTGCGGCCTTGTATGCATTGGAGATGCTCGCGGTGAAAATCGCAGACGTCAGGCCGTATTCCACGCCGTTCACCATTTCAAACATCTCATCTTCGTCTTTCCACTTGAACACGCTCAATACGGGTCCAAAGATCTCTTCCTTGGCGATCCGCATGTTCATTGTGACGTCGGTGAAAATCGTCGGCTCGATGAAACACCCCTTCGACAACTTCGGATCGCTCGGCGGCTGGCCGCCCGTGCGCAGCGTCGCTCCCTCCTCCTTCCCGATGTCGATGTAGTTCATCACCCGGTCCCAATGCGCCTTGGAAACAAGGCTCCCCATCGTGGTGACTTTCTCAGTAGGAATGCCGGGTACGTAGTGCTTTGCCCCCTCAATGACTCCTGCCACTACCTGGTCCCAGATGGATTCGTGGATAAAGAGGCGAGAGGTCGACCCGCAGGACTGGCCACACCAGGTGAAATTCATCCCACGCACCGCTCCGTTGACGGCTTGCTTCAAGTCGGCGTCGGGAAAGATAATCATGGCATTCTTCCCACCGAGCTCCATGTCTATCTGCTTCATCCGGCTCGCCCCACCAGCCAAGATGGCACGCCCCGTGGCGGCTCCCCCAATCAGAGTTATCTTTGGAACCAGCTCGTGTGATACCAGGGCTTGGCCGCACTCTATTCCGCCAGTTAAGACACTGAGAACACCTGGCGGGAGAATTCCGTCGATTAGTTCCATGAGGCGGTACGCTGACAATGGCGACTGCACGGCCGGCTTGAGGATAACTGTGTTGCCCGCGACCAGGGCCGGAGCGAATTTTGCCGCAAACAACAATGGATGATTGTAGGCAATCAGGCGTGCGCAAACGCCAAAGGGCTCACGCAATGTGGCGTTCACGATACGATCGCCAATCATACTCGTCTCGCCTTTTATCTCCGTTGCTAAACCGGCGAAGTACTCGACCTGTTTAGCTGCGGCGTGGACATCGGCCACGGCCTCCGACACGGGATTTCCGCAGTCCGCGGAGTCGATCAGGCCGAGTTCCTCGGCATTGACACGTATCGCGTGTGCAATTTTCCTCAGCGCGTCGCCACGTTCGATCGGGCCCGTCTTACGCCACTCACGAAAAGCACTATGCGCCTCCAGCGCTGCGTTGTGGACATCTTCCGCGTTCGCTTGTGCACAGCGCCCGAGACTATCGCCAGTTGCCGGATTGAAGGTTTCGGCGTAACCTCCGTGCGGTTCGTGCCACGTCCCTCCGTAGTACAGCCCCCGGTGCTCAGGCAGCACAGCGGAAATCTTGGGATTGCCAGCGAATGACGGATTTGAGCTCATCGGACGACCTCGCGTTAGTCTAACTCGAATCAAAAGCTGTATTGACGTTCCCTTGCACCGTCGACGTTGCAATCTCCTCGATTCCGGTTGACGCGTATGCAGCGCGAACCATACACTCTTAGATTCGATTCGTGGCTACCCGCGAATAGGTCTTACGAGCTGATGGTACCGTTGAGCCACACTTCAATTCGGTTTTAGGAGTTCGATCCGATGAGCATTGCCTTCAAAAGCCCGATGTGCGCATTCGCGCTAGCCGCCGGTTTGCTGACGGGTTCGGCACTCTTGCATGCCCAAAGTGCCAAGGTGGCTCAGACCACGGGCTATCGCGCACCACGTGCCGGCGACGGACGGCCGAACCTCAACGGAATTTGGGAGGCGATGAACGAGGCGAACTGGGATCTTTTGCCTCATACAGCGAATTTCGGCCGAGTTGTCGCCCTGGGAGCCGAAGACGCAGTTCCTCCTGGAATCGGATGGGTTGAAGGCGGCGAAATCCCCTACCTTCCTGCTGCTGCAGCAAAGAAGAAGGAAAACTACGCAAACCGTCTGAAACTGGACCCGGAGATCAAATGCTACCTGCCCGGCGTACCACGAGCGATGTACCTCCCTTATCCATTTCAGATCGTACAAAGCAAAGACGTGATCATGATGGTTTTTGAGTTCGCCGGCGCGGACCGCACGATCAATATGGGTAAGCCAACGGAAGCTCCCGCGGATAGTTGGATGGGGTGGTCCAATGGGCACTGGGAAGGAGAAACCCTCGTGATTGACTCCAACTCTTTCACCGAACCGACTTGGTTCGACCGCGTTGGCGATTTCCACAGCGATGAGCTGCACGTAGTGGAACGCATCAGTGCGGCCAGTCCCGGTCGATTGAACTACGAGGCTACGATCGAAGACAAAAAGGTCTTCTCGCGACCGTGGAAGATCACGATGCCGCTTTACCGCCGTGCAGAAAAGAACATGCAGCTTATTGAATTTAAATGCGTGGAGTTCGTGGAAGAATTACTCTATGGACCGCTGCGCAAGCCGGGGACTCAGTCACCGGCACATCCATAAGCTTTGGCATGGGGCCCTTCGTCGTTTGCCGGTCGAAGAGGACCTAGTGGCAGTTGACTATCATCTGAGTTGATTTGAGGCCTCGATCTGGATATAAGGTCTATCATGAATAATATGTTGCCTAGGGCGCTGCCGATTCTTCTCATCGTCTGCGCTGAAATCCTCCCAGCGCAGTGGCCTAAACGTATAAAACCGAATGCTCCGAAAAATCCGGATGGAAGCGTCAACCTCACGGCGCCGGCCCCCCGGATGGCGGACGGCAAGCCTGACCTATCCGGCATTTGGAGCCCAGAGTTTCCAAAACCAGCGACTAAAGGTAGTAATGCCGCCGACCTGGGGCCGTCGACCAGCCAGTTCTTCAATATCGGCATCTCGTTTAAGGACGGTCTGCCCTTTACTCCTTTTGGAGCCGACCTGCGACAGCGCAGGATGGCCAACCAAAGCACGGACAACCCGGATGCTCATTGTCTGCCGCTGGGCGTGGGGCAGGTGCTGAATATCAGTCTCCACAAATTTGTTCAGACTCCAGACCAGATCGTCCTTCTGTACGAAGGTGCTTCGCGCGAAATATTTACAGATGGCCGGCCGCTGCCCGACAACGATCCGCAGCCGTTGTTTTGGGGATACTCAGTCGGGAAATGGGACGGGGATACTTTGGTAGTTCAAACCATTGGATTTCGCGATGACGGGTGGCTCGATGTCCAAGGCAGCCCCTTAACCGAACAGGGGAAAGTGACAGAGCGGTTCCACCGAGTGGACTACGGGCACATGGATACTGAATTCACGGTTGACGATCCCAAAGCCTACACGAAGCCATGGACCGTCCACGTATCCAATCGCCTCTTGGTCGGTGAGGAACTTCTGGAATTTGTTTGCAACGACAACGAAAAGGATGCGGGGCACTACAAGGTTAAGTAATCCGGCACCTTACACGGGCCCTAAAGGGATGCCGAGGCTACTTGCCAACCAAGTGTTCCACATCCCGGTTGTTTTCCACGCAAACTGTTTCCGTGATCTCCGTGTCAGGAGCGAGGGCTGACACCTTCTTGATGATCCACGGCTTAGCAAAAGCGCCGGGATCGTCGATCGTGATCTCGGTTTCCAAATGCCCAAAGTCGGAACGCCGGAACCGCTCAATGAAGTGCAACCTTTCCGTTTGTGGATAACTCTGGAAGAGCCAATTCTTGTCATTGAAGCCTACCGTGTCGACAACCAGCGTGTCGCCTTCCCACCTTCCGATGGAATGCCCCATCCAAGTGGGATCGGGATCCTTGGGATGACCACGTCCATCCAAGAATACCTGGCGGGGCAACTCACCTTCGGCCATCATCACAAGTAGGGTGGGCGTCTGAACCAGCTTGACGAACGCGAACATGCCCATCTGCGAGATGGTGGTGGGAAGGCACCGCGCCGCGGGAGCATCTTTCAGATTGTTCGCCATTCGCTCGCGCCACACCGCCTCGGCCCAGGGGAGCGGCGCCGGCTTGCCGGGATCCACCGGAAACGACGGAGCCCAGACTCCGGAAAGATCGGGCTTGCCGTCGGAAGTCCGTGGCACTGGCCCGGAAGGCGCGGCGCGAGGGATCATCAGGGAAGCAATGACTTCTCGGTTTTCTCCCAGCGTACCCAGTTGAATTTCGCGCAGACGAATATCGATGCGCAGGGTTGCCGCCGCTCCAAGGGCAATGTCTGGGCGCTTGAATGGCAGCAGGCCGGGAACAAAGGCTGAAATCTCATAAGCTCCCGGCGGCAATTGCGCGAACGTGTAGTCACCGGTAGCGGCGCTGGACGTCTTGTAGGACATCCCTGTCTTTAAGTCGGTCACCTGGATCGCTGCTTGAACCACGGCGTTGCCTTCGGAATCGGACACCGTGCCGGTGATCGCCGCGCTATCACTTTGCGGGAGCATCGACGGAGGAAGCAGAAGTGCACATGACATCCCTGTCAGTAGAAGCAGGCAGGCGTGATTCAATAGACTAGCCTCCTCTGGACTTTGATGTTCTCCGAGGATACATGGCAATGGGTGCCGAGGGAAGTACGCCGGCGTGGCGTTACCGACCGTCCTCGGACCGCGAACCAGCAGCCGCAGAGTCTTGATTAAGGTCGAATGCTGCGCCAACCTGGCGTACAATCAGCGTATGAAAAAACTGCTTGCGGTACTGTGCCTAGCTTCCATAAGCCTGTTTGGGACAACTCTCTACGATTTTTCGATGAACACAATCGACGGTAAATCTCTGCCGTTGGCGACATATAAAGGCAAGGTCGTCCTGCTTGTGAACGTCGCCAGCCGTTGCAGCTATACGCCCCAGTACGCCGCCCTGCAAGCCCTGTATGCGAAGTACAAAGACCAGGGTCTGGTCATCACAGGGTTTCCGGCAAATAACTTTTTGCAGCAAGAGCCCGGAACTGATCAGGAAATTAAGACCTTCTGTAGCACCAAATATAATGTGACCTTTCCGATGTTTTCAAAGATTTCCGTGCTTGGGGAGGACAAAGCGCCCCTCTATAAGTACCTTACCGACAAGTCGGCTAATCCTAAGACAGGTGGAGAAATTAAGTGGAACTTCACAAAGTTCCTGGTGGATCGTAATGGCAAGATCGTAGCGAGATTTGAGCCGACGGTCACTCCGGATTCCCCGGAAGTAGTTTCAGCGATCGAGAGAACGTTGAAGTAACGGTCCATTAGAAAATCCGACCCCATCGGCATCTCGACCGGATCGAAGTGACTGCGTGAGAGTGCCGCGAACCCTTACCGACATCGCACGGCGTCATTACGACAGAGAATCTCGAACAAGTGTCCGTCTGCGTCATAGAAGCGAACTCTGCTCGTGCCGCTGATGGGGTCATCCAATTGCCCATTGTGAGTTTTCGAGTCATTGCCGAACGGGACGCCTAGTTCGCGCAATCTCGGAGAATCGACTCTCGTTCACCCAAAAGGCTACGTGCTCGAAACCCACGGAGGTGGACGGGGTGAACCACAAATGGGTCCCCTGTTCGACGTCGACACGGTACATGTCGCTCTTCGAGCCGTCGGCGGCGGGTTCAGCAACACCCAATGTTTCCGCCAGCGCTTTAGCGGCTCCACGGGCATCGCCCGCGGCAATCGCAATGTGATCAATTTCAATTCAGCTTCTCAGTGTGACTACCTCATTGGCTGAAGGGACGCCCAACCTCGCTCGACGTCGGCAAGTGCTTGTTGCGACTCCAATGAGAACTCTGATGGCGTCGCAAATTCGCTATCGTTGCTAGCCTACTCTACGATGCTGTGGCGAGCCTCTTCAAAATTCTCGCACTATAATCGTCCGTATGGGTGTGACCATGAGAGATAAGTTATATGTTTTCGTGGCTGGCCTTGGCCTTTTCGCCACCGGAGTGCCGCTAGCAGCGCACCACTCTTTCAATGCCGAATTCGACGCCTCAAAGCCCGTTACGCTGACCGGCACCGTCACCAAGGTGGAGTGGGTGAATCCTCATGCCCGGTTCGATGTTGACGTGAAGGACGAATTGGGAACCGTGACCAGCTGGAAACTCGAGCTCGGTCCTCCGAACGTGCTCATCCGCCTCGGTTGGACACGGAATTCTCTGAAGCCCGGCGATATAGTTACGGTGGAGGGATCTCTAGCGAAGGACGGTTCTAAGCTAGCCAACGCGCGCAAAGTCACTCTGTCCGACGGCCGCAAAGTCTTCGCCGGCTCCGCAGCCGACGGCGAGAAGAAGGAGTAACGTGCGGCCGCATCTTTTCAGACGAACCTAGGGACCAGCGTCCGTTCGTCGAAGTTAATCTCGTGTGCGGCAGGCTGACGCTCAGCTGCGAATTGATTCCGTCATAAATGTTTCTTGGGTTCTTTGACGCGGTCTTTTCCCATTGCGTGATCCGGTCGGCAATGACACCATTTCCCCTTGTCAGGACTTCGATGTTCGAATGCTTCCTGGGGCGAACGTCTCGATAACAGAATAAGCCACGTCCGACAGCCTCGTCCGGTTTTGGCGACTGAGAGTTCTTAACCTTACATACGCCTGTTCCTCCGTATATCCGTAGTACCTTTGAAGCAGGTCTTTGGCTTTACCGATGATGTGTCGTTCGCCGGTCCTGCCATTCAACCTTTGTTCAACGCTGGAGAGTGCCGCTTCTGTAAGGCTTGGGTGCAGAAGCTGGTCGATATGAGAAGCGATCCTTGAGCTCACATCATGCCAGGCAGCACCTGTCTCCAGAACTCCTCTAAGTCGATCCTTGATCTTCCCATCGGCCAATTTCGCTTCTAATTCTCCAACCAGGAAGGCATATTGGGCGCAGATCGGCCTGCGAGAAAATCGCCAGATTGATTCGATAAATTTAGCGGCCTCGTCCATTACGGACCGGGCACTCATCATAATCGAGGCATCAGCAAATACAAATGAAAGCAGACCGGCGATGCCATCCTCGCCCAGGTTCAATCCGAACGACGCGACGGCGTCATTTCCTTGAGCTTGACTGTCCGGAACACTCGAACCTTCCGCACACTTCAATACAGGCTGCTTCGTTGTTGGACTCAGCTGATAAATGGCAAAACCGATAGCTTTGGTTTCGCGTAGCGCCACTCTAGCGAGCAGTCGCACGCTTTCGGGAAGAGCCTGGTCGCATTCGAGCACTTGCCACTTCATTCGAGCTCCTAAATCTCTGTCTGTAGCACCCTCGACCTTAGCCACCCCTAACGAAGTCAATTGAGCGTTGCTGCTTTCGCGATCTTAGCCTTGAAGTACAAGATCGTCAACGATCACGACCGTGCCGAAAACAAAATTGCTCCAGTAGTAGATACAACGGAGCCGTTCGCGTCGTGAAGGTCGAGCTACGAAGGCAATACAGTTCTCAAACTTCGGATCTCGCGGCCTCAGAATTGCCTCGTTTGGTGGACAATCTTGCCCGCTTGCAGTGTCAGCATCGAGGTGACCTTTCGTAACTTATCGTCGGCCACAGTCAGAGGGTCGTCGCTCAGCACGGCAACGTCAGCGAGCTTTCCAATTTCGATCGTCCCGAGCTTATCCTCATCGAATGAGTGCCACGCGCTCCCCTTGGTCAGGATCTTCAGCGCCTCCATTCGGGAGATCGTCTGCCCAGGATTCCCGATTTCGCCCGAGTTGATCCGCCCGGTGGTCATGTAATAGATAGTGAGCCAAGGGTTGAATCCCGCCGTTCCCGTCCCGTCCGAGCCTCCGCCAACCTGAATGCCAGAGTCCACCAACATCCGCCACGGGGGGCCCATCGGCACCTGTTCGAGGTCCGACGTGTACTGCCATGCATCCCCGGTGACGCCGGCGCCCATCTCCTTTAAGGCCTGCACAAGCTCAGGCGTGATGTAGTTGACGTGCGCAAGCGACCAACGCATGTTCCTGATCGGATGCTCGGCGTTCGCCGCACGATAGCCTTCGACATGGGCCACGTTTTGGCTGGTGTCCCCTGGTTTACCCACACTCACGGAGTGCACATGAACGCTCCAGCCTCGGGATGCGACCAGCTTGGCGGCATCAACGAAGCCCTTATCGGTTCCGTCTCCAATCCCCTCACCGAACCCGTTCAGGCGCAGCACGTCGTCGCCCAGTCGATTGATGCCGTTGAGCATACGAGCCTTCAACCCATCCAGAGTCCCCCCCTCGGCGCTGATCCGCAGGCGGAAGCGCAGCTTGAGCTTCTTTTCTCGCCACAGATCGAGTACATACGGATATTTCGATTCAAGAGAAGGGTCCGACGTAGCGCCATCGCCGAAGTCATGAATCATCGTTACGCCGAGACCGAGCGCAAAGTCAATTGCATTGTCTATGCTTCTCTTGCGATCCTCTTCCGTCTGCAACTTTTGCAGAGCCGCCGTGCTCTCAACCCATGGAATAAGGCCGGTCGCAGGGTCCCCGGTCACGTCCTGTTTTTGAAAGAAAGCGAGGCCTCGGCTGTTTGTGAGCGAAGGGAGCGGGGGATTTTTCTTAGGATCGATCCAGACGTCCTCTGTCTGATTCTCAGTGAGCCATAGCGGGTGGTCCGGCGCCGCCCTGTCCAGTTCCGCCAAGGTGGGAAGGCGTTTCTCGGCCATTCCCTTGCGGCTCCAACCACCATTGCACGTGATGAGTTCGCCGGCCGGCAGCGTCCGCGCCAGTTCAACGATGGCCTGTAGAAACTCCGGAATCGATGTCGCTAACTCGATGGCACGCGCCTCGTGAGCGGGGTTCCGGAACGACCAATAGATGTGGTTATGCGAATCGATCAACCCCGGGATGAGCGTCGCTCCTTTAAGGTCGATGGTCCTCGCGTACCGCCCCACGCTGCGCCCGACCTCCACGATCCGCCCATCGCGGATTCCCACGGCGGACGCAATCGTGTTCTTGCCATCAAGAGTCAAGATTCGACCGTTGATCAGCCTAAGATCTATTGCATCCGCGCGCGTATCGGGCTCAGCCGCGGCTGCAGCCGCCCCGAGACCAAGCGCCGACAAACCCGCCGTGGCTCCAGAACCTTTGAGGAGATCACGACGCGAAAAACCCGAACTCCGACGATCGTTATTTGCCATGTGTCCTTCTCCCAGCGGTACACTCTAGGCGGCCCAGGCGGCCAGCCGACGACACTTCTCGATCTAAGCCTCTGGTGGTCTCGCGGTGCGAATAACTATTTGGCCGCAACACTGCGCTTCCACACATCCCACGCGCGCTCGAAGCCATCCTGTGGTGCGGTCTTCTTAGCCTCCTCGGGTTCGAAGTACGTGACCTTCCCGCCCAGCAGTATCGCTTGCTCTTGCAGCCGGGCGTTCGAATCGAGATAGTAGGCGCGGCCTACCGCCTCCTTCACGGTCGCGCCGACCACGGCAGCTCCGTGCCCGCGCATCAGCGCCGCCGGATTATCGCCCAACACTTTCGCCAGCGCCTGCCCCCGTTTGGGATTCGACACCAACATATCAGTCATTCCGTCCACGTCGCGGATCTCGAATACGGGAACGCCAACGCCGATGAACGCAGCCATGTGCGATACCGCGCGCAAAGGCACGGAACTGACGCTGAAAGGAATCACGGCCGGTGAATGATCGTGAACGATGGCCATCACATCGGGGCGCGCCTTGTAGATCTCCCCATGTATGAAACGCTCGCGATAACTCAATCGACTGTCGTCAATCGGATTGCTGTCGAGATCGTATTGGATGATGTCTGCCGCCGTTACCAATCCTGGCGCGAGGGACCGCGAAAGAAAATAGTGACTCGGTTTGCGGGTGTCGCGCACGCTTACGTGACCGTAGCCATCCAGGATGCCTTCCGTCGCGAGGATATGGTTGGCAATAACGAGATCGTCGATGAGCGCCTGATCGCGTGGCTGTTTCGCGGTTTGTGCCACCGCCACGCCCGCGAGTACCAAGAAGAGTGCGAATTTCATGCTGGGATTCGATCAATAATAGCCTTCGACGATGGCTCGAGGGCAAGAGCGCGATATTGGCCGCCTTCTTGGCGCTAGTGCAGTCGGGCTGGATGGCTATCCTAAATCAGTGTGAGGATAGCGGCCGCGGATATACTGGAGAAACTGTGGCAGGCTCAAGCGAGAGACCCACGAAAATAGCCTGTTTTGCGCTCCTCTGCGCCGCAATGTCCGCCCCCGCCCAGTGGCTGCAATATCCGACACCCGGTCTTCCTCGAACCGCTGACGGCAAACTCAACTCCGAGGCACCCGTGCCGCGCGCCACAGGCGGCAAACCCGATTTATCCGGCCTCTGGATACTCCATGCTGGCCCCGGCAACGTCGCTAACGTAACCGCGAGTCTCAAGCCTGAGGACATTCAACCCTGGGCTGCCAAGCTTTTCAGACAGCGTTTGGAGAATCTAGGCATTGACGATCCCTGGACCGTCGAGTGTCTTCCTGCAGGCCCGCGCACCCTTCTCACGGGAAGTAACGGTCCGGCCCGCATCATCCAAACACAGTCGGAAGTAGTGATTCTCTACGAAGACCTCACGTATCGCCAGATTTTTCTGGATGGACGTTCCCTTCCCAAGGATCCCAACCCCAGTTGGATGGGTTATTCGATCGGCCATTGGGACGGCGACACGTTGATTGTCGAGACCACCGGTTTTAACGAACGCAGTTGGCTCGATATGGGTGGCCATCCCCACACCGAAGAGCTCCGCACGGTCGAGCGTTATCGCCGTACCAACTACGGCCATATGGAAGTAGAGATCACCTTCAACGACCCTAACGCCTACGCGCACCCTTGGACGATCTCTTACCGCGCGAATTTCGCCGCTGACACGGAAATGCTCGAATACGTATGCGGCGAGAACGAAAAAGATCGTCAGCATCTGCGCGGCCTGACTAGCCAACAGAAGAACATCGTGGTCCCGGTTGAAATCCTGTCGAAGTATGTTGGTGTTTATAACACCGTCTCTGCTGAAGGCACCGCCATCAACACACGAGCCTTTGTTGTAAGTCTATCGGGCGATCAGCTCATGGTCGAAATGAACGGCCAGGGGAAGCTCCCTTTGATTGCGCTCTCGGAAACTACTTTTTCCCCGCGACTGCTCGGCACTTACGAGTTTCTTAAAGACGATCGCGGAGTAGTCACCCACCTTATTGCTTACTCCACCGAAGGCAACGTGAAGGCCGTCCGCAGGCAGGACTGAGAGAAGACTAGCGGAGCGGATAAGCTCCGGGACCGCCGCAGTTGCTCGTACAACGATCCGGAATGGCATAGGTTTGCTTCAGCTTCTTCCGATACTCCGGATACATGGTTTCGGCGCCACCCAGCGCTGCTTCCACCGGAATATGGTATTTCTTCGTCAATTCCTCGAGAAATGGATTTTTGCCTGGAAGATAGTGCGGTACCGCGGCCACCGGAACGCCTTCGTCTCCCGGAACGCACGGTGCGCCAATGCCTGGGAAGGGAGGACCTTCGCTGAGTTGGAACGTTCTAACCAGGGAAAGCGGTTCGGTGAGAACAACTGGATCCTCAATGCGGGCGGTTAGGGTCAGCAAGTCGTCGTGACGGAAGAACCGTAGCTTCATCGTGGCCTGGTCGCTGCTGGCCACGCCGTTCCGCCGCAGCACACCAGGCGGCATGTGAGTGGTCAGAGTTGTCAGCACATCGTCTTCCCAGACCCCGGTCGTAAATCCATTCGCGTCGTGCGGGGCGTTCTTGGAAGGGTGAGGGCGTCCGTCCATCCAGATTGTGATGGAAGCCATGTCCTCCCACCCGGCGATTTTCCACGCGATGGTCGTCCCATTGAGCGGCTCCGTTTCGTTGGACAGCTTCAGACCAAACGGCCCGAGCATGATGTAGACCGGCGCATACAGGGAACACATCCGCTCGGGCATGGAAACCTGCGAAGGCGAATAGAGAAGAGCCCGTTCGCGTGCAGAGTCGTTCAACGGAATACCGAGGTAATCCACGAGGCTGGGGCCGGGACCGGGACGATTCCCCAGCGCATCGCCGTAATTTCTGGCGGCCCAGGAGCCGGAAAGATCAATTTGAGCGAATCCCGGAAAACTCGCGATCATTAGAACCAACAAAGCACCTGTTGCTGGCCTCTTCATTGCGCCGCTACAGCCTCCATGAGAAGCGATCGAATAACTACTGGACCGAGCACGGCATCGGATCCCACCCGGAAGAACCCGCCTCCTTCTTGAATTGCGAAGCAAGAATTAGTGGATTGTCAAGGTAAACGGGGTCCTCCACTTTGGTCGTGACAAACAGCCACTCTTCTCCATCGGGCTCGCGGCTTAGGTCGTAATATTCGGTCAGGACCGCATTCGCGCTGTAGGGCACGCCGTTCTTGCGAAGGTATGCGGGCAGCATATTTGTGGTGGTGACTTTTAAGTACAGAGCGGCCGGGTTGCTGCGGGTTCCCGGCGGAACACGATGCCCGTGCCGCGGCACCCACTCCGCTACCGAATCGCCCTGCAATGTTCCTTTACCCCCCGCGCGTTCCAGCCTGCCGAAGTGGAAAATGCGGGCCTGCATGCCGGAATCGATATCCATTTTGAGAGTGCGATCGTCCTGCCAGGCAATGTGGAGCCGCTCGGGAAGAGTCATGATCAAGGCAGCGCCATAACCCTTGCACTGCTCTCCCGATGCTTCCTGCTTCCGCGGATCCCATTGATCCGCGATTTCCTTCGCAGCTGGAGTCATGGGGATACCGATGTAGTCGCCCTTGGCTGGTGTGACCATGCGCAAGCGCCAGTTCTGCGTAATGACGGAAACCCAATAGCCAGTCATGTCAAATGGAGCGACTGCTTTCGGAGTTGCTTCAGGCCCGCGAGCCGCGCCCTGTGCATAGGCCGGGAAACGGACCAGAGCCAGGCCGGCGAGCACAAAGAGGGCCGCAACACTGCCCCGCTTCACAGCGCCCAAAAGACTCAGTAGAGGGCTCATCACTTGCTCTTCCTCGTCAAGCTCTCGTACACGGCTTCGACAAAGTTCGCGGTAGTCCAATCACCTGACGTCGAGCCGTACTGCCTCTCCCAACCCTTTGCGGGTGAAGCCGCTTGGATCTGCGCCAAAGTCTTTCCCTGATTGATCATGTCCTGAATCAGATCCCGTATGATCACGATCATGTCACGGTACTCCACCACGTCGGACATTTCGTAGACGTGGCCGTGTCCCGGAACAATGTAGGTGCCGCCTCCTTGAAAAACGAACGGCACCGGCCGCACGGACAGAGCGAGGATGTGATTCAATGCGGCAATTTCACCCTGGATGCTCCCGCCATTTCTTACATCAATCCGGGGAAAGTGGTCCGCATCCAGGATGTCACCGGCCGCGATGACGTCAGAGGCCCGAAAGAACACGATACTGTCAGGATCGCTGTGAGCCTCCGGCTGCCGAAATATTTCAATGCCTTCGCGATTCAGGTAAATATATTTGCGCTTCTCCGTGAAGGTTTCAGTGGGCCATGACGCCGTGGGGTAGGGAGATGTCTGCCCGGTCGGTGCGCTCATGCGTAACAAGAGCTCGTTGGGAGCGAGAATCGTTGCCCCCAGCTCCCCGCCCAGTGCTTCCGTCCCCGCGGCTAAGATATTCCTGCCGGCCTTGGCCAAAGCACCGTTCCCCGAGACGTGGTCTGCGTCCGGACCGGTATTGATGATGTACCTGATCGGGCGATCCGTAATTCTCTTGAGCGCGGCCAGCACGCGTGCAGCGGCCTCACCGGTTCCCCCGTCCACCAACACGACGCCATCTGGTCCAGTCTGCGCCGAGATATTGCTTCCGGCCCCGGCGATGACGTAGAACTGCGGGCGCAACTGGATGATCTCGATCGAATCGGCGAGG
>Ga0187810_10000517_pt1 | contig 14732 bp, 13 predicted proteins | sample NC_wetland_sal_i_9_FD_132963 | JGI IMG/M metagenome (GOLD analysis project Ga0187810, IMG submission 132963) | Wetland sediment microbial communities from Neuse River Estuary, North Carolina, USA - ASW_5 | ecosystem: Environmental > Aquatic > Freshwater > Wetlands > Sediment | place: USA: North...
CCATCCGTGGTCGGATGAACGTCCACTTCCAGCACGGTTGCCCCGGCGGCGAAACTCGCTTTCATCGAGGCGATGGTGTTTTCCAGGTAGGGGTTGGTCGGCGGCAACATCCGCGCGGCGGTGCAGGTGTCGTCGGTCATTCCTTCGCGGCGATAGGTCTGGTGCACGCCGCGATGGGCGAGGACCCCGGGCCGGCCGTGTGGCACCGGCGCCAGCCAGGAGGCGTTGAGGAGGTAAAGCCCGCCGAGCAGCACCGCCGCCGTTCCGCCCACAATCCTGAGACGCCGCATGCTCCGCCTCGCCCGCTGCCGTCGTTTGCTACAATTTAGCCGGTTTTCCGGAAAATTCGACATCATTGCTCGCAAAAACCAGGCCCCAGACAACGGCATGGACAGGCGACGCTTTCCTTCCCATATATCCCTCCATGAGCTCCGCCTTCACCCCCCGCGAGATCGTTTCCGAGCTGGACCGCTATATCGTCGGCCAGCATGAGGCCAAGCGCGCCGTCGCCATCGCGCTGCGCAACCGCTGGCGTCGCCAGCAGCTTGCCGCCGAACTGCGCGAAGAGGTGCTGCCCAAAAACATTTTGATGATCGGCCCCACCGGCGTGGGCAAGACGGAAATCTCGCGCCGCCTCGCCAAGCTGGCCCAGGCGCCTTTCCTCAAGGTGGAAGCCACCAAATTCACCGAAGTGGGCTATGTCGGGCGCGACGTGGAGCAGATCGTGCGCGATCTGTTGGAAGTCGCCATCGCCCAGCTGCACGAGAAGAAGCGCCGCGACGTGGAAGCCATGGCCGAAGCGCGCGCCGAAGAACGCGTGCTCGATGCGCTGGCGAAAACCCAGTCCGGCAACCGCGAAACCCTGCGCCGTTCGCTGCGTGCCGGCGAATTCGACGCCAAGGAAATCGAAGTCGAGATGAAGGACACGGGCGGCATGCCCAGTTTCGAGATTCCGGGCATGCCCAGCGCGCAGATTTCCATGGTCAATCTCGGCGATATCTTCGGCAAGGCCTTCGGCGGGCGCTCCAAGCCGCGCCGCATGACGGTGGCCGAGGCCCATGCCCCGCTCCTGGCCGAAGAAGCCGACAAGCTGCTCGACCAGGACGCCATCCTGCGCGAGGCTGTGGAAACCACCGAACAGAGCGGCATCGTCTTCCTCGACGAGATCGACAAGATCTGCGCCCGTTCCGAATTCCGCGGCGGCGGCGATGTTTCGCGGGAAGGCGTGCAGCGCGACCTGCTGCCGCTGATCGAAGGCACCACGGTGGCCACCAAGCACGGCCAAGTGAAGACCGATCACATCCTGTTCATCGCCTCGGGCGCCTTCAGCGTCGCCAAGCCTTCGGACCTCTTGCCCGAGCTGCAAGGGCGCCTGCCCATCCGCGTGGAGCTGAAAGCGCTCTCCCGCGACGATTTCGTGCGCATCCTGACCGAACCCGAAGCCAGCCTGATCAAGCAATATGTGGCACTGATGCAGACCGAAGGGGTGACGCTCGACTTCACCTCGGACGGCGTGGAGGCCATCGCCGACATGGCCGCGGCGGTGAACGAAAGCGTGGAAAACATCGGCGCCCGGCGGCTGCAGACCATCATGGAACGGGTGCTGGACGAGATCAGCTTCGCCGCCTCCGAGAAGCAGGGCGAGAAGCTCGTGGTCGATGCCACTTATGTGCGGGCTCGGGTCGAGGATTTGGCAAAAGACCAGGATTTGTCACGCTTTATCCTGTGATCGCCCCGGGCAGCCGGGCCGGCAGCCGGTTCCGGTGCCCGGAATATTTCGTGTCGCCCTACCCCAACCCTCGGCTCCGGCAGGCTTTTTCATCGCCGACAGAAGGCTCTGCTGCGGCGCCGCGACCCTGCGCAACATATGTCAAAACCTGCATATGTTGTTGACCCCTGCCCGATTTGCTGCAAGGAGTCCCCCTCGCGCATCGGGTGATGCGACTTGCAGAGGGCATTGGATATGGCGCGGTCAGATTACCTGTTCACCAGCGAGAGCGTTGCGGAAGGTCACCCGGACAAGGTGTGCGACCGCATTTCCGACGAGATCGTCGATCTGTTCTTCCGGGAAGGGCCCAAGCACGGCTTTTCGCCCTGGGATTTGCGGGTAGCCTGCGAAACGCTCGCCACCACCAACCGCGTCATCATCGCCGGCGAGACGCGCGGCCCCAAAGCGATCAACGCCGAAATGGTCGAAGCGGCGGCGCGCGATGCGGTCAAGGCCATCGGCTACGAACAGGAAGGTTTCCACCACACCGCGGCCAATGTGGAAGTGCTGTTGCACGCCCAGTCGCCCGACATCGCCCAGGGCGTCGATGCCGCGGGCAACAAGGACGAAGGCGCGGGCGACCAGGGCATCATGTTCGGTTATGCCTGCCGCGAAACGCCCGAGCTGATGCCGGCCCCCATCCTCTACAGCCACAAGATTCTGCGGCTTCTGGCCGAAGCCCGTCATGCCGGCAAGGAACCCAGGCTCGGTCCCGATGCCAAGAGCCAGGTGACCCTGCGCTACAAGGACGGCATGCCGGTGGAAGCGATGCAAATCGTGCTCTCCACCCAGCATCTCGATGCCTCCATGACCTCGCACGACGTGCGCGAGGTGGTGGAGCCTTATATCCGCAAGGCGCTGCCGGCCGAATGGATCAACGGCGGCACGGTCTGGCACATCAATCCCACCGGCGCTTTCGTGGTAGGCGGACCCGACGGCGATTGCGGCCTCACCGGCCGCAAGATCATCGTCGATACCTATGGCGGCGCGGCCCCGCATGGCGGCGGCGCTTTCTCCGGCAAGGACCCCACCAAAGTGGACCGTTCGGCGGCGTATGCGGCGCGGTACCTGGCCAAGAACGTGGTGGCGGCGGGGCTGGCGGACCGCTGCACCATCCAGATTTCCTACGCCATCGGCATCTCCGACCCGCTTTCGGTCTATGTCAATCTCCACGGCAGCGGCAAAGTCGATGAAGCCAAGCTGGAAAAGCTGCTGCCTCAGGTCATGAGCCTCAAGCCGCGCGGCATCCGCGAGCATCTGGGCCTCAACAAGCCGATCTATGCACGCACCTCGGCCTACGGCCATTTCGGCCGCATCCCGGAAGCCGACGGCGCCTTCTCCTGGGAGAAGACGGATCTGGTGGACGCTCTCAGACGCGCTTTCTGAATTTTCTTAGGTTATGGTCGAGGCGGGCCGGGCAACCGGCCCGCCTTTCGTTTGACGAGCATGATCGAGCACGAGCAGTTCCAGAAGAAACTCTATGGCCGGCGCAAGGGGCCGAAGCCGTCTGCGCACAAGGAAGCACTGCGCCGCAGCTTGCTGCCGCGCCTGGCCCTCAAGCTTGTTCCGGGCGCCGATCCGCGCAGCTACTTTTCATCCCCGGTGGAAGAAGTCTGGCTCGAAGTCGGTTTCGGCGCAGGCGAGCATCTCTTGGCCTTGGCGCGCGGCAACCCGTACATCGGTTTGATCGGCGCCGAGCCTTACGAGGCGGGCGTCGCCAAGCTGCTGTCGAAGATCCAGAGTGGGCTTTCCTCCCCCGTTTACGGGGGAGGTGTCCGGCGTTGCTCCGAAGGAGCAGAGCCGGACGGAGGGGGATTCAATATCCGCATCCACGAAGGCGATGCGCGCGACGTGCTCGCGGCCTTGCCCCCGGCCTCGCTGGGCAAGGTCTTCATCCTGTTTCCCGATCCCTGGCCCAAGACGCGCCATCACAAGCGCCGCTTCGTGCAGATGGAAATGCTGGAGGCGCTCGCCCATGTGTTGAAACCCGGCGGCGAGCTGCGCCTGGCCAGCGACGATGCGGGCTATATCGACTGGACCCTGGAGCGCATTCTTAACCATCCCGCCTTTGTCTGGACGGCCGAAGGGCCCGGCGATTGGCGCCGGCGCCCGCCCGATTGGCCCGAAACCCGTTACGAAACCAAGGCCCTGCACGGCCCCCCTGTCTTTCTACGCGTTATGCGTGTCTGACAGGCGCGGGGGCCCACGCTAAGATGAGCCTGTATTCCGTACGGGGGCAGCCATGACGCCGCTTCGCGCTTTGGCGCTTTGTTTGATCGCCGCGGTCCCGGCGCCCATGGCGCTGGGTGCACCCGCCGGCACGGCCGTCGCGGGCGCGGCTGCCACCCCCGTCACCGGCCTCAGGCCGAAGCTGAAGGCGCCTTTCCCGCCGATCTCGGATTGGTCCAGCCTGCGCATCACGCTCGAACGCACGCCCTGTTACGGCACCTGCCCCGGCTACAGCGTGGAGATCGCCGGCGACGGCACGGTGACCTATATGGGCCAGCACTTCGTGGCCGAGAAAGGCGTGCGCACGGCCAGGATTCCGCAAAGCGCCGTACGGGCGCTGTACGATGCCTTCGTCAAGGCCGATTTCTTCTGGAGCTTCGACGAATACAGCGCTCCGATCACCGATCTGCCCACCAAGATCGTCACCATCTCCTTCGACGGGCATTCCAAATCGGTGCTCGATTACGCCGGAGAGCGGCAAGGTATGCCCAAGGCGATCGCCGATCTCGAAGAGGCCATCGACGCCGCCGCCGGAACGGCCCAATGGATCGGTCCTGCGCAAAGGCCCTGACCGCCGGACGGCCCTATCGCCTTGCCCGGTCGGGGTTTAGAATACGGCCATGAACCAGGACGACGACGACGACGATCTCAAGCCGCCGCGGATTGCGGTCGGCGATTTGGGCATCATTTTCATTGCCGGGGTGTTCCTGCTCGGCTTTCTTTATCTGATGTTCGGGCCGTCGCCCCTCGAACCCCTCCTGGCCAAGAAAAGCGCGGGCCAGGACGCCCCCGCCGCCGAGGTCACGATCAGCGTCCCGCCCAAACAGTGAGCGCTTTCGCGAATGGCGGGGTGCGGGCGAGGCGCGCGGCAAACATGAAAAGCACAGGGGGTCGCATTACGCCCGCCCCCGCTTGAATTCGCGCTTCACCAAGGCTACATAGCGCCCATTCCGGACAACAGAATTCTGTTGTGTGGTGGTCTAGGAAGGCCGCCGCGCCGGAGAAGCTTAGCCATGTGGCCGGGCCGTCCCCTTGCGTCCGTCGAAGGGTGACCCGGCCATCCCGTAACAGGAAACACCGCTATTCTCAGCGCCGTTTCGCACCTGGAACCGATCTTGACGCCCGTCATCGAAGCGGCGGGGTTTCGTCTGGCGCGCCTGCGCCTGATGGGCGGCAAGCGCAAGACGCTGCAGGTGATGGCCGAGCGGCCGGACGGCTCCATGACGGTGGAGGATTGCGCCGATCTCAGCCGTGCGCTCGGCGAATTCCTCGACCGGGAAGAGGTGGTGGAAGGCGATTTCCTGCTGGAAGTGTCGTCGCCCGGCATCGACCGGCCGCTGACCCGCCTCGCCGATTTCGCCCGCTGGGCCGGCCACGAAGCCAAACTCGAACTTGCCGTCCCCATCGAAGGGCGTAAGCGCTTCCGCGGCCTCCTCGCCGGTCTCGACGGCTCTGAGGTGGCGATCGAGACGGGCGGCACGAGGCTGACGCTTCCTTTCCGCAGCATCGCGGAGGCCAAGCTCGTTCTCACCGACAAGCTGATCGAAGAAGATTTGAAGGCGCGCAAGCGGCCTCGAAGTTGATGTAGATACCCCCTCACCCTTCGACAAGCTCAGGGTGAGGGGCTCATCCAATCCCTCATGCTGAGCTTGTCGAAGCATGAAGGCCAAACGGAGCAAACCATGGCAGCGATTGCCGCAAACCGAACCGAACTCCTGCAGATCGCCGACGCGGTGGCGCGCGACAAGTCGATCGACCGCTCCGTGGTGCTGGCCGCCATGGAAGAGGCCATGCAGCGCGCCGCCAAGGCCCGCTACGGCAGCGAGAACGAGATCAAGGTCGAGATCGACCCCAAGACCGGCGAAACCCACGTCTCGCGCTACCTGCACGTGGTCGAGCTGGTCGATAACGACAAGATCGAGATCTCGCTCAGCGACGCAAGGCTGCGCAACCCCGCCGCCCAGGTCGGCGACATCATCGCCGAAACCCTGCCGCCCTTCGACTACAGCCGCATCTCCTCGCAGGCCGCCAAGCAGGTGATCGTGCAGAAGGTGCGCGACGCCGAACGCGAGCGCCAGTACGAGGAATACAAGGACCGCATCGGCGAGATCATCCACGGCATCGTCAAGCGCTCGGAATTCGGTTCGGTGGTGGTGGATCTCGGCCGCGCCGAAGGCGTGGTGCGCCGGGACGAGATGATCCCGCGCGAAAACTTCCGCACCGGCGACCGCATCCGCGCCTATATCTACGACGTGCGCCGCGAAACCCGCGGCCCGCAGATTTTCCTCTCGCGCTCCCATCCCCAGTTCATGGTGCGCCTGTTCGCCCAGGAAGTGCCGGAGATCTACGACGGCATCATCGAGATCCGCGCCGTGGCCCGCGATCCGGGCAGCCGCGCCAAGATCGCGGTGATCTCCAAGGATTCCTCCATCGATCCGGTGGGCGCCTGCGTCGGCATGCGCGGCGTGCGCGTGCAGGCGGTGGTGCAGGAGCTGCAAGGCGAACGCATCGACATCATCCCCTGGAACAACGAAGCGGCCACCTTCATCGTCAACGCCCTGGCCCCCGCCGAAGTCTCCAAGGTGGTGCTGGACGAAGACACCCACCGGGTGGAAGTGGTGGTGCCCGACGAACAGCTTTCGCTCGCCATCGGACGGCGCGGCCAGAATGTGCGCCTGGCCTCCCAACTGACCGGCTGGCAGATCGACATTCTGACGGAAGCCGAGGAATCGGAACGGCGCCAGCGCGAATTCGCCGAGCGCACCAAGCTGTTCATGGAATCCCTCGACGTCGACGAGACGGTGGCCCAGCTGCTGGCTTCCGAGGGCTTCGCCGAGATCGAGGACGTGGCCTATGTCGATCTCCACGAACTCAGCTCGGTGGAAGGCTTCGACGAGGAAACCGCCCAGGAGCTGCAACAGCGCGCCCTCGAATTCATCGAAGCGCGCAACAAGGAAATGGACGACAAGCGCCGGGCGCTGGGCGTCACGGACGAAGTGCTGGAAGTGGAAGGCGTCACCCCCGCCATCGCCGCCGCGCTGGGCGAGCACGAGGTCAAGAACCTGGAAGACCTCGCCGGTTGCGCCACCGACGACCTGATCGGCTACTACGAAGGCGGCAAGGACAAGGAACGGGTGCGCGTTCCGGGCGCCCTGGAAGGCTTCGACCTCACCGCCGAAGACGCCAACGCCATCATCATGAAGGCCCGCGTCAAGGCCGGCTGGATCGAAGCGTTGCCCGAAGAAGCGGCCGAAAGCGCCGAAGAAGCGGAGGCGGAAGCGGCGCCGGAAGGCGAAGCCGAGACCTAACGATCTGTAATGAAAGAATAACTTGCGGATAGGCAAGCCGTTAAGGACCGGATATATAGACCTTCTTCCGGTCCCGACCTGTCCGAGCTTGAAAAGGAGTGCGCGTGCTGCCTGCCGTTTTCACATCTCTGCCTGGGAGGGCGCCCTATGCTGGCGGCCGTCCCGGACAATGAGGGCGCATTGCGCGAACGGCGCTGCATCGCCACCGGCGCGATTCTGCCGGAGGACAAGCTTGTCCGTTTTGTCGTAGGGCCGGACGGCGCCGTCGTTCCCGACATCGATGCCAAGCTGCCCGGCCGCGGCCTGTGGCTAAGTGCGGCCCGCGCCGTGATGGAGAAGGCATCGGGCGCTTTTGCCAAGGCCGCCAAGGCCAAAGTCTCCGTCCCGGCCGGTCTGGCGGCGCATGTGGAGCGGCTGATCGCCGCCCGGATGCAATCCGATCTCGGCCTAGCGCGCCGGGCCGGGCACTTGGCCGCGGGTTTCGACAACGTGCTGCGGGCGCTGGACGGCAAGAAGCGGCCGCGCGTTTTGCTGCAAGCGGCGGATGCGGCCGCCGAGGGACGCAAGAAACTCGATGCCGCCATGAAAACGCGCGGGCTCAAGCTTCCCGTCATCGGCATCCTGACGCGCGCCGAGCTGAGTTTGGCTTTGGGGCGCGAGAATGTGGTACACGCCGCCATCGGGCCCGGCGCCCTGGCGGAGCGGTTGTTGTTGAATTCGGCAAGACTGGCGGGCCTGCGTACCGCCCAGACAGCGGGCAAGGCCCAGAACGAAAGCGAAGTATGAGCGATACCGACGATACCAAACCTGCCCGCCCGGCCGCCGCGCACAAGACGCTGTCGCTGAAGAAGACGGAAACCTCCACCGTCAAGCAGAGTTTCAGCCATGGCCGCACCAAGGCCGTGGTGGTGGAGAAGAAGCGCGCCCGCGTCGAGCCCGGCAAGGCGCCGCCCGCCAAAGAGGCGCAGGCCAAGGCCAAACCCGCATCGTCTGCCGCGGCGCCGCAGGTTTCCGGTCCGGCGCGTTCCGGCGTGGTGCTGCGCCAGCTGACCGAAGAGGAAAAGGCCCGCCGCGATGCGGCGCTGGCCGATGCGCGCCTGCATGAGGAAGAACAGCGCAAGCACGCCGAAGAAGAAGCCAAGCGCCGCGCCGAAGAGGATGAGCGCCTCAAGAAGGAACGCGAGGCCGCCGCCAAGCGCAAGGCTGAGGAAGAAGCCCGCAAGGCCGCCGAGGAAACCGCCAAGAAGCGGGCTGAGGAAGAAGCCCAGCGCCGCCTCGAAAAGAAGGAAGAACCGGCCGCCGCCAAAACCGCGGCCAAGCCCGCGGCGGCCGAAGCGCCGCGCCGCCGCCTGGTCGCCGAAGAGGAAGAGGAACCCGCGACGAAGAAGGGCGTCAAGGCGCCGGTCAAGACGCCTGCCGTCAAAAAGGGCGAAGGCGACCGCCGCCGCGGCAAACTCACCGTCACCAAGGCCCTGTCGGGCGACGACGAACGCGTGCGTTCGGTGGCCTCCTTCCGCCGCCATCTGCAGCGCGTCAACAAGGGGCTCACCGCCCAGGCCGCCGGCCCCGTCGGCCCGCGCGAAGTCACCATCCCCGAAACCATCACGGTGTCGGAACTGGCCAACCGCATGGCGCGCCGCGCCGTGGACGTCATCAAGGTGCTGATGAAGAACGGCATCATGGCGACGGTGAACGACGTGATCGACGCCGATACCGCGGAACTGGTCGCCACCGAATACGGCCACACCGTCAAGCGCGTCGCCGATTCCGACGTGCTGGAAGGCCTGAAAGGCGCCGCCGACGAAAGCGAGAACCTGAAACCCCGCCCGCCGGTGGTCACCGTCATGGGCCATGTCGATCACGGCAAGACCAGCCTGCTCGACGCCTTGCGCGAAACCGACGTGGTGGCCGGCGAAGCGGGCGGCATCACCCAGCATATCGGCGCCTATCAGGTGATGCTGCACAACGGCGCCAAGATCACCTTCCTCGACACTCCGGGCCATGCCGCCTTCACGGCCATGCGCGCCCGCGGCGCCAAGGTCACCGACATCGTGGTGCTGGTGGTGGCCGCCGACGACGGCGTCATGCCCCAGACGGTGGAAGCCATCGCCCACGCCAAGGCGGCGCATGTGCCGATCATCGTGGCGATCAACAAGATCGACATGGGCGGCGCCGATCCGATGCGGGTCAAGACCGAACTGTTGCAGCACGAGATCCAGGTGGAAGACCTCGGCGGCGAAACCATTGCGGTGGAAGTCTCCGCCAAGAAACGCATCGGCCTCGACAAGCTGGAAGAACTGATCCTCTTGCAAGCCGAAGTGCTCGATCTCAAGGCCAATCCCGACCGCACGGCGGAAGGGGCCATCATCGAGGCCAAGCTCGACCGCGGCCGCGGCCCGGTGGCCACCGCCCTGGTGCAGCGCGGCACGCTGAAGCTCGGCGACATCGTGGTGGCGGGCTCCGAATGGGGCCGCGTGCGCCTGTTGCAGAACGACCGCAACGAAACCGTGCCCAGCGCCGGCCCCGCCGTGCCGGTGGAGATTCTCGGCCTTTCCGGCGCGCCGGAAGCGGGCGACGAATTCGTGGTGGTGGATTCGGAGGCGCGCGCCCGCGACGTCACCGAATACCGCGCCCGCAAGCGCCGCGAAGCGCGCCAGGCCACCTCCTCGCGCCAGACCCTGGATCAGCTGCTTAAGACTCGCGCCGCGGGCGAGAAGAAACTCCTGCCGCTGGTGATCAAGGCCGACGTGCAAGGCTCGGCCGAAGCCATCCAGGGCGCTCTCGCCAAGCTCGGCACCGACGAAGTGGGTGCCCAGGTGCTGCAATCGGGGGTGGGCGGCATCACCGAGAGCGATGTCATCCTCGCCCACGCCTCGGGTGCAGCGATCATCGGCTTCAACGTACGCGCCGACAAACAGGCGCGCGAGCGCGCCAAGCGCGACGGCGTCGAAATCCGCTACTACGCCATCATCTACAACGTGGTGGACGACGTCAAAGCGGCGCTGTCCGGCATGCTGGCGCCCGAAACGCGCGAGAAATTCCTCGGCAACGCCGAAATCCTGGAGGTCTTCACCATCTCCAAGGTGGGCAAGGTGGCGGGCTGCCGCGTCAGCGAAGGGGTGGTACGGCGGGGCGCCAAGGTGCGCCTGATCCGCGATCATGTGGTGATCCACGAAGGCGAACTTTCCACCCTCAAGCGCTTCAAGGACGAAGTGCGCGAGGTGCAGAACGGCCAGGAATGCGGCATGGCCTTCGCCAATTACCAGGACATCCAGAAGGGCGACGTCATCGAAGCCTTCGAAGTGGAAACCATCCAGCGCGCGCTGTAGCCCTCCTCACGCCTTCATCCTTCGGCAAGCCCGGGCCGCGAGGGTGTGCGAAATACCCTTATGCCGGGCTTATCGAAGCATGAGGGTATGGAAATATCGGCATGTCTGATCCTTCCGGTTCCATCCCGCGCCGTCCGCCGACCACGGCGGAGCTGAACGCCATCCAGGGGGCGCTGCGCGCCGGCAATATGCCGCTTGCCCTCGCGCTGGCTGGCCGCGCCGCGGCGCAAGGGGCCGAGCACGCGCCCCTCTTGACGCTGGCCGCCCATGACAGCCTGAACCGCGGCCGCTTGGAACAGGCACTGGCCTATGCCGCGCGGGCGCGGGTGCTGGCGCCGCACGATGCGGAGGTCCTGCACGTTTCGGGCCTGACCTTGAGCGCCGCAGGGCGCCTCAAGGAAGCGCTTGCCGCTTTCGATGCGGCGCTGCGCCGGGCACCCGGCAGCGCCAATCTGCATTACGGCAAGGGCTGCGTTTACGAGAAGAGCGGCGACAACGCCCGTGCGCGAGCCTGTTTCGAGCGCGCCGTGGCGCTCGAACCGGCGCATGGCATGGCACTGTCGCGGCTGGCCGGCCTTGCCATAGAGCGCGGCGACGTGGCCGCGGCGCGGGCTTACGGCGAACACGCGCTGCGCTTGATACCGGGCGAACCGGCCTCTCTCCTGGCTTTGGCCTTTGCCGATGTCGAGGACAAGAAGTTTTCCGACGCCCTCACCCGGCTCACGCCCCTGATCGCAAGCTGGCGGGGCGTCAACCGGGCCATCGCCCAGGGGCTTTGCGGCGATGCGCTGGACGGGCTCGGCCGCCGCCGCGAAGCTTTCCAGGCCTATACCGCCGGCAACGACACCATGCGGGCGCTTAATCGCGCGTTCTATGAGGTGCCCGGACAGCCCGGCGCCTGCGATCTGGTCGAGGAGCTGGTGCGCTATTTCCGCGACGCCCCCGCCGAGGCCTGGCGCGCCCGCAAGAGCGGCACGGCCGGACGCACCCATGTCTTCCTGGTGGGGTTTCCCCGTTCGGGCACGACCTTGCTGGAACAGGTGCTGGCGGCGCATCCCGATGTCGAAAGCATGGAAGAGCGGCTCTGCTTCACCGAGGCCGAAGACGAATTCCTCAGCCCGCAAGGCCTCGACCGGCTGGCGTCGCTGTCCGGCGAAGAGCTCGAGCCCTGGCGCGAGAATTATTGGCGGCATGTGGCGGAGAACGGCGCCATGCCTTCGCGCCAGGTTTTCATCGACAAGCTGCCGCTCAATTCCGTCCTGCTCTGCCTAATCGCCAAGCTTTTCCCCGACGCCAAAATCCTCTTCGCCTTGCGCGATCCGGCGGACGTGGTGTGGAGCTGCTTCCGTCGCCGTTTCGGCATGTCGGCCCAGATGTACGAACTGCTCGGTCTCCGGCAGGCGGCACGCTACTACGATGCGGTGATGACCCTTGCCGCGCTTTATCGCGACAAGCTCGGCCTTCCCATCCACGATGTCGTCTATGAAAAGATGGTCGCGGATTTCGCAGGCGAAACCGACAAGGTCTGCGCTTTTCTCGGCCTCGACCGGCATGAGGCCATGGCCGGTTTCGCCGCCGTGAGCCGCCAGCGTTCGCCGAATACGCCCAGCGGCACGCAGGTTTCCCGCGGCCTTTACCGCACGGCGGTGGGCCAGTGGCGGGCCTATGGCGCCGAACTCGAACCCGTCCTGCCGCTTCTGGCGCCCTGGCGCCTGCGTTTCGGCTATCAGGAAGAAAGCCATGCCCCGCAGCCGTAATTCTGTCCGTACCGGCCCCACCCAGCGCCAGCTTCGCGTCGGCGAGATGCTGCGCCACGCGCTGTCGGAGATTCTGCTGCGCGGCGACATCCGCGACCCCGATCTTGCCGGCGTCTCGGTGACCATCACCCAGGTCAAGCCCTCGGGCGACATGCGCCACGCCACCGTCTATTGCGAGCCTTTGGGCGGCAAGGGCGGCGACAAGGTGATTGCGGCGCTGAACCGCAACAAGGCCTATCTGCGCGGCGAAATGGGGCGCACCATCGCCCTCAAATTCACCCCCGAGCTGCGTTTCGTGGAAGACACTTCTTTTGCCGAAGCCGAGAAGATCGAAAACATCTTGAAATCGCCGCGGGTGCAGCAGGATTTGAAGAAAAGCGACGATGAGCCGTAAGAAGAAAGGCAACCCGGTGCATGGCTGGGTGGTGATCGACAAGCCCGAAGGCGTCACCTCCACCCAGGCGGTCGGCATCGTCAAACGCGTCTTCGACGCCCGGAAGGCGGGGCATGCCGGGACCCTCGATCCCATGGCGACGGGCGTCCTGGCCATCGCGCTGGGCGAAGCCACCAAGACCGTGCCCTACGCCATGGACGCCGAGAAGACCTATGTCTTCACCGCCCGCTGGGGCGAGGGGCGCGATTCCGACGATGCCGAAGGCCGGGTGACGGGCAGCTCTGCCAAACGGCCCGGCCGGGAAGAGATTGAGACGCTTTTGCCGCAGTTCACCGGACTGCTGACCCAAACCCCGCCCGCTTACTCGGCGGTCAAGGTGGAAGGGGAGCGGGCCTACGACCTGGCTCGTGAGGGGGAGGTGGTGGAACTCGAACCCCGAACAGTGTTCGTGCGCCAGGTGCGGCTGCTGGAGACGCCCGATGCGGACCATGCCGTGTTCGAAATGCATTGCGGCAAAGGCACTTACGTCCGAGCCTGGGTCCGCGATTTGGGCCTGGCCCTGGGCTCGCTGGGCCATGTCTCGGCGCTGCGGCGCACCCGGGTGGGAAGCTTTTGCGTCGAAACCGCCACCCCCCTGGAAACCCTCAAGGGTTTTATGCATAGTCCCGCCGCTTTTGAGCACTTGAGGCCACTCTCGACCGCGCTGGACGGCATCCCGGCGCTGGCCGTGACGGGCCCGGATGCGGTTCGCCTGCGAAGCGGCAATCCGATTCTGATCCGGCCGAACCAGTTCGCGCGGATAACGGAGAGTCATTCCGGCGACGATCTTCAGGGGCTCAGGGTCTTCTGCTCGACGGGCGAAGGCGAAGCGGTGGCGCTTGCCACCTTCGCCGCCGGCGAGCTGAGACCGTTCCGTGTCTTCAACTTTGGAACTGGATGACCGTATGACCGTCAAGAACGAACGCAAGCAAGGCATCATCGATCAATACGCGACCAAGCCGGGCGACACCGGCTCGCCGGAAGTGCAGGTGGCCGTGCTCTCCGAGCGCATCGCCCACCTGACCGAGCACTTCAAGACGCACGCCAAGGACAACCACTCGCGCCGCGGCCTGATCAGGATGGTGTCGCAGCGCCGGCGGCTGCTCGATTATCTCAAGGCCTCCGACGTCAAGCGTTACGACGGGCTGATCGCCCGTTTGGGATTGAGGCGCTGATCGCCTCCACCCCTCTGTTGTCGAAGTTTTTTCAACGCGCGCGACGGCCAACGTGGCGCGCGAAACCCACTTCTTGAGGAAATGCTCAAGGAAAAGCCGCGGGGCAATCCGGCTTCGCGGGAACGAAGGAAAGCATGCAAATGTTCAAAATCACACGCGAGGAAATCGAATGGGGCGGGCGCAAGCTCACGCTTGAAACCGGCCGCATGGCCCGTCAGGCCGACGGTGCCGTGTTGGCCACCTACGGGGAAACCATGCTGCTGGCGACCGTGGTCGGCGCGCATTCCCCCAGGCCCGGGGTCGATTTCTTCCCCCTCACCGTCAACTACCAGGAAAAATACTTCGCCGCCGGCAAGATTCCGGGCGGCTACTTCAAGCGCGAAGGCCGTCCCACCGAACGCGAGACGCTGACCTCGCGGCTGATCGACCGCCCCATCCGTCCCTTGTTCGCCGACGGCTACAAGAACGAGACCCAGGTCGTCGTCACCGTGCTGTCCCACGATCTCGAGAACGATCCCGACATCGTGGCGCTGGTGGCGACCTCGGCGGCGCTGACCGTCTCCGGCATTCCCTTCATGGGCCCGATCGGCGCGGCGCGCGTCGGCTTCATCGAAGGCGAATACGTGCTCAACCCCGAAATCGACTCGATGCCCAATTCCAAGCTCGATCTGGTGGTGGCGGGCACCCATGACGCGGTCTTGATGGTGGAATCCGAGGCCCAGGAACTCTCCGA
>Ga0187810_10000518_pt1 | contig 14721 bp, 10 predicted proteins | sample NC_wetland_sal_i_9_FD_132963 | JGI IMG/M metagenome (GOLD analysis project Ga0187810, IMG submission 132963) | Wetland sediment microbial communities from Neuse River Estuary, North Carolina, USA - ASW_5 | ecosystem: Environmental > Aquatic > Freshwater > Wetlands > Sediment | place: USA: North...
ACATGGGCTTAACGGCACCCGTTTTTGACAGACAAGAACAGCATTCAATCACGCTGCTTTGGATTCAGGCTCGACAATCCAGCGTTTCGCCTCGGCATTGTCGCCATTTGGAAACACGCGCACGGGATGATGGAAAAACGGCGCGAACATGCGCGCGGCTTCCGCAATCCACGATCTGTCAGTCACCACCGCCACACGGCCCCATTCACCCCAATGGCCGACAAGAAGTTTCGTGTCTTCCCACATCGCGCCCGGGGCGAAGCTTTTGAAATCGACGCCCAAGCGGCAAAAGATGCGCAGATGCCTATGCTTCTTCATCTTCTCAAGCGCGGCAGGCACCAGCACTCTGCGGTAATCATCGGCCGTGATATCGCCCTTACCGGCGACCGCCAACACGTCGTCGGGAAAGTCTGTCAAGATTTCGATCATGAGCTTCTCCTTTCGTCCGCGTAGGACCTGTCTGCCAGAGAAGAGTATCAGGACGACGCTCCCGCGGTGATGACCGTAACGCCACGACGGTTCTTCGCCCAGCATTCTTCCGTCGACTCTGAGCAGATGGGACGTTCCTTGCCGTACGAAATGGTGTCGAGCCGGCCCGCCGAAACACCCAGGCTGACAAGATATTCCTTCACAGTGTTGGCGCGGCGGGCACCGAGCGCGAGGTTATATTCACGCGTGCCGCGCTCGTCGCAATTTCCCTGGATCGTGACGCCGACCGACCGATACTTGTTCAGCCATGCCGCCTGCCGCTGAAGCAACGACTTATCGGCATCGTGCAGATCATAGCGGTCGTAGTCAAAGTGAACCGTATCGCCGACGTTCACTTGGAAGTCTTTTTCGCTGCCCGGTGTTATGGCCGACTGCACGTGAGCAGGCGCCGAAGGCGGCGACGGCGTGGCCGCCACAGGCGCCGGTTTCGACGCGCATGAGGCGAGAAGAAGGAGAACGCAGACGCTCGCCAATTGTCCGTACTTCCGGAAATCGCACATTCCTGGATTCCTGTGTGACAGGGCACCGACACCATTGCCGCCGAAACCGCGCGAATGTCTCCATTCATACGCGATCTGCGACCTCCATCCAGTGCTTTTCGATGGAACTGAGCCCTAGTTGACGCGGTTATTATGCCCTCGATGTGCCAACGCATGCTCTGACTATAGTCAGACCAGCCGAGCTGAATTTGCACCTAAACTACCCATGACTTCATTCGTCCGGAGTTGTATCAACTCCGAAATGCCGAGAACGTCGAAATCCTCTGCGAAGGCACGGCTGCCCGAAATCCGGGCCCGACTGTTCGACCGTCAACGGGACCCGCCGTCTCGGATCGAGAACCTGTTGACTCAAAAGCAGCAGACGGAATTTCGCAACATCGCCACCGTGCTCGATTACCGGCGCGGCGGGATCACGATATTCTCCGAAGGCGAAGACGCCCATTTTGTCTATTCGGTTGTTGCGGGGATCGTCCGAATTAATCGCCACTCGGATGGCGGAAGACGGCAGGTTTTGGCTTTCATGCTTCCCGGCGACATCTTTGGCCTGCCCGACTCCGGCATCTATGTGAACTCGGCGGAAGCGGCCTGTCCGGCGACGCTCTGCCGCGTTCCGTGGATTAAACTGCGCGAACTGATGCTGCGCCAACCCTCGATGCAGCTGAATATGCTGATCAAGGTCGCCCACGATCTTCGGGAAGCGCAGCGGCGCATCATGATTCTCGGCCAGCAGAACACCTGCCAGCGCCTGGCGTCGTTTCTGCTCGATTTCATCCAGCATCAGTCGTTTTTCGATATCGAAAGCGGGCGGCTGACGTTGCCGCTCACGCGCTTCGATATCGCGGATTATCTGGGCACGGCACCGGAAACCGTTGCCCGGGGATTCCTGCGGCTGGAACGTGACGGTTTGGTCCGCCGTGCGGCCTCGCGCGTCATCGAAATTCGCGATCTAACCGGCTTGCATGAGCTTCAAGGACAAAGGCGGCGAAGTGACAACTAGGCTCGCCGACCCCGGTATGTAACGACGCGCCAAGTGTGACTGGACGGACTTGTCCCAACTCGTACGCAGAAAGTGCCATGGATCAGAATTCGGCTGAAGCAAAACCCATCGGACTGACGGCGTTGTCACTCCTGGCCGTCGGGGTTGGCGTCATTACGGGTTTCGGCGCGATCTTCTTCCGTGGGCTGATCGGCCTGATCCACAATATATTCTATTTTGGTCATTTCTCCTTTGCATACAACGCCAATCTCTACACGCCGCCCAGCCCGTGGGGGATCGGAATCATTCTCGTTCCCGTAATCGGCGGGATGGGAGTCGTTTTCCTGGTATCGAAGTTCGCGCCAGAGGCGCGCGGGCATGGCGTGCCCGAGGTGATGGATGCCATCTTCTATCGGGACGGCAAGATTCGCCCCGTCGTCGCGCTGGTGAAATCGCTGGCGTCCGCACTCGCCATCGGAACCGGCGCCGCCGTAGGCCGCGAAGGCCCGATCATACAGATCGGCGCATCTCTGGGCTCCACAATCGGACAGATCATCCGGATGGGTATGTGGCAGCGCATTACGCTGGTGGCAGCGGGCGCCGGCGCCGGAATCGCAGCAACATTCAACACGCCCATCGGCGGCGTGATGTTTGCCATCGAGCTGATGATGCCGGAGGTCAGCGTCCGCACTTTCCTGCCCGTCGCGCTGGCCACCGGCACCGCAACCTATCTTTCGCGATTGTTCCTCGGCTTGCGCCCGGCATTCGACGTGCCGTCGAAGTTGTTTCCGTCGCAACAGCACGTCTCCGTTGAAACGCTTTTGCTTTACGTCGTTCTGGGAGCATTGGCGGGCGTGGCATCTACAGCGTTCATCCGTGGCCTGCACGCAGCCGAAGGACAATTTGCACGCATCCGCAACCCATACCTGAGGCACGCCATCGGCATGCTGGGTGTCGGACTCACGATGTACGCTTTGCTTCTCGGATCGGGCCATTACCACATCGACGGCGTGGGTTACTCCACGATCCAGGACATCCTGCTCGGAGGAATGGTTGCCGCTCCGCTGATGATCGGCCTGTTCGTGTGCAAGCTGGCGGCAACATCCGTGAGCCTTGGCTCCGGATCGTCGGGCGGAATCTTCTCGCCATCTTTGTTCATGGGCGCGACGTTGGGCGGCGCGTTCGGCGCCCTGGCGAATATGATCGTGCCCTCGCCCGATATCACGGTGGCGGCGTTCGCCATGGTCGGAATGGCGGCCATGGTGGGCGGCGGAACGGGTGCCGCAATGACGGCCGTGACGATGATCTTCGAGATGACGCGTGATTACGACATTGTCATGCCGATGATCGTCGCGGTCGCAGTCAGCATCGGCGTGCGCCGTGTCCTCAGCGCGGAGAACATCTATACGATCAAGCTCGTCGCGCGGCGGCACTTCATTCCCAAGGCGATGCACGCCAATATGTTCCTGATCCGTCTGGCCGGCGACGTGATGGAGAAGGATTTTGTGCTCCTGCCGCGCGATATGGATTTCGATGCGGTCCTGCAGCGCCCGGAACGGGACAGCGTATTCAGTCATATTGTCGTTACGGACGGCGAGAAGATCGTCGGCACGTTGCGCGTGAACACCTCGCTTCGCCGCGGTCTCGAGGGCGGTTACACGGGAGCGACGTTGGGCGACGTTGCGAGTCCCGCGTTCACAATAGCCCATGACGACGACATCATGTTCAGCGTTATTCACCGCTTCTGGCGCCGGCAGGGCTCCATGATCGTCGTGGTTCGCGGCAGGGGCGTTCCACACGCCTCGAACGTGGTCGGGGTCATCACCAAAGAGCACATCGCGGACTCCGTCGCCGAGAGCGTTCGTCCTTATGCGGAATCCAGGATGTCCGGCTGAGTTCGGATCGAAGGCCCGGACCCCGCTCAACCAAATGGCCCCGTCCGGCCTCTGGCGTGTGGAGGCTCACAGCGCGTTCCACAGGCCCTGTTCCCAAGTGCGGCTGAGTTGGTTTGCGGAGAGTGTGAGGCCCACGAGCGAGTAGGTCTGCGGGAAATTGCCCCACAACTCCCCCGTCTTTGGATCGATGTCTTCCGACAGGAGCCCGGCGTTGTTGCGGCGTGCGAGCAGGTTGACGAACAAGTCGCGTGCTTCGCCCTGGCGGCCGACAGCCGAAAGCGCATCGATATACCAGAAGGTGCACACCAAGAATGCGGTCTCCGGCACGCCAAAATCGTCGGCCTCGTTGTAGCGGAGCAGAAGGCCGTTCCGCATCAAACGGGTCTCGATGATCTTCAAAGTGCGCAGGAACCGTTCATCCGTAGCCGACAACAGGCCCAGCCTTGGAAGGAGCAGAACGGAGGCGTCGGCGACTTCGGCATCGAGAGCACCAGAGATCCATCCTTCTCGGGTAATCGCGCGCTCCAGGATTTTCGCCCCCAGCGCCTTGGCTCCCTCCCCCCAATGCGCCGACTCCTGTGCTTGTCCCACTCTTTGAGAAATTGTCGACAACTGGCGCACCGCCGCCCAACACATCGTTGCAGAGTATGTGAACACGCTGCTGCGGCCCCTGTATTCCCAGAGCCCGGCATCGGGCTGCAACGCGCTCTGCAAAGCCGTCTCTCCCAGCGGGCTCAGCCGGCGGTAGAGGTCGAGACCGCCGAGCGAAGGAATGCGCGAGTCCCAAAATATCTGCGCCGCGGACAACACGACGGAACCATAGACGTCGTTCTGCCGCTGCCCGGCCGCCGCATTTCCGATGCGGACAGGCGCCATTCCCCGATAACCGGCGAGCGCGGGTGCGTTGCGTTCCTGCAAGTCGGCCCGCCAACTGATCGGGTAAACCGGATTCAGTTGATCGACGGGCTCGCGGACCACTGCATCCGCGAGGAAGCGTACATAATTTTCCATGGTGCGCGTTGCATCCAACCGGTTCAGCGCATTGACGGTGAAATATGAGTCGCGCAGCCAGCAATAGCGATAATCCCAGTTCCGCCCGGAATTTGGCGCTTCGGGAATGGACGTCGTTAGCGCCGCGACAATCCCCCCCGTTTCCTCGTAGCTGCACAATTTAAGCGTAATCGCCGCACGGATGACCGCCTCTTGCCATTCAAACGGGATCGCGAGGCTGCGCGACCAATCCGTCCAGTAGGATTCGGTCTCGTGCAGAAAGCGCTTTGCCAGTCCGTCGGGGGCCTCCGTGATCGTCTCATCCGAGCCGATGAACAGATTGACCGGCCGGCTCAACAAAAACTGAGCTTCGTCCAGAAAATAGGTCGGTCCGATATCGGCGGTGACCCGCAACACGTTGGAACCGCCGATGAAGCGCGCATGGTTGCTGCCGATACTGATCTGCGGAGCAACCGCGCCGTAAGCGAACGTGGGACGTACGCGCAGCGTGATCCGCGGCTGTCCCTTGATCGGCTCGATCCTGCGGACCAGCATGGGCGGGTGAAAGCTGCGTCCGAACTGGCGGAAGCGCGGCGCAAAATCGAGGATGCGGAGTTTATTGCCCGCCCCGGTGGTGATGATCGTTTCGAGAATTGCGGTGTTGCGAACGTAGGACTGGCGCGTTTCCTTCCTGGCCTCCACCACGACATCCATGAAACCGCCGGACGGATCGTCGCCGTTGACCAGGGCGTTGAACACGGGGTCGGCGTCCAGCCGCGGAAAACAGAACCAGACATGGCGCGCATTCCCATCGACCAGGCTGGCGACCGCGCAATTTCCGATAGGGGCCAAATCGAGCTGCGACATCGACATCCTCACGATGGTTCGGCGGAGCGGAATTCCCGGAGCCATTGACGCACATTTGACGGTGCCCCGCCAAAGACTTCATTCACGTGCAACGCCAATCCGCCCATCTCCCGAGCCGCCCGAAATCCGTCTTCGTCGGTCACGTCGTCACCCACAAAGACAGGTGCACGGCCAAGAAACGGCGCTTGCTTCATGAATTCCCGCACCGCCGCCCCCTTCGTCACCCCCCGCTGGCGGATCTCGTAGGCCATGCGTGCCGACAGAACTTCGAATGCCGACGAACCTGCGATGAGAGCTTCGAGAAGCTTAAGCACGTCACGTTCGCGGTCCGGCGCGCGCCGGAAATGTATGGCGATGCTATACGGCTTGCATTCCACAATGACGTCTAGCCAGTTCTGCGTGGCGGCAAGAACCTGCTTTCGCCAAGTGTCCGGCACAGCGCAGCATGGCCCTTGGATTTTGATCTCCCCATCGGGCAAGCGGACGACCGCACCGTGCTCAGCCGCGCAGGGCAGCTTCAGATACGACATCAATTCGTCGATCTTGGGAAGCGTGCGTCCGCTCACGATCGCCAACGCACCGCCCAACCAGCTCCGTGCTGCCGTTAGACTGCCGGCAAGTGTGTCTGGAACGACCACGGACTCTGGAGTCGGCGCGAGGTCGATCAGTGTGCCGTCAATATCAAGGAAGAGCGCCCAGTCCTGACGCGGCGCCGGAGCGCTGAACGCCCGCTTGTTGCGTTTTGCGTCGGCCATGTGGCCAGTCTCCACAGTCGTCGAGCAACGTCAATGAAATCTGTGGTGCCGGTGACATATCTTGTCGCCCCCTCGATAGGCCGGTCCCCGCTACGATGCGGCTGTAACACCACAAGCGAGGGTGCCGTTGAGCTGCCGATCTGGGTGTCCCGTTACGACCGGCCTCCTCCTCACGGCAGTACCGGTTCCAAGCCGCCGATCGCTCGCCTCGGTCTGACCGGAAACGACCTATCGGCGCTCTGCATCCAGGCAGCGCTTACGCAACAGCAAGTTGGTAGCGACAAGCCCGGGCTCTACTCGGGTCCCGGCCCCGCACCATCGGCCGTAGAACTCGATTTGAACCGTGGTTCCGCAATTTGGGTAGTTTCCGAAGGTATTGGCCCGGAAGGCCCTGGCGCTATGCTCGCGGGGTTTTCGGCAAAACCCGAGAGTTACGTGGCCGTTCGATGTTTACTGTCGAAACTGATGCCGGGCGATGTGGGAATGCCGTTGCGTTGTAGAACGGCTATTCTGCCAAGCACGAAACCTGCGGCAACGCAGAGAAGGTGTCGACTATGGATCACGAAACAACTCCGCACACAAACCCCGCCCCCAAGTCGGGATCGAAACCCGATCCGAAAGACGACCTAAAAAGTCTCCCCCTCGCGGAGGTCGAGAAAAAACTGGAGTCGTCTCCAAACGGCCTCACAGAGGCCGAGGCGCAAAAGCGGCTGGCCCAATACGGGGCCAACGAGTTCGAAGAAAAGAAGACCAATCCGTTCCTGAAATTCCTCTCATACTTCTGGGGTCCGATCCCGTGGATGATCGAGATAGCGGTCGTTCTGTCGGGTGTGGTCGGGCATTGGCCGGACTTTTTCATCATCTTGTTGTTGCTGATTGCCAATGGCGTGGTCGGGTTCTGGGAAGAACGCGAGGCGGGCAACGCCATCGCGGCCCTGAAAGCCAAACTGGCGACCAAGGCGCGCGTACTGCGCGACGGCAAATGGATCAATCCGGCGGCGCGCGAGCTGGTGCCGGGCGATGTCATCCGGTTGCGCTTGGGCGACATTGTGCCGGCAGACGCACGCCTGTTGAACGGCGACCCCGTGGAGGTGGATCAGTCTGCGCTGACGGGCGAATCTCTGCCCGCCACCCGCAAATCCGGCGAGGCCGTGTTCTCCGGCTCGATCGTTCGCCAAGGCGAGATCGGCGCGCTGGTTTATGCCACGGGCGCGAACACCTATTTCGGCAAGACGGCGCAATTGGTGCAGCAGGCGCACACCGTCAGCCATTTCCAGCGTGCCGTGCTGAAAATCGGCAATTACCTGATCGTTCTCGCAGTCGTTCTGGTAGCGGTGATCATTGCCGTCGCGATTTTCCGCGGTGACCCGATCCTGACGACGCTGCAATTCGCCCTGGTGCTCACCGTGGCCGCGATTCCCGTGGCGATGCCGACGGTACTGTCGGTCACGATGGCGGTCGGCGCGCGCCTGCTCGCCAAGAAACAGGCGATCGTGAGCAAGCTGGTGGCCATCGAGGAACTGGCCGGTGTGGACATCCTCTGCGCGGACAAGACCGGGACGTTGACCCAAAACAAACTGACCCTTGGCGATCCCTTCTGCGTCAACGCCGTTCCCGCCGATCAGGTCATCCTGGCTGCCGCGCTGGCGTCCCGCGACGACAACAACGACACCATCGATCTGGCCGTTCTGGGCGGATTGAAAGACAAACAGGCGTTGAAACCCTACTCTGTTGGTCACTTCCTGCCGTTCGACGCGGTGAAAAAGCGCACGGAGGCGGCCGTCAACGGGCCGGACGGAAAGGAGTTCAAGGTTTCGAAAGGCGCGCCGCAGGTCATCATGGCGCTGTCGTCGAACGCCGCAGAGGTGAAATCCGCCGTCGACAAGGCGGTTGACGACTTTGCGGCGCGCGGCTTCCGTTCGCTGGGCGTGGCACGCGCCGAGGCCGACGGGAAATGGCAGTTCCTCGGAGTGCTTCCCCTGTTCGATCCACCGCGGGAGGACGCCAAGACCACCATCGCGACCGCGCTTGAGATGGGCGTGAAGATCAAGATGGTGACGGGCGATGCACTGGCCATTGCGCGCGAAACCGCCAAGAAACTGGGGATGGGCGAGAACATTCTCGATGCCGCCAGCCTGGGCGACGTCAAACGGCAGGAGAGCCCGGACGTTGCCGCGTCCATCGAAAAGGCGGATGGCTTCGCCCAAGTGTTCCCCGAGCACAAGTTCCACATCGTCGATGTCCTGCAAAAGCACGGCCACATCGTCGGCATGACGGGTGATGGCGTGAACGACGCGCCCGCGCTAAAAAAGGCCGACTGCGGCATTGCCGTGTCCGGCGCGACGGATGCGGCTCGCGCTGCTTCGGCTATCGTGCTGCTGACGCCCGGCCTGTCGGTGATCATCGACGCGATCAAGGAGAGCCGCCGCATTTTCCAGCGGATGAACAGCTACGCGATCTATCGCATTGCCGAGACGTTGCGCGTGTTGTTGTTCATGACGCTGGCGATTTTGATCTTCAACTTCTACCCGTTGACGGCGGTGATGATCGTAATGCTGGCGCTGCTCAACGACGGCGCCATTCTGTCCATTGCCTATGACAACGTGCATTACAAGAATCAGCCCGAGGCCTGGAACATGCGCCTCGTGCTGGGTATCGCCACCGTGCTGGGCGTGGTCGGACCCGTGGCCGCGTTTGGCCTGTTCTTCCTTGGCGACCGGGTTTTTCACCTCGACCGCAGTCATCTGCAGCCGATGATGTATCTGATGCTCTCGGTGGCCGGACATCTGACGATCTTCATGACGCGCACGCGCGGCCCGTTCTGGTCCATCCGCCCCGCGCGCATTCTCTGGGTCGCCGTGCTCGGCACGCAAATCCTGGCGACGTTTATCGCGGTCTACGGGTTCCTGATGACGCCGCTCGGCTGGGGCTGGGCATTGTTCGTCTGGGGCTATGCGCTGGTGTGGTTCCTCGTCAGCGACCGCGTAAAGCTGCTGGCGTATCGGATTTTCGATCCCGTCAAAGCGAAGACCCCGGGCGACTTAACGCCGCAAATCGCGAAACGAGCCTACGAGCTCTACGAGAAGAGAGGCCGCCAACCCGGTCGATCCCTCCAGGACTGGCGCCAAGCGGAACGGGAGATTCGCAAAGATGGGCCCCCCAAATAGGCTGCGAAAATCGACGCGTTCAAAACCGCGGGAAGGAGGCAAGGTCGATCTCAAGAAGTGGCCGACGAAAGTCGATCCCGTCTACAACTCGAAAGATCGATACGGGGAGCTTCCGGAGGATGACCAGAGCCCCTGAAGTTCCGCCAAAAATGAGCAGAGTCCGTGGCCTTGTGATCCGCCCCCAAACCTTGGACCACGTGAGCTACAGAATTCCGGCTTCGCCGGGGGCTGAGCGGTGACGCCGCCATCCGATGACGCTCTATTGGCACTTTGCCGCCGATCGCACTGTGCGGTCGCACCTCGTTGTAGTCTCCGCGCCAAGCCCAACGAAGGCTCGTCTGCCGTTCTGTCCGAATGCGATCGAGCGACGGTTCTGCCGCATCGAGGATTTCCGGCGCATCGGCCTTTATGGTTAGCGCGCAACGCGCGCGGGCACTTTTGCGCACGCCGCTCAGAGAGTCGCCAGCGGCGTGAAGGTGAGCGTGATCGCATCGTGATAGACGCCGGCGCGCTTTCCCGTCGCGGGCTCGGTGGTGATCGCCAAAGGCAGTTGGGCGCCGCCCACGCCGCTGCGCAAGTAACGCGTGGTCGAGAAAGCCGACACAGCACCGCCGTTGAACGTCATCGTATAGGCGATCTGCGCATCCGGCACATTTGCCGCTCCGGCCGGAGCGTTGACCAGCTTCATGCGCTGGGCGTTGGCCGAGGCGATCGAAAGCGCATATGGGCCTGTGCTATACACGTTGACCATCACCGTGTGCGTCGCCGTCGAGAAATCTTCGAAGTCCAGCGTACCGGCCGGGCCGCTGCCAGCGAGACTTGCGGTCAGCGTGCTGGGGACATCGACGGTGATTTGCAGCACCCCCTGTTTCTGATCCGTGCCCCCATTGCTGTCGCATTGGAACTGCACATCGAGGCTCTCCCCGTATTCGCCTGCGGCGACGTCTTGCCCCCCGGCAATGACCAGCTGGACTCCCGGTACGGACTCGGCCTTTTTGGAACCGGGTTCTTTGAAGGTGTAATTGAAGCTGTTGCTTGCATTGAGCAGTGCGCCCCGAGGCACGGCCACGGATCTGCCCGATTCCTGGATCGCGTAGACCGGCCCGTTCGAACCGATCCGCAAGGTGCCGGCGGGTTCCTGATCCATGAATTGCACGCTGACGTTTTTAGGGCTGCCCCCGTGGCTCTCCGCCGTAAGCGTCACCGGCAGGACGATCTGGCCGCTTCCGGCCTGGGCACCAAGCGGATCGTATTCTGTGTTGATCTGGCTCGCGGTGAAATCTGCGCATGCGGCGCTGGCCGGACCCGACGCCGCCATCGCCATCATCGGGGCCAGTACGAGTGCGAGCACGAGGCCGGGACGCATCATTTCGCCTCCTCTGCCGACGGTTTCAAGTCGCCGACATTCACCAGACTGGTTGATCCCTTCACGACATTGATCTCAAAGCTTACGGCCGGCGTGGTCGGCATTTCAATGCGCCAGCGGCCGGGCCGCAGCCCTTGCGCGCTGAAACGGCCGTCACGCGAGGTGAACAACGTCACCGTCTTGCCGTCCGGTGCGAGTTCGACGGCGCGCCCCGCCAGGAGCGGGATCGGTTCGCCGCTGCGATCCAGCAAGCGGCCCCAGACCATCAGCGAATAATCGGATCCCACCTGGATGGCATAGCCGGATTTGTACGGCGGGATGGCGCGGAACGAGCCGGAGCCGATGTCATAGCCCGCAGGCGCGGCGGGAACGTCGTAGGTGACGGTCCGAAGCGAATGCGAGCCCATGTCGCTCAACACGGCCGGCCCGAGCGCGTCGGAGTTCGCCAGATCGCCTTCCGGGCTCGGCTCAACCACGACCCTGGCACTGTCCAGCGACGGATGCGTCTTGAACAGGGCGAAGCTGTCGAAGATCGGACGGCCGACGCCGACCGTATCGCCTGCAAGGGCGACGGAGGTTCCGGCACGCAGCGAGCTGCGCACATCGGTCACGCCGACGCCATGCATGTCGTAGCCGACGGTCTGGGCGGCGCCCAACTGCGCGCGGTTCGCCGCGTAGTCGGCCGACCCGTTGAAGTTGACCGAGCCGGGAACGTCTTCCAGATCGCCGGAGACGCTCCAGGCGTCCGTGCCGCGGCCCTGCGAATTCTGATAGCTCAGACGGCGCATGTTGGTCTGCGACTCGAAATCGGCGCGGATGTTGCTGCGGTCGTTGAAGCGGTAGGTCAGCTGGAGCCCGGCCGAGACACCGCGCTGGAAGCCGCCGCTGGCGTATTGCACGCTCAAATTGACGTTGAAGTCGTTGGTGAACCCGTAACCGATGCTTCCGCGGATCGAACCGACATCCTCGCCGCCCGCAAAGGCCTTCGCGTAGCGCCCGTCGATTTGGCCGTAGGTGTATTCCCCGAACGAGCGGCTGTAGGTCGCGGCGGCCTCGAAGCGATAGGGGTTGTTCGGCTGGTATTTGGTCGGATCAAGGACGGGCACGTTGTCGGATTGGTTAACGATCGAGAAGTTCTTGCTGCGCATTTCGAACGAAGCGGCGATCGTCTGCGATTGGAAATTGCCCGTGTCCTGGTAAAGACGGTTGAACCCCAGGTTGAGCGCGTAGCCGCTGCCGGCATACTTGTCCGAGCTGCCCGCAAGATCCAAGCCGATGGTGCCGATGGGAGAGCCCCACAAGCCGTTCAGACCGCCCATCTTGACCTTCGAGTCGGCCTGAAAATTCACGCCGGCCGTGAGTGCATCGCTGATGCCGCGGCGGTAGAAGCCGGTGAAGAGCGGCTTGGGATGACGATAGGTGATGCTGGAATCGACCGTATCGGACGCGAAGCCGGCGAAGGCGCCGAACTCCGACAGGCCGGGACGCAGCAACGCGCGATCGAAGAAGATGCTGAAATCCACGTTCTCGACCCCGCCGGCATCGTTGGTGATGACGAGGTGCACGTCGTTGGCGCCTTCGACGAACGGGAAATTGCCCGCGTTGTAGGTGCCCGGATCGAGGCGCACCTGCTGGACGGGCTGACCGTTCACGAAGGTCTGCACCGTGGAGGCTTGGGTCAGCGTGAAGCTGCGGTTGCCGCGCGGGCGTACATTGAGCTGCGGCGCCAGCTGATCGTAGAGGCGCAAGACCGACAGCCCAGCCATGTCGCGGCTGCCCTGGAAACCGTCGCTCTGCACGCGCAGATCGCCGAGCGTCCAGCGTGTCAGCGTGCTTTGGCTATCGTAGACGAGGCGCGTGCCCTGACGCGTGAGCTTGGCGCCGGCCTGGTCGGGCGCGAATTGCGCCTCGCCTTCGACCACGGGCCCGTAGATGCGGGTGGCGCCGTCCAGGAGCACCAGCGGCTGCTGGATGCCCGCGGCGCCGCCGCGCTCCACATAGTCGATGGAACCGCGCATGTTGAGATAAGCGCTGACATTTTGCGGCGCCGCGACGTCGCCGATGATCTGCCGGTCGAGGTCGGCGATCTCCAACTGCTGCAACGGACGGGATTCCGGCGGAATGTCCAGGACCACCTGCAACTGGGATTGGTCGTAACGCGCTTTGATGCCGGTCTTGGCGAAATCGGCGACGGGCATGTCCTTTTGCGCGCCGAGGACGGCGGCCGCGGCAGCGAGGCTCTCCGATTTGAGCAGGGGCTTGAGAAGTTCGAGCACCTGGGCGCTGTCGAGCGTGACGCTCCCGTCCGGGGCAATGGTCGACAACACATCGCCGACGTAGTGGTTGCCATCCTTGACGCTGAGGATGATGTGGATGCTGCGAGCGGGCTTGGCGACCGCCGGCGCGGCCTGAACCAGTCTCGGCCAGCGTTCATTCGGCGCCGCCTGCGCAGCGTTCGCGGGCACCGCGGCGGATGCGGCGCCAGACGCAAACAACAGGAAGCCGACACGCAGCGAAAGCACCATCGTGCCGCATTCACAGCCGCACGCGACACTTACCTTGTGTATCACCCTCCGAATCATCTTGCGCCGACCTCAGGGCTGATCGCCCGCATCGAGGACACGCACCTTCACGGAGCCTTGGGCACTGGGAAGTGCCACCGGGATGACGACCCGGCGCTGCGTGTTGGGGCCGACCAAGCCGAATCCCACGGTCTGCTGGATTTCCTGCGGGGTGAGGGTCTTGTCGAAAATCTGCTTGCCGGAGGCGTCGTCCTCGGTGATCTCGATGGTAGCGCGGCTGAGATAGCCGTAATTGGCGCCGTCGTTGCGCACGACGATTTCCGGCTCCGGCTGCTTCGGCAGCGGCCCTTTGGCGGTCTGGCCCGCCGGCGGTTTGACCTCTTGCAGGACCGGCGTGGCGCCCTGAATCGAAAGCTGGGCCTTTCCGGCCGACGCCCCGACGTTCACCAGGACCTGGAAATTGTAGAGGATCTGGATCGCGGACTGGCCTTCCGGCAACTTCACCGGCAACTGCGCGACGGTGACGTAGTAGTGCTTGCTTTGCGCCAGTTGGGGATCGCCCACCCACTGCACGCGGAAGCTCTGCGTCTGCCCCGGCGGGATCAGCGCCTGCGGCGGATAGACGAGCAGATCGCCGGGGTCTTTGCCCGTGGGCTTGACGCCCTTCTCGTCGAAGTCGAGCGACTGGATGGTGATGCCGATGGGCAGCGGCGCAGTGAACGTATTCTGTACCGCCACGGTCGCCGACATGGCGTGGCCGCTCGGCTTCAGATCGACGATCACCGGCTGCACGGTCATCGCCAACGCCGTGCCGATTGTCATCAAGGCCGCGGCCGCGAATACCGCTGCAATTTTCATGTTACGCATAGAATTCCCCTCGTGTGATTTTTTCTGCTTAGAGGATGGGTTCCATCGTCAGGGTAAAGGTCTCCGAATAGTTGCCGGCCAGCATGCGGTTCGGGTTGGCCAATGGTGTGAACGTCAGCCCGAAATAGGCGATCTCCAGCGACAAGTTCGGTGTGTAGGCGAGGTCTACGCTGTTGAACGGCGTACCCTGCGACGTGTAGCTCAGGGAGAACCCGCCCACCGAGCCGCCGCCCGAATCGTATGGCCCGAAGTTCAATTGATAGAGCCATTGGTGGGAGAAGCCGGCAGGCGGTGCCACGTCCGGAGTGAGACGGAACGCGCCGTTCA
>Ga0187810_10000520_pt1 | contig 14684 bp, 10 predicted proteins | sample NC_wetland_sal_i_9_FD_132963 | JGI IMG/M metagenome (GOLD analysis project Ga0187810, IMG submission 132963) | Wetland sediment microbial communities from Neuse River Estuary, North Carolina, USA - ASW_5 | ecosystem: Environmental > Aquatic > Freshwater > Wetlands > Sediment | place: USA: North...
AGAATGCCATCGAGATCCCCGACGTCCTCGCCGATCAGTTGACGCGCATCGCCGACTCCAAGTCGACCCGTTGACCACCGCACATCCACTTCACACCACGCTCGTTTACAAGTAAACTCACTTGAGGAGGGCTATGTTGCCATCGTTCCAAAGCGCCACGCTCCAGCGCTTGCTTCCAATCATGCTGTTGCTCGCATCCATGAACCTGGCCGCTCAATCCTGGACGCCGCCTCACACTCCCGATGGCCAACCCGACCTCCAGGGCGTCTGGACCAACGCCACCGTCACGCCCTTCCAGCGCCCCGCCCAACTCGGCACGAAACAATTCTTCACCGCCGAAGAAGCCGCCGCTTTCGCGAAACAGCGCGTGGAACAGGGCAACGTGGACAACATCGAAGGCGAACGCAGCGCGTCCGACCTTGCCCGTCGAGCCTACAACAATTTCTGGACCGATCGCGGCACCCACGTCAGCCAGACCATGCGCACCTCGCTTGTAATGGATCCGCCGGATGGACGGATTCCGCCCTTCACGCCCCCCGCGCAAAAGCGCTACGACGCGTTCAAAGCGCAACAGGCGCTGCATCCGGCCGACGGTCCCGAAGACCGCCTCCTCACCGAGCGCTGCATTTTATTCGGTGCCTCCGGCCCGCCCATGCTTCCCGAACCCTACAACAACAACTACGAAATCGTGCAGAGCCGCGGCATGGTGGCCATCGCCGTCGAAATGAATCACGACACCCGCCTCATTCCGCTCGACGGCAGTCCGCACCTGCCTCCACAAATCCATCAATGGGGCGGCGATTCGCGCGGCCACTGGGAAGGCGACACCCTGGTCGTTGACTCCACCAATTTCAAATTCAACAACCAGAGCCGCTTCGGCGTCAGCTACCTGGATGGAATGACGGACGAGAATCTGCACGTCGTGGAACGCTTCCGGCGTGTCGATCCCAACACCATCATTTACCAGGCGACGATCGACGATCCCACCGTCTACACCAAGCCCTGGACCGTCGAAATCTCCATGGCCAAGCGCAACGATCGCATCTTCGAATACGCCTGTCACGAGGGCAACTACGCCATGCGCGACATGCTTTCCGGCGCACGCGCCGAAGAGAAGAAAGCTGCCGCTACGAACAAATGAAGCAAAGCACAAACCGCATACTCACTACTCACGTGGGCAGCCTTTCGCGCCCCGCCGATCTCATCGCCCTCTACCGCGACCAAGCACCGGCCGAGAAACTCGATCCCCGGCTCTCGAGCGCAGTCGCCGAAGTCGTACGCCAGCAGATCGAAGCCGGCATCGACATCGTCAACGACGGCGAATTCGGAAAGCCAGTGTCCGACGAAGTCGACTACGGCGCTTGGGCCACCTACATTCATCAACGCATCAGCGGGTCCGAGATGCGGGAACTCCCGGCTAATTTCAATTTCGGAACTTCCATCATGGCAGGCAGTAAGGACCGTGCCGATTTCGCCGAGTTCTACCAAAGCGACGAAGCCGGAATCGGATTCAGAAGGCGTCCGCTCAGGTATCCGATGAACGTCGGCCCGATCCGCTACACCGGCCACGCTCTGGTGCAGCGCGACATTCGAAATCTGAAAGCCGCTCTCGCTGGCCAAAAAGTGGAGGATGCTTTCCTCACGGCCGCGGTCACCGGCGTTAGCATTATTCCGGGCGAATACTACAAGAACCCCGAGGAACAAAGCGCCGCCATAGCAGAAGCGATGCGCGAGGAGTACAAAGCCATCACCGATGCCGGCATCAACGTCCAACTCGACGATCCCATCATCGTCAACGTCTACGAGTGGAAGTACTCGATGAGCGGCGACATGGCCGCTTTCCGCAAATGGGCCGAGTCGCACGTCGAATTGGTCAACCACGCGCTCGAAGGCATACCCGAAGACAAAGTCCGCTACCACATCTGCTGGGGCAGTTGGAAAGGTCCGCACAGCACCGACCTTCCGCTGCGCGATGTGATCGACCTCATGCTCAAGGTCAAAGCCAGCCAGTATTCCGTCGAAGCCGCCAACCCGCAGCACGAGCATGAGTGGAAGGTTTGGCGCGACGTGAAGCTCCCCGCCGGCAAGGCCGTGATCCCCGGTGTGGTCACGCACAAAACGAATGTGCTGGAACATCCCGAGGGAGTGGCCGACCGGATCATCCGCTACGCCGAGGCCGTGGGCCGCGAGAACGTGATCGCCGGTACTGATTGCGGCATGGGCGGCCGCATTCATCCGACCCTGGCCTGGGCCAAGCTTCGCGCATTGTCGGCCGGCGCCGCATTGGCCACCAAGCAACTCTGGCGTCGTTAACTCGCCCGCTTTTCGTGTAGAAGCATATCCACTGCGTGTTCCATCGAACCGGCCAGCGTGATCTCACCGGAATTCACGAAGAAAATCTGATCCACATTATCGATCGTGTTCAGCCGGTGCGCGATGATCACCCGCGTCGTCGTGTCCGGTAGCTTGTTGAGGATCTCCTCCAGCAGTTCCTCGGTGACCGTATCGATGTTGGCCGTCGCTTCGTCCAGGATCAGCAGTTCCGGCCTTCGCAGCGCCGCCCGCATAAACGCGATCAGTTGCTTCTGCCCCAGGCTGATGCTGTTCCCGCTGGTGGTGACCACCGTATCGAGCCCCTCCGAAAAGCGCGAAATCAGCGTGGAAAGATTGGCTTCCTCCAGTACCTCCGCCAGTTGTTTGCTCGAAAAGTCCTTGTACCGCTCGTTGCCATACACGATGTTGTCGCGCACCGTTCCGCCGAATAGAAATGGATCTTGCAAAATGAATCCGATCTTCTGCGACCGCTCCTCCGGCGTGTACGAACGAATATCACGCCCATCCAGCAACACCGAACCCTGCGTCGGATCGTACAACCGAGCCATCAAATTGGCTGTTGTCGTCTTTCCCCCGCCCGTCGGACCAACCAGCGCATACGCCTTGCCTCGTTCCATCTCAAAGCTGACATCGCGCAGCACCTCTTTTCCATCCGGATATTGAAACCATACCTCTTGAAATGACAGAACCGAATCGCACTCGGGCGCCTTCGCCGCAATCACTGGCAAATTCGATTCCAGCGCCAGTACTTCCGAGATGCGATCCAATCCAGCCAGGGCCAGTTGGAACGACGACCATACCGTCGCCAACTGCCGCATCGGACCATACAGGTTGTTCACATAGAACAGAAACCCGATCAACAGCCCGACCGTTGCTTGCCCGCGCTCGATGAGATAAATTCCGTAGCCCACCACAAGCAGTTGCGCCAAATGGTGAGACAAGCCATAGAGCGGCATGAACACGTTGTTGGCGTAGCCTGCCGAGACGGAGGCCTTGAAGTTCTTCTCGTTCGCGGAATTGAATTTCCAGCGGAAATAATCCAGCCGATTAAACGCCACAATCACCTTGAAATTATTCAGGCTCTCCTGGACCTCCGAGCTCATCCCGCCCAGCGATTGCAGGCTTCCCAGATTCTTACGCTGGATAAACGCAGAAGTCCCGCGGGTAAACACAAGCACGCCGATGGCAGGCAGCAAAGCCGCGAAGCCCAGCTTCAAATTCATGCTGACCAAGAAGATGGCCGCGCCCGTAATTAGAAACGAGCTGCCGACAAACTGCATGAACGCCTGAGAGACGAACTGGTTCAGCTTGTCGGTATCGTTGTTCAAACGCGAAATCAAATCCCCGGCCTTGTTCTCGTTGAAGAAGGCCACCGGAAGCTCCTGCAGCTTGAGAAACAGCGCGTTTCGCAGGTGAAACAGCACTCTCCTGCCGACGCCCCCCATCGTGATCACCTGCACATAACTCGCGATGCAACCGGTGACGTAAATCCCCAACACCGCGAGCGACCCCATCAACAAGCCGTGCGCGTTCTTCAGCCGCAGGTCGGTATCGATGATCCGGACAATCAGGAGTGGCGCTACCAGCGTGGCCAGAGAACTGAGCACCAGCGCCACCAGCGCGCCAATGAACGGACGCTTCTCGGTGGCGAATAGCGGCATGAACTTCTTGCTCGACTCCCGCAGCGACCGCTTGGGCCGCGGGCCAGTGCTGGTCTCAAGCTTGTACTTCATAGTGGCTCGTGCTCCGCTGGGAATCGTAAAGCTGGACATATTCCGGCGATATCTCCATCAGTTCCTGATGTTTTCCAATCGCCAATACTTCACCTTCCATGAGAAGGATGATCTGGTCGTAATCCACCGCCGATGCAATCTTCTGCGTCACCGAAATCAGCGTGATTCCCGGATAATTCCGGTGCACGTTGTCTAAAATGGCTCGCTCGGTGTTCGCGTCCACGCGCGCCGTGAAGTCGTCCAGCAGCAGCACACGCGGATTCAACGCCAGTGCGCGAGCCAGCATCAGCCGTTGTTTCTGTCCTCCCGAAAGACTGGTCCCCCGCTCCGAAACCACGGTCTCCAGCCCTTGCGGCAAAGCTGCGATAAAATCCTCCAGCTCCGCCGTCGCGATGGCTTTTCCGATGTCCTGCTGCGCTGCGCTGGTGCTAAACGCGATGTTCTCCCGCAGTGTCAAATTGAAGATCGAACTGTCCTGGAACACAAAGCCCACGCGCTGATGCAAGGCTTCCTTGTCGTAAGCATCGATCGGCTCGCCATCGTAGGTGATGGTGCCCGACGTAGGCTTCAGCAGCCCGATCAGCAAGTAAAGAAGCTGCGTCTTCCCCGCCGCGGTTGGCCCGATGATGGCTGTCTTCGTCCCAGCCCGCACGTCGAACGAAACGTCTTTGAGTACCATCTTCTGGCCGAACGAGAGCGAAACGTGGTCCATGCCCACGTCACCCCGCAGATCCGTAACGATCTCGCCGCCCTTCTCCGCCTCAGGACTGCCCAACACCGCGCTAATCCGCATGTAAGACGCTGATGATTGCGCGATCACGTTACTCATAAATCCGATCAGGATGATCGGGAAAATCAGAATCGCGAGGTACGAATTAAACGCCGTGAAATCGCCGAGGCTCATGCTGCCCGCGATCACGTAGTGCCCCCCCAGCAGCAGGATGATCACAGTCGCAATATTCACCGCCAGCGTAATCGCCGGGATTAAGCTAGCGAACAGGCGCAAAATGCTCAGCCCGATGTCCCTCGCCTCCGTATTCGCCTGCAGGAATTTCTGGGATTCAATCTGCTGGGTATTCAGAAGCCGTATCAGCGAAGCTCCCAGAATGCTCTCGTTGATCACCCGGTTCAGCCAGTCGATCGCCTCCTGCGCCTTCCTGAAAAGCGTCCGGACTTTCCGCAGCACCAATTGAAATGTGATCGCGATGAACGGAACCACCCCGAGCACCGCCAGCGCCAGCCGCCAGTTGATGGAGATCAACAGCACACTCGATCCAACGATCAGGAACAGTGAAGAGATGATGGACGCGATGGCCTGCGACACAAACAGCTTCACCGCGTCCACATCCGACGTCAGATTCGTGAGCAGTTTGGCCGGCGTCAATTGCTCCACCCACGCGAACGACTGTTCGGAAATCTTCGCCGCCAGTCGCGAACGCAGATCCTTCGCCACGCGCTCGGCCGTCCAGATCTGCACGCCGTTCTGCGCGTAAGTAAGGATAAACACCAGCACGGCCACCACCAGAAATTGCAGCACCACGGTGTTCAGAACGAAGTGCCCCTGCGTATACGCGTCAATCGCGTGCGACATCAGCTTCGGCACCACCAGGTTGAAGGCGTTGCTTACGATGGTTAGCACCACCAGGATCGCCACTAGCAGTTTATAGGGCTTCAGCAGAAGCATCAGCCCCGACGACGGCGGCTTTCTTCGTTGAGTTTTCGCTACGTCTTTAGGCATGAGGACTCGGACAACACAATCCGGTCAAAGACTGCACTGGCTTTGGGCGTTGGATACCATCTTAACCGAACCCGCAGCTCCATCGGGGCATGCTCATGTGGCCTGGAATTCGGTATTATTGAGTTAGAAGCCTGCAAATCCCCAACCGCAAATCGCCCGGCCCCTGATTCGCCACCTGCCTCCCGCCACCAGCCACTAACAACCAACAACCAGCAACTAACCACCGCCCGTCTGATATGATGCCCCTTCGGATCGTCCCCGCCGATGATGCCAACCGCCCCGTCCGCCGCCACCTCGACGCCGCCTAAACAACTCGCTCTCGGCCCCACCCGCGCCCGCCACGTCGTGCTCGCCATGACGGTAGCCATCTACATGATCACTTACATGGACCGCACCATCATCGCGTCGGCCATGCCCCTCATCCGCAAAGATCTCGGTTTCTCACTCATCACCGCCGGCTGGATTCTCGCCAGCTTCCGCTGGGGCTTCACGCTTTTTCAAATTCCCGGTGCCTGGTTCGGCGACAAAATCGGCCCGCGCCGCGCGCTCTCAATTATCGTCACCTGGTGGAGTGTGTTCACCTCCCTCACCACGCTCGCCTGGAGCGCCGCCTCCATGGTTGTGGTCCGCTTCATCTTCGGAGTCGGTGAATCGGGCGCGTTCCCCATCGCCACGCGATCGCTTTCCCGCTGGATGCTCCCCGCCGAACGCGGCTTCGCGCAAGGAATCACACACGCCGGATCGCGCCTCGGCGCCGCCATCACACCCCCGCTCGTCGTTTGGATGATCCTGCTCTACGGCTGGCGCTCGCCCTTTCTCGCATTCGCGGGGCTCGGACTCGTCTGGGCCGCGCTCTGGTTTTTCTACTATCGCGATTCACCCGAGCAACACCGTGGCGTCAACGCCGCCGAGCTTGATCTCATCCATTCGACAACCGGCGGTCCGCGGCCCCAAGTTGGTGTTCGCGTCCCCTGGCGGCGCATTCTTCACAGCCGCATCGTGTGGCAACTCGCGCTGATGTACTTCTGCTACCAATACGCGCTCGCCGTCTATCTCGATTGGTTCCCCACATATTTGAACAGCCATCGCGGCTTCGATCTCAAACAGATGGGATTCTACGCCAGTCTTCCGTTGCTCGCGGGAACTCTTGGCGATCTCGCCGGCGGCTGGCTCTCCGATCGCTTTCTGCGCCACACCAACAACGTCGCCTACGCCCGCCGCATCGTTGGCATCGCCGGATTCGTCATCGCTGCACTCGGAATTCTTCCCGCCACTCTCACGCATGATCCGAAACTCTGCGTCGCTTTCAGTTGCCTCGCCTTCGGCGGTTTGGAATTAACGGTCGGCGTCTCGTGGGCCATCCCGCTCGACATCGGTGGCGACTTCGCTGGCTGCACCGCCTCCGTCATGAACATGTGCGGCAACATCGGAGGCGCAATCTCGCCCGCCCTGCTCGCGTATCTGGTCCGCGACTTCGGTTGGGACGTGCCGTTCTTCGCAACCTCCGCGCTCTGCGTCATCGGAGCGATCATTTACGCCAGGATCGATGCCAGCCAGCGCATCTTTGCGGCGTGAGCACCACCATCCTCGTACTCGCCGTTCTCTTTCTCGCCACCTTCATTCGTTCCGCCCTTGGATTTGGCGAAGCACTGGTGGCCGTCCCCCTGCTCGCGCTAACGCTCCCAGTCCAGGTCGCCGCGCCTTTGGCCGTTTTAGTATCCATCACCGTGGCCCTGGTCGTCGTCATTCAGGATTGGCGCAACATTCACCTTCGCAGTGCAGGCTGGCTCGTGCTTTCCACGTTGTTCGGAATTCCACTCGGCCTGTTGCTCTTGAAAACCGTCCCCGCATCCATCGTCAAAGCGATTCTCGGCCTCTTCATCATCGCGTTCGCGATCTACTCGCTCGCTGGCCGCAAGCCACAACTCCACACCGATCGCCTAGCGCCTTTGTTCGGCTTCACCGCCGGAATCCTCGGAGGCGCGTATGGCATGAACGGCCCGCCCCTGGTCGTCTATGGCGTCATGCGCCGCTGGACGCCCGCGCAGTTCCGCGCGACGCTGCAAGGATATTTCCTGATCGCAAGCATTGTCGGCATGGCTGGCTACGCCTTCACCGGTCTCTGGACCCATACCGTAAGCCGCTACTTCTTGCTCTCACTGCCGTTCGCGCTGATCGCGATTTTCCTCGGCCACGCCGTTCATCGCCGCCTCGGCAGCGCGCGCTTTTTGGTCGCGGTCAACTTCGCCCTCGCATTGATCGGCGTGATCTTATTGGTGCAAGCCTCAATAATCGAGCCCAAACTTCGGCTGGTGAGCGCTTCCTTCAATCTTGATTCGCAGAAATGTTCCCGCACCGTTCTTGGCGAAGAACGGATCTGCCGGCTTCAGCAACCAACGCTTCCAGCCTGTCACCGTCTGCGATATGTGTGCGTTCAGCTTCAGCGCGCCGTGAAAGTCCAGTAGGTCATGCAGCATGTCGTAATTTCCCGCAACGGAAACGTCCGCGCCCGGCACCTCAAACGCCAGCGATCGAAACGTCATCGCCTGATCTTCCAAATGAAAGGCGCCCTGCATATTCGAAACCACTGCGTCAATCGCTTCGTTCTTCGGCTGCCCCTGCCCTCGACGGCTCAACTGATCCACTTGATTCTGTATCGTCGACCTCAGAAACTTCGCCCCGTGAACATCGAACGTTCCATCCAGCCGCAGTTTCTGCTTCACTGTGCTCGCGAGAGGCGGAATGTCGATGGCCGACTTCATGTTGATAGAGCCTTCCATGAACGGAGACCCTTTCATGGCCAACCGCAGCAGATCGCGCATATCGCCGTTCGCCATGCTGACTGCGAGGGTGATGCTGCGCTTCGAATATTGGTCATTCTTGATCACCGCGCCGTCGGTGGTGAAGCTCGTGTGCCCCAGCGTTGCCCGGACCGGTTGCAGAACGGTATTGCCGTTGCTCCCGTCCACCATAGCATCGAAGTCGGTGGAAAGCGGCATCGGAGTGCCCGCCATCTTCAACTCAAAGTTCGGAACGTACGCGTTGCCTCGAACATTGACGTTATCAAGCGTTCCGTCGAACGTTCCCTTCGACGACAACGTCCCCGCAATCCCGCTGAAGATTCCGAGGTCGGCGTTATCGAACGTGTACTCGCCCTTCAGCGGCGAGTCGCCGGGCGTCGATGCGTTCCACGGCCCGAAGTCGCCAGTGCTCTTTATCGTGCCCGGCGGTTTCGGAATCGTCAGGTCCGCATCGTAGCGCGTCGCCGAATTCGCTCCCACCGATTGCAAATGCAATCGCGCGATTTGGAATCGCAACGGCGGTTTGCTGCGATCCTGCGGCAGCAGCACCAGTGCGGCATTCTTGATCTGGACATTCTGAAAGCTGACCTCGGCCCTGGACTTGTCATCTCCTCCCCAGCCTGCACGCTCTTCCTTGGGCGGAATGTTGATCTCCATGCCATCGATGGAAACGAAGTTCACAGATTTCTTCGGCGCAACCAGCACCTCCAAATCAACCGTGAAGAACAGCTTCTTGATGGCAAACAACGGCGGCCGGCTCCGGTCCCCTCCGAATCGCATCGAAACATTCGAGCTCTCCACCGCCACAATGGCTCCGCGGCCATGCCGCAGCAGAATCTGAACAACAGACATCTTCGGCCGATTAATGTGCAGTGTTCCGATTTCGACTTCGCTGTGGAAGCGCTCTTGCATGTATTTGATCGCCTCCGCGCGCACCGCCGGTTCGAATCGCCGCGCGATTACCGATGCCGCGAAAAATGCCCCAGCCACCAGCACGATGAATGCCGCTATGCCGGCCAGCAAGTACTTTTGGCGGTTACTCATTTACGGCAAAACCTCAGCCTTCAGAATGTAGTCCAACTTCGGAAAGCGCTGCACCAGGTATTCGTTGGCCTCGCCTTCCACGCGGCTGGGGTCGATGTATTTGCCTTCCGGCCGCATTTCGCCGTAGCCCGAATAGAACTTGTCCACTACGTCCATGCCTTCGACGACCTTCGCGAAAGGGACGAAGCCCTGCTGATCAAGCGCCGGATCGTCGGCCAGATTGATGAAGATTTCGGTGGCCCGAGTGCCAGGTCCCGACATCGCGAATGCCAGCGTTCCGCGCAAATTCTTCTGCTGTGGAGGATCGTCCGCGATGAAATATTCGCGCCACTTCCCATGGACATTGAAGTCGCGATGCACACCGAATTGCGCGATGAACCCTGGCACCACCCGAAAGAAGCGGCTCTGATCGAAGTAGTGCATCCGAAGCAATTCGTGGAAACGGTCCACGCCGTGCGGCGCCCAAGCGCGGCGCGTCTCCACAACAAAATCGCCCTGCGATGTTTGGAACTTCACGCGAAACACTTCGGGAACCACAACTTTCGGCTCTTCCTTTTTTTGACAGGCCGCCAGAAGCAACGCCAGGAGAAAGACCGGTCCGATTCGCATCCCCAATTAGGTTACACTGTCGAACAACCATGCAAGGAAAGACAGTGGTGATTACCGGCGGCACGTCCGGCATCGGCCAGGTTGCGGCGGAGACTCTGGCAAAGATGGGCGCGCGCATCGTCCTGGTGGCCCGCAGTGCCAGCCGCGGAGGCGCTGCGATTTCCCGGCTGCGAGAAATCGCTCCAGGCGCGAACCATAGCATCTACTACGGCGACCTTTCGCGGTTAGCGGAAATACGGCGGGTGGCCAAAGAGATCGCCGCGGCCGAGACGCGCATCGACGTGCTCGTCAACAACGCCGGCGCGATGTTCGGCGAGCGTCAAGTAACCGAAGACGGCTTGGAATTGACTTTCGCGACAAATCATCTTTCGTATTTTGTGATGACGCATCTACTGAGCGAGCGGCTGATCACCTCGGCCCCTTCGCGCATCATCAACACCTCCTCGCACGCCCATTATCGGGCCACGATCGACTTCGACAACCTCCAATACGATCACGACTACAAATCGTTTCCGGCCTATAGCCGCTCGAAGCTATGCAACGTCCTGTTCACTCGAGTGCTCGCGCGCCGGCTGGCCGGAACCGGCGTCACCGCCAACAGTTTACATCCGGGATTTGTGAACACTCGCTTTGGCGATGAGAGCGGCGGCGCGATGGCGCGCATCATCGGGCTCATGAAAATCTTCGCGATCTCACCGCAAAAGGGCGCCGAAACGATCGTCTATCTGGCCTCGTCGAACGAGGCGGCCAAATCGAACGGCCTCTACTTTTACAAATGCAAACCTTCCCAGCCGTCGAAGCTCGCGCAGGACGACGCGGCGGCCGATCGTCTTTGGCAACTGACCGGCCAGATTGCTGGAGTTCGGGACTAGCTTATTGCCCGACCAAAGCCTGGATCGCTTCCAGTTCCTTGCCGGCGTCGGAAAGTTTTCCCTGTGAAACCAGTTCGCGATAGCGCTGCAGATGTTGGCGGACTTGCATAATGCGAGAGTCGGGCTGTGTTGGAGGAGGCGCGGCTGTCGTCGCGGGTTGGCCCGCCGCGGGGATTTCGGGCGCTGCCGGCAATTTTTCCCCCGCCAATTGCGCCAACGCTTGTTGATACGTGTCGGCGTACACCAAGTTGTTTCCCATCGCGAGCGCGACCTTTTTCAGCTGCGGCATCTTGGCCTGCGACGCCTGAATGTAGATGGGCTCCACATACAAAAATGTTTGCCCCATCGGAAGCACGAGCATTTGGCCGCGCAAAACCTGTGAGCCTTGCTGATTCCAGAGCGTCAGATCTTTCGAGATGTTCTGGTCCTGATTGATCCGCGCTTCTATTTGCATGGGACCAAGAATGATTTCCTGCTTGGAAAGGAGCAAAACCACTTTCTCGCCCAAATGTTCTCCATCGCAGCGCGCCATCATGAGTCCGATCAGGTTGTCGCGATTACGCGGCGTAAACGGAGTCATGAGCAGAAACTCGGGCTTCGTTTCCCCGGGCAACGTCGCAACCACGTAGGTGGGCGCGAGCGGTCCCGGTGTGCCGCCCTGTTCATTGGTGAATTTGGCGGTGTCCCAGGCGTCGGATTTGTTGTAGAAAGTGTCGGAGTCGCGCATGTGGAACAGCCGATAGATGTCGGCCTGCACGCGGAAAATCAACTCGGGATAGCGGACGTGGCGGCGCAGATCGGCGGGCATTGTCGAAGAATCCTCGAACAGATCGGGAAACAAGTTCCGGTAGGCCCGCAAAAGCGGATCCGCAGGATCGAAAACGTACAGATGCACGGTGCCGTCGTAGGCGTCGATCGTCGCCTTCACCGAGTTGCGAATGTAGTTCACTTCGCCCATCCCCTCAAGACCGACGTGCGACGAATACGGATGGACGTCGGACGTCATGTAGCCGTCGATGATCCAGGTGAGGCGGCCGGAGTCCGTGAGAACGAGGTAGGGATCGGGATCCCACGTCAGGAAGTCGGCCAGCGCATTCACGCGCGCGGTGACGTTGCGGCGAATCATCATGCGGCTATCGGAGGTGAGATAACCGGTCAGCAAAATATTGAAGTCTTCGCGCGATACCGCAGCCGCCGCGCGGAGCAGGAACGAGGAAATCGGAAAGCCACCCTTGCCATCGTAATGAGTCTCGACGTTGCGGTCGCCCGAAGGATAATCGAACTCAGCTTGCGCGGTGTGCACGAACACCGGATCTTGCACGTTCTCGCCATAGTAAAGCTCGGGGCGCGTGAAATTGAGCCCAGGCTCGCTGATGACTGGCGGCGCATCCTTGATGATGAGCTCCGGAAGTCCATTCGGGGAGACGGTATTGGCCTCCGCCATTACGATTCCGTAGCCGTGCGTATAGATGAAGTGCGAATTGATCCAGCGGCCGCCGGCCTCGCCGAGTTGCGTTAAATCCAGCTCCCGCGGCGATAACATCATCTGGCGTAGCTGGCCATTCACCGTATAGCGATCGACGTCCGTATCGGAATAGATGTAGGGCCGATAGGGCTGCAGCTGCGTGATGGCATCGTGAAAGGCGTGCCAATCCCAGAGCCGCACGTTGTCAAGGAGCGGCTGATGCTGTTTGAAATCGATGCGCTCGTCGGACATCGCCGTGAAGTTTATTTCGCGAGTGCGGTCGTCGATGCCGAAGGCCGATCGCGTGGCGGCGATGTGGCGCTGGATGAATGGCCGCTCGATGGAAATCTCATTGGGACGCACATAGACTCCGGCGATGATGGGCGGAACGACATTGCGCAGCACGATGGCGCCAACCAACACCACCAGCGCCGTTCGCCATCGGCCAGCCGCAAGTGCGATCGCGGAAACGAGGCAGCCGGCGATCTGCAACCACTGCAGCGGAAGCACGATGTTTTGATCCACGTAATCGACGCCGACCATGAAGCTGCCGTGTTCGTTGAGCAGCAGGCTGTATCGCGCCAGGAAAAAACGCGCTGCCATGGCGAGCAAAAATACCGCGCCCAGGCTTCGCAGGAATTTGCTTTGCAACGCGCCCGCCAGCCCCAGTTCGCTGAGGCTGATCTCTTGCACGTTTTTCCAATCGCCGACGCGGCCGCTGATTTGCCAGCCGCGCGCCGCAACCCAATAAATCAGCGCTCCTACCACGACGATGCCAAGCAGGAGCCCGAGCAGGTCGGAATAAAACGGGATTTTGAACAAATAAAACGACAGCGGATTGTCGAAGACGGGATCGCGCCAGGCAGTGGCGGCACCGCCCAAATCGCGCCCGCCGAAATATCGAACGACGGTCCATGTATCGAGCGTGGCGAGCGAGATCGCCAGCGCAATGAAAAAGGTCGCGAGTGCCGTCACTCGCGCATAAAGCGGATGCTCGGAAAGCCGCGCGTGGGCATGCCTGAGCGCAAGCGTGTGGGCGATCCAGAACACGACAAAAGCGATGATGGTGGCGCCGGTGGTGGGAATCAGGCTGTAGGCGAGGATGCTGAACCAGGTGCGCAGCTGGCCCATTTCCTTCCACCATTGGTAGTCGATGGCCCAGGAACAAAGCCAGCGCACCGCGATGAACAACACCACGGCGACGATCGCGTACCAAAGGCATCCGCCGCGAGCCTGGCGGCCGGGAATCTGACGGTGTCGGTAAGAAGGGTCCAAGTCTCTAGTAACTGTACTCTATTGCGAGGCACCGGATGGGCCCACGCTGGCGGGAGCCATGCCCTCAACGCTCCAGACCAACTTGCCATTCACAATCGTTGCTACGGGTCCGCCGCGAAATGTTTGGCCATGAAACGGCGAGTTGCGGCTTTTCGAAGCCGAGCGGTTAACGTCGTAAGTCCAGGCGCGTTCGGTGTCGAAAATAGTGATGTCCGCTGGCGAGCCGGCTGCCAGCCGTCCGCGATTCAGATTGAGTACGCGATCGGGACCGGTGGTGAACAGCTCGATCATCCGCATTAGCGGGATCTTGCCGGTGTGGACCAAGCGATCGAGCGTAACGCCGATGGCGGTCTCGAGACCAAGAATGCCGAACGGGCACTTCTCGAACTCCTGCATTTTCTCGCTGCCGGCATGTGGCGCGTGATCGGTGGCGATCGCGTCAATCGCACCGGACACGATGCCCGCAGTGACAGCGCCGATGTCGCAAGGGGAACGCAGCGGCGGTTTCATTTTGTAGTTGCTGTCATATGGCGGCATCGCGTCATCGGCGAGAGCGAAGTGGTGCGGAGTAGCTTCCGAGGTGACGGCCAGCCCCCGTGCTTTGGCAAACGCCACCATTTCCACCGAGTGACGCGATGAGATGTGCGCCACATGGAAACGGGCGCCAGTGAGTTCGGCGAGCAAGATGTCGCGGGCCACCATGACGTCTTCCGAAGCCGCGGGAATGCCGCGCAGTCCGAGGCGCACGCTCTCAATGCCCTCGTTCATATCGCCGCCCGCGCTCAGGTGCAGGTCCTCGCAATGATCGATGAC
>Ga0187810_10000521_pt1 | contig 14676 bp, 15 predicted proteins | sample NC_wetland_sal_i_9_FD_132963 | JGI IMG/M metagenome (GOLD analysis project Ga0187810, IMG submission 132963) | Wetland sediment microbial communities from Neuse River Estuary, North Carolina, USA - ASW_5 | ecosystem: Environmental > Aquatic > Freshwater > Wetlands > Sediment | place: USA: North...
ATTCCGCACCAGGCCAATCGCAGGATCATCGACGCGGCGGCCGAGCGTCTGGGCATCAACTGCGACCGCGTGATGGTGAACATCGATCAATACGGCAACACTACCGGAGCGACCATCCCCTTGGCCACGCGCGACGCTTTGCAATGCGGCAAGCTCAAGAAAGGCGACCTGGTGCTGTTCGCAGCCGTCGGCGCCGGATACACCGTCGGCGCGAACCTCTGGCGCTGGCAGATGTAGCGCCCGTCACTTCGTCATGGAATCCAAGAAAGTTGTGGTGTTTGGATGCCGGGGGCAACTGGGCGTCGAGTTGGTAACAGTCTTCGAAGCGCGCGGCTATCGCGTCGCCGGTTTCGACCGCGCTAAGGTCGACATCACAGACGCCTCGCAAGTCGAACAGGTCTTCGCGTCCGAAGATCCCGCCACCGTCATCAACGCCGCTGCCTACAATCAAGTGGACGTCGCCGAAAAGGAGCCGCTGCCCGCGATGCAGGCGAATGGGCTTGCGGTCCGCAATCTCGCGATGGCATGCCGCCAGCACGACGCGCGACTGGTTCACTTCTCGACCGATTATGTTTTCGACGGGGCACTCGGAAGGGCGTACCTAGAAGAGGACACGCCGCATCCCCTGGGAGCCTACGCGGTCTCGAAGCTGGCCGGCGAGCTCTATGCGCAAGCTTATTTGGACAATCCGCTAATCATTCGCACCTCGGGCGTCTTTGGTCCGGGCGGTCTGGAAACCGCGCGCGGCAATTTCATCGAAGCCATGCTGCGGCTGGCCGCAAGTCACCAGCCGATCCGCGTGTTGAACGATCACGTCGCTTCGCCCACCTATTCGCCGTTTCTCGCCGCTCGCACGGCCGACTTGGTGGATCGCGATCTCACCGGAGTCTTTCACATCGGCGGAGGCGAAGCCATCTCCTGGTTCGACTACGCGGCTATGATTTTTCGCGTCGCCGGCTTGCATCCCGAGCTCAAGCCGACCAACGAGCGCGAGTTCCGCGCCGCCGCGCGCCGCCCGAAATATTCGGCGCTTTCCAACGCCAAAATGGAACGCTGCGGCATAGAGCCCCTGCCACCGATCGAGACCGCCGTCCGGCTGTACATCGAGGAACGCGCCCGCCGCGTGCGACCATAGTCCAGGGAGGTTCGATGGCTCAAAAGAAGCTGCTGATGCTGGTCGGCGATTACGTCGAAGATTACGAAGTGATGGTGCCGTTCCAGGCGCTGCTGATGGTGGGTCACGTGGTTCACGCTGTGTGCCCGAACAAGCGCGCGGGCGATTCCGTGCGCACCGCCATTCACGATTTTGAAGGCGATCAAACCTACAGCGAGAAACGCGGCCACAATTTCGCTTTAAACGCGACGTTTGATGACGTTAAGCCGGAAAATTATGATGGGCTCGTCATTCCGGGCGGGCGCGCTCCCGAGTACATCCGGTTGAACCCGCGCGTGCTCGATATCGTGCGGCACTTCGCCAGCGCCGATAAACCGATCGCAGCGATCTGCCACGCTGCGCAACTGCTGGCCGCCGCCGACGTGCTCCAGGGCAAATCCTGCAGCTGCTATCCCGCCGTCGCCCCCGATGTCACGCGCGCTGGCGGAACATTCGTCGACCTGCAGATGACCGAGGCTCACACTTGCGGGAAACTCGTCACGGCGCCCGCCTGGCCGGCGCACCCGGCGTGGCTTGCGCAGTTTCTCGTAGTGCTTGGAACCCGCATCGAACTGTAGGGCTGCAATGGCCGGTCTTCTGACCAAGCTCCGCTGGAATGCCTTCACGGTGTGGCACGCACGCAAGGAACGAGGCCTCCCGTTTCGCCCGCTGGGTGAGATCGAAGCCATCCAATCCCGGCGCGTCGGCGCGATGGTCAAGCATGCCTATGAAAATGTGCCATTCTATCGCGAGGCCATGGACGAGCGCGGGCTGAAGCCTCGGGATTTTCAAACCACCCCCGATCTGGCGCGCCTGCCGGTGATCGACAAAGAGTTCTATATTCAAAATCCAGAAAAGTTCGTGGCGCCGAACTTCGCTCGCGCCGATGGATTGACGCTGCATTCGAGCGGCACATCGGGCCTTCCGAAAAAGATCCGCTACGACACCCATGCGTTGTTTCTGTCGCTCGTCCACGGGCACCGGCAGCGAATCGTCTTCGCTCACTTCACCGGCCGCCTTTTCGGGTACCGCGAGGCAAACTTCGCGCGTCCTTTGGGCGTGTCCCCTTTCATCCGGCGCTTCTATGAAGAACATTCCTGGACGCCGCCGGGGATCGATCTGACGCGGCAAACTCTTTCCCCGGGCGACCTTTCCTTGGAAGCTACCGTCGCGGCCATCAACGAGTTCCGCCCGGATCTTATCAACGGCTACGGATCGTATGTCGGCATGCTCTTTCGCGAAGTTCATCGCCGGAAACTTCCGATGCACCGCCCGAAGCTGATTTCATATGGCGCCGACTTGATGCCGGACGCAGACCGTTTACTGATCGAACAAGAGTTCGGTGTCCCGGTGACGCCCACCTATTAATGCGTGGAGGCTTTGCGCATCGGATTTTTTTGCGAGCAGCGTACTGGATTTCATCTTTCGCTCGACGCCCTGGCAGTCCGGGTTGTTGACGATAAAAATCGCGAAGTGGGCCCGGGCGAAACCGGGCACATGGTCGTTTCGAACCTGACCAATCGTGCAACCGTGCTGCTGAATTACAAACTGGGCGACATCGTGACTCGTTCGAAACTTCCCTGCCCTTGCGGTAGAACGCTGCCGATGATCGAAAAGATCCGCGGCCGAAGTGGCGACATACTGCGGCTGGCCGACGGCCGCGTGATGCACGCTCTGGTGGCCACTGAACCTCTGCTCGCAGTTACGGAAGTGCGGCAAGTCCAGCTTGTGCAGAAGACTCGGGATCGCTTCGTGCTGCGCGCCATCGCGAAACCCGGCGTGAACAAACCCGAGGTATCGGTTGCGCTAGCGAATGCGCTTCGCAGCAAAGTTGGCGATTCGGCTTCGGTGGAAGTGGAATGGCTGGAAGTGATACCTCCCGGCGCCAACGGGAAGGTAAAATCGGTGATTTCAGAGCTAATCTGATTTACTGGGCTTCAGATCGACGCGGCATGAGATGATTATTTCACGGGATTCAAAACATGGCCGGTCTTCTCACTAAGCTCCGCTGGAATGCCTTCACGATGTGGCACGCTCGCCAGGAGCGTGGCCTTCCGTTCCGCCCGCTGGCGGAGATCGAAGCCATTCAATCAAGGCGCGTCCGCGCGATGGTAAAGCACGCCTACGAAAATGTCCCGTTCTATCGCGAAGCCATGGACCAACGCGGGCTGAAGCCACGGGATTTTCAAACCGCCGCCGACCTGCCGCAATTGCCGGTGGTTACCAGGGAAATGTTCGCCGAACAGCCGGAGCTGTTCATCGCGCCTAATTTCGCTGACGCCCCTGGATTGACGCTAAATTCCAGCGGCACATCGGGAACTTCCAAGAAGGTCCGCATAGATGCAGCCGCCCTGTTTCTCGCCCGCGCCAACGGGCACCGCCAGCGAGTGGTCTTCGCAAAGTTTATCGGGCGGCCCTTCGGCTACCGCGAGCTCCGTTTCGCGCGCCGGTTGAACACTGTCTCGTTCGTCGAGCGCTTCCACGAAGAGTACTCGTGGACTCCGCGGCGCATCAATCTGACCCGCAAAGTGCTAGCCCCCGGCGAGCTATCCCTGGAAGACACCGCTGCGGCCTTCAACGAATTTCGCCCGGATCTCCTGGTGGGTTACGGGTCCTACGTTGGCGCGCTCTTTCGCGAATTGCAGAGGCGCAATATTCCGATTCATCGCCCAAAGGCGATTCACTATGGCGGCGACGTGATGCCGGACGCCGATCGTTTCCTCATCGAACAGGAGTTCGGCATCCCGGTGATTCCCACGTATCAATCCACCGAAGTGCTACGCATCGGGTTCTCTTGCGAACAGAGGAATGGATTTCATCTTTCGCTGGACCTTATGGCGCCTCGTATTGTGGACGACGACAATCGCGACGTGGGGCCGGGAGAATCCGGGCACATCATCGTTTCGAACCTGACCAACCGCGCGACTGTGCTGCTGAACTACAAACTGGGCGACATCGTAACGCGCGGCAAGCTCACTTGCCCTTGCGGCAGAACCCTGCCGATGATCGAGAATATCAAGGGAAGAAGCGGCGACTTGGTACGCCTGGCCGACGGCCGCATCATGCACGGAATGGTTGCTACCGAGCCGCTGATTTCTATTCCGGAAGTGCGTCAAGTGCAGGTCGTACAAAAGACGCTCGACCGGTTTGTGTTGCGCGCCGTCCCGAAACCGGGCGCCGACAAACCCCAGGCCTCGGTTGCACTCGCGAACGCGTTTCGCACTAAAGTCGGGAACGAAGCCAGCGTACAAGTGGAATGGATGGATGTGATCCCCGCGGGGGCCAACGGAAAAGTCAAAATGGTGATCTCAGAAGTGAGCTAATCCCAGCCGGAGCCCGTGCCCAGCGGCATGTTCTTCATGAACGCTTCCACCGCGTGGATTTGGCCGCCGTAAACTTTGAACGCTTCCCAGACCTGCAGCGAATCGCCCGGGGTACGCGTGGAACCTTTGCCAAAATCCATCCGCAGCAGAACTATGCCGAGGTCTTCGTCCACGGCCGCGAGGCGGTACTTGATCTCGGAGAGCGTCGGGATTTTCTGACCTCTGATGTCCGTGCAACCGGGAAGAAAGGTGCAGCCGGGCCCGGCCATCAGGCGGCCGTTTTCGAAGCGATAGGCGTCGGCGGCAAACGGAGCGTCCACCTTGACGAAGCTTCCGGTTTTGAGACCGGCCGGATATAATTCTGCAATCCTGATCGCCTCTTCGCGCGAGTTGCGCTCGGATGCTTTGGGCGTCAGCAGCATGGCTTTGCTTGGCGCTTTGAGCTCTTCGACGTCGAAGATCGAGCCTTCTTCCTTGCTTCGAGTGACCTGCGTTTCCACTTCGGTGATTTTGCCGCCGGCAACCTTGAGCCGGAGCATGAGCATCACTGGCGAGCCCGATTCTTCAACGATGGCCTGAGTTGCCGCCACTCCCTGCCGGACATCCAAAATGTCGAGACGGTACGGACGAAGACGCGTAGCGTTCTTCCAAAGTGGGCTTTCGCCGAGCTTCATCTCGACCGTATCTTCGGTGAATCGAACATTGGCCGCGACTGGAACGCCGGCCGGTTTGTGGGCCACCAGCGCATCCAGATATTGCGTGACCAAAGTGCGAAGGCAATCGCGATCGCAGGCCGCGCTGGCACTCGCGCAAAGCGTCGCGCCAATCAGCAACGTCGCTAGAAATCTCATTTCGCAGCAGGCGGAGCAGGCGGACGGTCCGTTAGCGTCTGCCCATCGGCAGTGGTCACGGAAACAAATAACGCCCCGGGCTCACCCGTCTTTTGCGGATGGCCCACTACCGTCACTTTGTCGCCCGGCTTCAGCGAAGTGGATTTCCAACCCGCCTTCACCAGAACGAAGGGCGCGGTCATCTCGATATTCCAGGTGTCGACGCCGCCCTTGTCATTGGGCACTTCAAGCTCGATCCAAGAATGCGGATTGGCCCACTTGAATTGCTTCACCGTCCCCACCAGCGTTACGTTCTTGGCGCGGTCGAAGCCTTCCATGGAATGATGCGCGAACGCCATTCCCATTGCAAAAATACAAGCGATCAAAGACTTTTTCATAAATCCTCTTTTAATGAATGTTTACCGATTTCGACGTCACGCTCGGCATATGCGCGTTTAGATCCGGCAGGCACGACGCTTCCGTGATATCGGTATCATCCACCCGTTTCCAGCGCTTGGTCCATTTCCACTCGCCGACCCAATCCTTCGGATCCGAGATGGTGTATTCAATTTCGAGCGTCGCGCCGTCACCGATTAATCGCATGCGTTCGACGATGTGCGTCTTGTCACTGAGCGGGATGCCATTGTCGAGCCAGTGATGATCGTCCACGAAGCCGATGCTATCCACCACCAACGTGTCGCCTTCCCAATGGCCGATGGATTCGCCATTGAAGCTCGGGATGATGATGTCGGGATCGGTATGCTTGCGGCCGTCTAAATAAATGATGCGGACGCTGTTCATGAATCCGCTGATCATATAGATTGCGGTCGGCTTCTGGACCATCGCGATGGGCCAGACGCGCGTCATGATCACGGGCAATCCCGCGGGCCAGCATTGGCCGATGTCGTCGTGATACGCCTTGCCTTCGGCCCGGGCTTTCTTGGCCGCGTCGTAGTGAACCTGGGCTGCCGGAGTCAGCTTGAAGTCCGGCGGCGGCGCGAAAGTAAATGGGTTGTCGCGGCTAAAGGCGTGCAGCCAGGTTCCGGTGATGTCGAATCCTGGCTTGGGGCGATCCTTCTTGATATTCGCCGGTGCGAGCGCGCCTAACTGCGCGGGCTCAGCGGCGGCCGGCGCCTGCCCATTGGCTCCCAGAGCCATCGCGAACAGCGCCGCTGTGGCAGCCGTCGTAATTCCAAATCGTTTCATGGTAATTCCTTTTCAGCCCTATTTGTCGTGGAGCTTGAGGCGCACGATACCGTTTTCATCGACGTATTCGCGATTGTTATCGCACACGAATTCCACCATCTCGTAGTCGGCGGGCATGCGCTTGTAGGCCACGGTATAAGTGACCGGTTTTTCAAGCACCACGGGGTCCTCAATGGTGATCTGGTCATGCAAGATCTCGGGTGACAGAAGCCCCAGCCGGTCGGTCACATGCATCTGCGGGCTATGCGGCATTCCGCGATATCCGGACACCTTCGGCTTGATCCCGATGGTATCCACTACTAATGTGTCGCCTTCCCAATGCCCAACGGATCGGCCGTAGTACCCCGGCGCGACGTCTTCCAGCTTGGCCTGCGGCCGGTCCAGATACACGCGGCGCACTTCGCTGAACGCCTCCGAAATAATGGTGACTTGCTTGGGAGTTTGGATGATCTCAACCGGGTAAATGGCGACAGCCATCATGGTAGGCACGCCATAGGGGATGCACTGGGCGCCGGTGTTGGCCAGTTGCTCGCCCCGCTGCGCGGCGGCGGATTCCGCGGCGCGCCGCTCCTGGTACGGCTTGTCGTATTCCGGCTTCAAGACCAGCGGACTGGGCGCGGGCGGGCGAAACTTCGGATCGGACCCAGGGCCTCCTCTATATATGCCCCAAACGCCGGTGAGATCCGGCGGAGGAGCGGCGGATTGCGCGTTGAGAATCGCCGGCGCGAAGGCGAGCAGCGTGGCGGTATAAATCTTCAGGTTCATTTTTGCGTGGGTGCGGGCGGGGCTTCCTGGCGCGGTCCGTTGAAGAGCACTTTCCCGTCGGGCAATGTGGCTTGCGAAAGGAATCCGCCATTCTGCCCGCTCTTGAGCGGATTGATGATCAACGTCACTTTATCGCCCGCCTTGATGCTGCTAAACTTCCAACCGCTTTGCATCAGGATGCTGGGGCTGCCCAATTCGATGCTCCAGTGTTTCGTGGCGCCCTTTTCGTCCGGAGCATCGATCTCGATGTAGGCGTGCGGATTGGTCCATTCAAACGACGTGACGGTCCCATTGAGCGTGATGTGCTTCGTCATGTCGAACATGGTGAAGGAGTGATGCGCCCATACCGGACTCGCCAAGACGAACGTGGCCGCGAGCGCGAGCACCACGGCGCATAGCCCAGTCCGAAATGCATGCAAAATTCTCATCGATTAACCCCTCTCTTTGCTCCCGCCCATTCTAGTCTCATGTTTCCTGATATTGCAACCGAGCTGCATACAGGGAGACGGCAAGTGGTTGGTAGCGAGGGTATCTACCGAGCCGCGACCGTGAGGGAGTCGGTCCCCAACGGCCTTTTTCAGCAACCTGCTAAGCGGCGGAACGGGGTGTCTAACTCGCGGTCACTTATTGGACCTTCGCGACTGAGCCGTTCGCGATAAACGCGCTAGGTCTCGGTTACGCCCCCCCGATCACTTACACGCGCCAGCGTCAAACTCGGGAAGCGGCCCGCCGTGGCCGATATGAAAAGGAAGAACCATGGTGCAGTCCGAGAAAATTCTAGTGCAAACTCCGCTGGGCATTCCCGCCAGCATGGTAACGGCGTACATCCAGCGCTGCCTCGCAGGTTTGTCAGCCGCCAAAGCGTCCTTAGCGAGTTTGGATCACAATTCAATGCGCGTCTATGGCCATCGGCTGAAAGGTAGCGGAGGCGGCTATGGGATTCCCAGGTTGACCGAACTCGGCGCTCTCATTGAAGAGGCGGCGCGGCGGGGCGACACGGCGGAACTGCGGAATCAATTCGCCGCATTGGAAGTATATCTGGGCCGGCTCGAAGTCGTCTCCGAGTAATGGCCAGGCATCACCCATAGAGGGTTTCCGGAATGGCGCCCCAAGCGACTTTGCGGCTCAATTGCAGGCCCGGCCCCGACAGCCGGCGGGAGACGTCAATGCTGGAAGGCAGAAGGCGCTCGGCCAAATCAAAGTGCGCCAGGCTGTAGGCGGCGCCAGGATAGAGCAACACCAGCGGAGTTCGGGCGGCGTGCGAAAGAGCGATGGCGGCGCTGGCAGCGGGAATCATCACCGACGGATGCATCTTTAGCTGCTTCTTGATATCGTCCAGTGCCAGCGGCGACTCGAAACCGGTTCGGTCGATCACCGCCACCCGCACCTCCGTTTCTTGCGGCGCCGCCAATTCGATCTGTTCCAGAATGGCCGCCGCACATTGGACAGAGGCCGCTTCCCGATCCACGAGCAGAGTGATCGAATCGGAGAGGCGCAGCGCTTCCGCAATTCCTTCATCGATGCGGGCCGGCAGATCCAACACGACGAAGCGACAGACCCGGCGAGCGGCTGCGATGATGGCGTGCACATGATCGTGGTCGAACGTAGCCCAGGCGTTGGAAACGGCGGCCTTGGACAAACGCGCGGGACTGAGCAGGTGCAGGCAGGGCCCGGCTTCGGCCAGACATTGCTCCAGATCGGACGGCGTGATGGCCGCTGGAGATTTCTCGATCAGTGAATTCAGACCGTGGCGCGGCTCGGCTTGCGAGTACAGGGACAGAGTTCCCGGACAGCCGGTCTGCAGTTCGATCACTACGGTTTCAAAACCGTTCTGCGCCAGCAGGGCACCAACGTTCACCGCCGTGGTCGAAGTACCTACTCCGCCCTTGCTGCCGATGAAACTCAGTACACTCGCCGGCCGGTCCCCGTCAGCCATCAGCGACATACTGTCTTGCCGGCGCTGGCGGCTGAATGCCATCTGCACGCAGCGCACAACGCTTTGGGGCTGCATCTGGCTCTTTACCAAGTAATCGGCAGCGCCGTCTTCCACTGCCTGGACGGCAACATGGTCGTCATCCAAGCCCGTGAGCACGATGATCGGAACGCCGTGCGCGCGTTCCCGAACACGCAGAAAAGTCTCATAGCCGAAACTGTCGGGAAGGCTTAAGTCGACCAGGATGAGCTCCGGCGAATACTCGTCGAGCAGAGCCAGGCCGTCCGCTAAATTGGCGGCCGGCTTTACTTCAAACGGGTTCACACAGGTGATGAGGATGTGAGCGATCAGCTCCTCGTAGTCCGGATCATCTTCAATCAGAAGGATGCGGTTGTGGGACATGCGCTACTTATCGGTGACGATCGCGACGCCAATAGCGAAAATCACGATCAGGGCGCGGCGGGGCGCAAATCTTTCAGGAGGGCGCGAACCTCGCCGGCGAACGTGCGGGTATTGATCGGCTTGGTGACATAGTGGTCGCACCCCGCGGTGCGGGCGTTATCGGCATCGCCTTTCATGGCATAGGCGGATAGCGCCACGATGATCACGTCTCGCCAGGCCGGATCCAATCGCAAACGGCGCGTTAACTCCAACCCATCCATGCCGGGAAGCTGAATGTCCATCAGAATCAGATGCGGGCAGTAAGTCTCAAGAGCCTTCAGAGCGCTCTCGGCATCCTCGGCGACGCGTACGTCGAAGCCTTCGCTTTCGAGCAGGATCTGGGTCAGATCCAAGTTGTCGATATTGTCATCCACGATTAGAATGGACTCGCTCATCTTGCACCTCGCTATTCTGCGGTTCGAGAGCACTGGCGATTCGCGGCAGCACCACAAAGAACGTGCTTCCCACGCCCAACTCGCTCTCCACACCCACGCGGCCGCCCTGCGCTTCGGCGATGCGTTTGGTGAGCGCCAGCCCCAATCCGGTTCCCTGGTAGCGCTTGGATTTGGTCGCATCCAGCTGCTGGAATTCGACAAACAGGCGCGACAGGTCCTTTTCTGCAATTCCCACTCCGGTATCGGCGACCTCGATTCGAAATTCAGCAACCCCTTCCCGCTTCAGTCTCACCACCACGGTTCCTCCGGCGCCCGTGAACTTCAGCGCATTGGAGAGCAGGTTGTACAGGATCTGTTTGAGAGCCGCCGGATCGATGAACACGTAATCCACCGGGTAGTCGATCTCCATTTCCATCGCGATCTGTTTCTGGGCCGCTAACGCACTCAGAATGCCGGTCACTTCCTGGATGACGCCCGACACCGCAAACCGTTCCGGCGCGAACTCCATGCGGCCGGCTTCCACTTTGCTCAGATCCAGCACCCCGTTAATCAACTGCAGCAGATGCGTAGCGCTCCGATGGATGCGGCCCAGGTATTCGCGCGGCTTATCTGGAATGCAGCCGAGCTTACCGTCGCACAACAGCTCTGTAAAGCCGATAATCCCGTTGAGCGGCGAGCGCAGCTCATGCGACATGTTTGCCAGAAACTCGCTCTTCAAGCGGCTGGCCTCGATCACCCGGCGATTCTGCTCGGCTAGCGCCAGATTCTGACTCCTGAGTTGCCCCTCCAATTGCCGGCGCTCGGCGAGCAACCGCCGGGACAACTCCTCCCGCTTGCGGAGCACCTGGTTGGTGTTCTCCAGTTCAACCGTGCGCTCGCGGACGCGTTCTTCCAATGCATCACGCGCGCGCAGCAACTCCTCGGCCGCGGCCTTTTCGTCGGTGACGTCGCGAGCGGCGGCGATCATGACCTCCCGCTCCGGATTCGGCCGGGCGTTCCAACGGAGCCAGTGATATGCGCCATCGCGGGCCCGGTATCGGTTCTCAAACGAGAAGATACTGGTTCCTGCCTGGAGTTTTGGCAGGACATCCTGGGTCTTCTGGATATCGTCGGGATGCAGGAAACTCGTGAAGGGCGACTCCAGCATCTGTTCCACAGACCAGCCAAGGGTGCTCACCCAGGCCGGATTCACCCGTTTGAAGTACCCATCGAACCCGGCGATGCACAACATGTCGAGAGATATCGCGAAGTACTCCTCCATCTGCCGCTCAGCCCGTTTTTGTCCCGTGATGTCGCGCGCGATCACGGAGGCGCCCGCGATCAAGCCCCCCGCATCTCTTACGGCCGAAACCGTGATGACAACGTCGATACGGCGTCCGTCCTTACGTACGCGCTGGGTCTCATATTGCGGGACCGACACGCCATCGCGAATCCGTTGCAACAGCTCGTGCGCTTCTTGGTGCAGCTCCGGTGGCACAACCAAGGTCAATGGGCGCCCCAACGCCTCAGCAGCCGTGTATCCATACAATCGGACCGAGCCTTGATTCCAAGTGGTGATAACGCCGTTGAGCGAATAACTGATGATGGCTTCTTCCGACGATTCGACGATGGCCTGCCAGCGGCGCAATTCCGCCGTACGGGCTTCGACGCGCTGCTCCAGATTCAGCGCATAACTCGCAATCTGTTGATGCAGGCTCAAAACCAACCGGTAGGCGGCGACCAGCACAACGGCGTACCCCAAAAGCCGGAACCCGTGCCAAACCCACCAGGCAGCATCCCATATCTCGGAAAAACCAAAACACAGCCCCGAGGCGGAAAATAGCAACGTATAGCTGGCAAATATGAGATCTTCGGTGGCCGGCTGCAGCAAATAACGCCGTGCGAAGAACCAGGCAGCCGATAGAAACCCCAGCCCGCCCAGGACGTTCGCGATTTGGGCCGCCAGGTTGAATCCAGCCGGTCCAAAGGGAGCAGGCAGCCATCCAGAGAAGCGCCAGATGTCGACTGACGCGGCAGCGGCAAGCACCATCACGGTGCCAATGAACAATCGTCTACGCCGGATCGAGCCGAACGGAATCGGAAACCAGACCAGCGCCGCGAGCGAACCGCCGAAGAGGGTCGCCAGGTGCTGCAACCAGGTGGCGGCGCCGAAAGGAGCGACGCCGTGCGCTCCGCCCATCAATCCCATGCCCGCCAGCGACGAGGCTACGCACATCAATTGCGGCGACCACTGTTCGCGCTCCACGCGCACCCACAGCAGCATGGCAACCGCCAAGGCCATCCAGCTACCGGATAGTTCCAGACACTCGTGCAGTGGCTCCTGCACATGGCGCGTGATCCCGAAAAGCACGGTGGCGCCCCAGCCGATCAGGAGAGGCAAGACAAAAGCCAACAGCACCACTGCACAGACGCGCCCCTTGGGGCAGGATGGCCCGAGGAAACTCATGCCTCACCGTTCCGAAATTCAAACACCACGAATGGCTTATCGGCCGATGAGGCGATAGTTTGGGACGGAAAAACCGGCTACCGAGTCTCGCTGTCGCCGGGGCCCTCATGTACTAGCTCGGGATGACGAACGGGCTCGGGATCGCGATCCGGCGCAGCCACGATTCTGCTCAGCTCTCCGCGGTCGAGCCACAGTACGCCGCACGCTTCGCACGAATCCACGGCCACGTTGCCGCCGCCTCCATAGGGATGCTCGTCCATCTCATGTTGGCACAATGGACAATGCAAAACTCTCGCGGCATCGAAGTTGCGCGGCGCTTGCGAGCTTCGGGACCAGTAGCGGAATTCGCGCAGAACTTGGAGTAGCGGCAGGAACTTCTCCATCGCGAGCAGCATTCCGTGACAGCCCGTGCAATAGAGCATTTCCTGGGATTCGATGGCGGCATTCGCCAGCGCAGTTCCGCATACCGGGCAATTGTGCTTAGTGGGATCGAGCACAATCACGCCTTCTTCGTCGGTGGGAGGCGCGGCCTGGCTGCCGCAATAGTCGCAAATCATCAGGCCCTGGTCACGCAACAAGCGCATGGGGGCGCCGCAGTTCTCGCACATCATACCAATGTCATCGGCGGTATTGAGGCGGTTATGCAGGGCGTCACGACCGGGTCCGAAAACGGCTACTTCGGCCTGCGCCGGGGTGTATAGTCGATGCTGAAGTGCAGCTCGATCGGGAAACTTGCCGCAAAGCGCGCCTGGCGCGTGACGCCCGCTTCGATGGGCAGTTCTTCATCGGCGTGCGAACAACGAGGATTTTCTGCCGGCCCATTTGTCCGGCGCCATCACCGCGCGAGCAGAACGTCGAATACGATCCTTCCGCCGCGGCTGCCGCGATTGCGGGCTTGCGGCCCTGCCTGCGCTGCCGCCCCGAATGCGCGCCCGGGACGCCGGCTTGGAATGGCTCGTCGTCCACGGTGTCGCGCGCGCTGCGCGAGATTGCCGAAGGAGCGCTCGATGAGGCGGGCGTGGGCGATCTGGCGGAGCGGCTGGGGGTGGGTGATCGGCATCTCCGCCGTCTGTTCCTGGAGCATCTCGGTGCGCCGCCTATCGCCGTCGCGCAGACCCATCGACTGCTATCCGCCAAGCGGCTACTTGACGAGACCGATCTGCCCGTGAGCACGGTGGCCCTGGCCGCCGGATTTGGCAGCGTGCGGCGCTTCAATCATGCGATTCGCGAGACCTGGCAGCGCACGCCGCGCGAACTTCGCAAAACGCGGCGCGGTGATCGCAGCTCCAAAACGCGCGGGGCTGGCCTGAGTTTTCGGCTGCGCTATCGGCCGCCGTTCGATTGGGACGCGCTGCTCGCATTTCTGGAGGCGCGCGCGATTCCGGGCGTGGAATGCGTGGAGAACGGACGTTATCGGCGGAGCATCCTGGTGGCCGGCGTTCCGGGATCGATTGAGCTATCGCACACCGCGTGCGAATTAATACTCGAGATCGATCATCCGCGGCCCGAGAGCCTGCTCGGGATCGTCTCCCGCGTGCGGCGATTGTGCGATCTGGATGCGGATCCGGTGGCCATAGCGTCCGCTCTCGTGACCGATGATCTGTTGCGTCCTTTGGTGGAGGCGCGGCCTGGTTTGCGCGTCCCCGGCGCTTGGGATGGATTCGAGCTGGGCATTCGGGCGATTCTGGGACAGCAGGTCAGCGTGCGCGGCGCATCGACCTTGGCCGGCCGCTTAGTTGCGCGGTTTGGACGGCCGCTGGATTCCGGGCGATTGGGCGTCACTCACTTGTTTCCTCGCGCCGAGGATCTGGCGGCCGCGAATCTCGCATCCATCGGCTTACCGCAAAGGCGTGCTGATACGTTGTCCGCGTTTTCGGCGGCTGTGGCGAGTGGAGCGTTGGTATTCAACAATTCCACGACGCCGGAGGAAATTCGCGAGCGCCTGCAATCGATCGCGGGCATCGGCGAATGGACAACCGAGTATGTCGCGATGCGCGCTTGGAACGATCCCGACGCGTTTCCTGCAGCCGATCTTGTCTTGCTGCGCGCCGCTGGAGCCCGTGCGGCTCGCGAACTCAGAGCGATCGCCGAGGGCTGGCGGCCGTGGCGCGCGTATGCCGCGCTGCATTTATGGCAGGGAGTGAAGGATGGAAGCTGTCTATACATGGATGGAAAGCCCAGTCG